>Ga0078972_1007253_pt1 | contig 24915 bp, 20 predicted proteins | sample YelNatPaOPGAMG01_FD_67568 | JGI IMG/M metagenome (GOLD analysis project Ga0078972, IMG submission 67568) | Hot spring thermophilic microbial communities from Obsidian Pool, Yellowstone National Park, USA - OP-RAMG-01 (SPADES assembly) (version 2) | ecosystem: Environmental > Aquatic > Thermal...
CCCTGGGTGGGGGGTTTGGCGGGTTTGGCCGGTGCCGCCGCCCGCGGGCGGCGGCACCGGCCAACCCGCCAAACCCCCAGATGGTGTCGCACCGGGTGGCCGCGGAGCGTGTAGCCCGGTCCCTGGTCCGGCGACGGCCGAAGTCTCTGAGCAGCACATCAGGCCGGCCCGCATTGGAGGGCCAACTCACAGCGCAAAGGGTTCGCCCAGCGTAGAGTGGACCCTTCGCTACGCGAGTCCCGCCCTGACGTAGGGGCGGTTCGGGAACCTATGTGGTCCGGTCAGCCTTGGCCGTTCGAGAGGGCTGCCCGAGGCCAAGGCCGTCGGGCTGGGAACGGAGTCCCACGGGCCGGTCAGCCCCCTCAAGGGGGCTTGGTATTCTCAGCGCGGCGGCTCGAGCCCCGAGGGACAGGCGCCGGCCGTTGGCGCCGAGTTTTGCCGGAGAACACAGTCGCGTAGGCCGGGTTTCGCAACCTATGCTGTCCGATAAAGAGCTATGGTTGCGAGCGCAACGATACTTGCAGCACGTTGTCATTCTGAGCGACCTCCGGCCAGTGGCCTGCGGGTTGCAGCCCCGAGGCACAAGCGCTGGGCCACTGGCCGGAGGTCGCGAAGAATCCTTCCGGGTCATGGTGAGTCTTTTTGTGCAAGAAGGAACCCCATTCGCTGCGCTCAGGGCATGCTTCGTCGCTCCGCTCCTCAGAATGACAGGCGTCGCCGGGATACTAGCCACAACTCTTCCCCGGACAGCATTGGTTTCACGACCCGGCTCTGCTCCACGCGCGAGAGCAGGCGGCTTTGAAAGCCGCCCTACAGCTGTGCGGCCGCAGGCGCCCAAGGCCCGCCAGGTAGCGATGGAGGGCTACGGTCTGCGCCGGGCCAGGAAGAGCGCAGCGGGCAGGGTCAGTGCCGCCAGCGTGGCGGCCACGACGCCCCTGCCAGCCACCGGATGCAGCCGCAGCCAGGCATAGGGGTCAAAGGAGAGGGCGCGGAACCCTCCGTGGATTGCTCCTCGCCCAGGCACGGGGTTCCACAGGTTGTTGGGCGCCGAGGGCAGCTCGGGCTCGCGGGTCAGTTGCTCGGTAAAAGCCACCCGCCGCATCACCACGTCGGCAGCCTGCGGCCACAGTCGCTGCACCGCCGTCAGCACCACGCCGGCGCCCACCGTAAGATCCCGCAGCGGATGGCTGGCCGCATAGAGGATGGCCTCGGCGACTACCCCAGGCTCGTACACCGGGGGGATGGGCCCCGGCTCCACGCCCAGGTGCGACCTGGCGTGCTCGAAGAGCGGCGTGTCGACCGAGGAGGGCATGATCAGGCTGACCTGCACACCGCCACACTCGCGTTCCTGCTCCAGTCGCAGCGTGTCGTAAAAGCCCTTGAGCGCCCATTTGGCAGCCACGTAGGGTGTCTGCAGCGGCAGAGGCACCTGCGAGACCACCGACCCGACGCCGATCAGCGTGCCGCCCGCCTCTTTGAGGTAGGGCAGTGCGGCCCGCGCGCCATGCACCTGCCCCATGAGCACCACATCCACCACACGCCGGAACTCGTCGACCGGAATCTGCTCAAAGGCGCCATACACGCTCACCCCAGCGTTGTTCACCCAGGTGTCGATGTGGCCCAGGGCGTCGGCTGCCTGCTCAGCCACCCGCTTCACCTGCGGCCAATCGGCCACGTCGGCCGTCAGCACGAGAGAACGCCCCCCCGCCTTCTCAATCTGCGCCTGCACCTGGGCCAGCGCCTCTGCATTCCGCGCCACCAGCGCCACCTGTGCCCCCCTGCGGGCAAAGCGCAGCGCCGCCTCGCGCCCAATGCCCGATGAGGCCCCCGTGATCACCACCGCCTGCCCCGCAATCGCCCTGGCCATCCCCCTCTCCCTCCGCTGCAGACTCGCGCTGCCGCGGCCCAGCAAGCCCCATGCCAGGCACTGCAAGGCCGGCCACCCCTCACGTGCGCGAAACACAAAGGAGCGCTGCGTTGTGCGCTGCAGCGCTCCCCCCACAACCCTCTGCGAGCCCCCAGTGCTTGCCAGGCCTCGGCCCGGCGCCAGATTTCTGACCGGCGGCGCCCACAAGGGGCTATTCTACGCGTCCCCAGACACGACCTGACCGAACCTGCACCAGAAACCAGACTCGGCCGCTGCCGGCGCGCAGGGCATGTCCGCCCTCACCGCCTGCAGCAGCCCCAACGACGCACCACAGCGCCGGCCTACAGCCCGCCGCTGGGTCGGTACATCGAGCATACCTGCGAGCTGCCCCTACAGAAAGTTGAACTGCGACACGAACCGGTTGTAGAGGGTCTCGTTGATCATGCCCCCAAGGAACTGAATGGCCAAAACCGCCACCACGGCGATCAGCGCCATCAGCATCACATACTCCACCAGGTCCTGCCCATGTTCATGGCGAAACAACCGCAGTCTCAACCAGGTGATCACCCGCATCGCTCTCCCCGCTCCTTCTGGCCCCAGATCATCGGCCAGCTCCCTGCCCTGGGCACACACCGCATATCGACAGCGCACTGCGCGCCTCTCCCTCGGCCGGGCCAATCTCGGCCACGTGGCGGACCAAACCCACACGGCCGGCACAGGAAGGGGTGCCGCCTCCCCTCCCTGTGCCGGCCGAGAGGGACAACCTCAGCCTTTGTGGAGGGTGATATTCCCACCACTCAGGCTACCTGTCGGGCCTGCCCAATCGTCGGCTCCCGGCTGGCTATCGTAGACCGGCCTGCCGCCCTCATCCCAGATGCGCACCCGCACCCGATCCGGCTCGTTCGCGCGCTTGGCGGTGTCCACTACCAACTGGAACCGGTAGTTGCCCCCACCATTGAGCGCTCCGGTGCCCTCCAGCCAGGCCACACTGTCACGTACGACCAACCAACGGTACCCAGAGCCCTTCAGGCTCAGATCGCCAGCGCGGAAGCTGAACTCACCGACCGGAGTTGCCGGGAGTTGCCGGTTCTGGCAGACCACGTTCACGAACGCTTTGTCGGCCGCGCTCTTGCCAGGCCCGGTGCTGAACCAGCCCCCACCGGTCACCGACGCAGCCTCGAGTGAAGGGACGATGAAGCTGCGCGTCTGGTTGGCGACATTCCCCGCCACGTCATTGGCCAGGACCGTGAGGTTGTACACCCCGGCCTGGCTCACCGCATCGCCACTGGAGACCGCCCACTTGTTCACGCCATCGAACAGGCTGGCGCTGATCCCCGCCAGGCCGCTCAGAGCGTCGCGCGCCCCAAAGCTCAGTGCCGTGCCGCTGGGCAACACCTCGCCCGGCTGCGGCCGCGTGATGGTGATCTCGGGCGCCGACTTGTCGATCTTCACGGCACGGCTGCGCGCCTGCTCCACATTGCCCGCGTTGTCGGTCGAGCGGAAGGCAAGGGCGGTCGTCCCTTCCTGGCCGATGGAGAACGGGCCGGTGTACGGCTGCCACGAGGCGCCACCGTCCAGGCTATATTCCGTGCTCTTTACCCCCGAGCCGCCTTCGTTGTCCACCGCGCCCAGGGTGACCCGCACGTCGCTGCGATACCAGCCATCGCCGCCGAGCGCACCATCCAGGATGGCTGCCGTCACCGGGGCAACCCTATCGACCTTGGGCGCCCCCGAGACGGGCAGGTCATCTTCTCCTCCAGTAAAGACCCGCGGCGTATCCACAAAGCCGTCCCCATCGTTGTCGGGAGCGGTCCAGTCATCCCAAAAGTTGCCGCCATCGGGCTTGGGCTGGTTGAAGGTGTTCCCCCCGCCGCCTGTGCCGTAGGCATGCACACGGTTGGCGAGGAAGCGATTCTTGACCGCCTGGTTGTTGCTGGCCCCCGCAAGGTACAGGCCATAGGTCCCGCTGTTGCGGATCTCGTTGCCGGTCAGCGTGTTGCCGCTGGAGCCTTCGATGTAGACGCCGTAGGACCTGCTCCCATCGATCGTGTTGCCTGCCAGCGTGTTGCCATTCGAGCCGTTGCGCAGCCAGATGCCGTGCTGATTGCCACTGGCCTGCAGGCCCTCCAGCCTGGAGTTGCTCGTGTGCCACAGGAGTGCACCGACAAAGTTGCTGCTGAGCACCAGCCCCTTCAGGGTGATGCCGCTGCAGTTGATGAGGTATACCGTGCCGGCCTGGCTCGAGCCATCGAAGGCGCCCCCGTTCACCCCAACCAGGTAGAGCACCGGCTTGCCCCCCACCGTGTTGCTGGTATCGATGGTGTGGGTGTACTCGGCGTCGATGGCGCCATCGACGCGCAGGTTGGCCGGGCTGCCGTCCATGGCATTGCCGGCGAGCGTGCTCCTGAAGCAGCGATTCAGATAAATGCCATGCTGGCCGTTGGAGCGTACGGTGTTGTTGGTCAGCACGTTGTCACCGCCCGACGACACGTGGATCCCGGTGTCAGCGTTCGCTTCGGCGCTGTTGCCGGTCACTGTAGTGCTGCTCGAGCTCTTGAGATAGATGCCGTAGTAGGCATTGCCATTCGCGGCGTTGCCGGCAACGGTGGCCTCGCCGCACTGTTCGAGGTAGATGCCATAGTCGAAGTTGCTGACCCTCAGGTTCCGGACCGTCACGTCCATCAGTTGCTTGGCGTACACCCCCCTGCCTGAGCCCTTGCCCGCGCCCGTCACACTGTGGCCGCCGCCATCCAGCACGACGTTCGAGACGGCGATGACGATTCCCCGTTGCAGGTCCGCCGTCAGCGTAGCTGTGTGCCCGTCCCAACTGCCAACCGTCGGATCGCTCCAGCCATTGGCGCCAAGCGTCACCGGGGCAGACAGCGCATTGGGCTGCGCCTGCACTGCCGCGCCAAGCGTGCCCAGCAACACCGCAGCGACGATCAGGATGGCAATCACCCGTCTCATCGTCCCTCCTCGAGGCCTCTGCCCAGTGGCCCACAGCAAGGTATACATCTAGTTACCTCTGCAGCCATTATACCGCCTTTTGGGTCCCCAAAGGTTAATACAACGTAAATCTGAGGTAAAGGCCGCGTCACCTCCGGCGACAGAGCCGGGCATCCCTCCGGCGCAGGAACGACGCTTTCGCGCCGCAACCAGATGCACCGTGAACGTCACGAGCAGCGGCTCCAAGAGCTGGCTCGTAAGCCCGGAGCGTCACCCAACACGCCCCTCATGCGCACAGTCACTCTCAGCTCCGGGCCTGGGCCGCGCAAGGCGTGCGCAGCAGCTCCTGCGCCCGGCTCCACGGCCGCCGCCAGGAGGGCGAAGGGTCTCCGCTGGCCATGGCGGCAGGCTCGGAGCCGTCTGCCGCCTCAGCAAGCAAGGATTCCTTGCTGGAAGTGGCGCGCTTCTGTTGCCTGGCCGTCGCTGTCGCTCAGAATGACTCTTGAGGCGGCGCTGGCGAGGACGCCGGTAGCCGCGGCCTACGGGAGCGCGATCGGATGGTCACCGCTGTGCCAGGGCCCGAGGGCAGGCCCCGAATCCTGGCCCGCAGACTCACCGACGATTCTGAGATGCCCGCGGGCCAGGGCTTTTTCCAAGTCGGCGTTATGTGCAGCCCGGACCCTTCGCAGGCCGGCGTTCGCCACGTTGGAAGGCCCGCAGAACCTGCTCAGGGTGACATAAGCGAGACTTTGACAAAGCCCTGCCCCCGGGCAGAGCGCCGTTGACAGCGCCGGGCAACTATGCTAGATTGACGGCAGCTCAGTCTCTACTCCCTGCACCGATTCCCGGGCGGCGAGGCCAGATGATCATGGACAGGCAAACATCATGGGTTGAGGCAACCCTCTCCGGCATGGACGAGGCGCACCGGGTGGGGCAGATGCTCGGCATCGGCTTTCAGGGGCCCGAGGCGCCGGCAGAGGTCCGCCGATGGGTGGCCGGTGGCCTGGCGGGCAGTGTGATCCTCTTTGCCCACAACATCGCCTCCCCGGCCCAGGTGGCAGACCTGACGGCCGATCTCCAGTCTCTCAGCCCCATTCCCTTGCTCTTCCTGATCGACCAGGAGGGCGGCATCGTGACCCGCCTGCAGGACCCGGCCACGGTCATGCCCGGTCAGATGGCGCTGGGCGCCACCTCGTCCCCGCAGAGTGCACACCGGGCAGCCACCATCCTGGCTCGCGAGATGCGCGCCCTGGGCATCCATGTGGACCTGGCGCCGGTGCTGGATATCCAGAGCGACGCCGCCAAGGCAGTGATGGGCATCCGCTCCTTCGGCGAGACGGCCGAGATGGTGCGCGATTTTGGCCTGGCCGCGCTGGCTGCCTATGAGCAGCATGGCATCCTGGCGTGCGTCAAGCACTTCCCGGGCAAGGGCGATTCCAACCTCGACAGCCACCTGTACCTGCCGACGATCCCCCACTCCCGCGAGCGGATGGCTCAGATGGAGCTCGTGCCCTTCAAGGCTGCCATCGACGCCGGCGCGGGCATGGTGATGACCTCTCACGTCCTCTTCCCGGCCTACGACGCCGAGTTGCCCGCAACCCTCTCGCCCCGCGTCCTCCAGGGCCTGCTGCGCCGCGAGCTGGGCTTTCAGGGCCTGGTGGCGACCGATGCGCTGGAGATGAAGGCCATTGCCGACCACTTCCCCGCCGGGCGTTCCGGGGTGCTGGCAGCCCTGGCCGGCGCCGACCTGCTGCTGGTCCCCCACGGCCTCGACCGGCAACAGGAGATCTACTCTGCCGTCCTGGCGGCGCTGCGTTCCGGAGAGCTGCCGCGGCGGTCCGTCGAGGAGTCAGTGCGGCGCATCCTGGCCGCCAAGTGGCGCTACGCGGTGGCGGCAGATGAACTCTACGGCCCGCGCCCGCCCCTGGAGGTCGTGGGCTGCCCCGAGCACAGGCAGGTGGCAGGCGAGCTGGCCACGGCCTCGATCACCCTGCTGCGCGACGAGGCCGGCCTCGTGCCTCTGCGCCTGCCCGCTGAGGCGCGTCTGGCCGTCATCGACTTTTCGCTGCCGCGCTTCTCTCTGGTGGAAGAAGCGCGCCGCACGGCCCAATCGCTGCACAGCCAGGTGCAGGCGCGCCACCCCCACACCTCCCTGGTCAGCCTCACGCCCCAGCCGGGCGCCGAGGGGCGCGCCCAGGCCCTGGCTGCCGCCGGCGAGGCCGATGTCCTGCTCCTCTTCACCCGCAATGCCGATCAGTACCCAGAGCAGGCCAGCCTGGTGCAGGCGCTGCTGGAGACCGGCAGGCCCGCAGCCGTCGTGGCCATGCGCAACCCCTTTGACCTGCTGGCCTTCCCCAAGGCGCCCACCTATCTGGCCGCCTATGGTGACGCCAGCGTCACCATAGGCGCGGTGGTGCGCGCCCTCTTCGGTGAAGCGCCGATCTCCGGCCACCTGCCGGTGAGCTTGCCCGGCCTGTACCCACGCGGGCACGGGCTGAGGAGTGCATAGCGAGATGAGCAACGTTGCCGGCCGAGGGTCGATGCTGCGCCGCCTGACCGCAGGGCTCGTATCGCGCACGAAGAAAGGCAACGCGATGGGCCATATGCCCAGCGAAGGGCGGAACCCGGCCTCAGCCGAGATCGACCGCCTGCCCACCCTGAAGATGCTGCAGGTGATCAACCGCGAGGACGCCGCGGTGCCCCGGGCAGTGGCCAGGGAGTTGCCCCAGATCGCTGCCGCCGTCGATGCCATCGTGGCGCGCCTCCAGGCAGGCGGCCGGCTGATCTATGTGGGCGCGGGGACCTCCGGCCGCCTGGGCGTGCTCGATGCGTCGGAATGCCCGCCCACCTTCGGCACCCCGCCCGGCCTGGTTGTGGCTCTCATCGCCGGCGGCGACCGCGCCCTCCGCGAAGCGGTTGAAGGAGCCGAGGATTCCGAGGAGGCGGGCCGGGCCGACCTGGCGCTCCTGGCCGTGACGGTCCACGACGCGGTAGTGGGCCTGGCCGCCAGCGGCCGCACCCCCTACGTCCTCGGCGCCCTGGCCGAGGCGCGCACGCGCGGCGCCCTGACCGTCTCCATCTCCTGCAACCCCGGGGCACCCGTCGCGGCTCTCGCCGACATCGCCATCACCCCGGTAGTCGGGCCAGAGGTCATCAGCGGCTCCACGCGCATGAAGGCAGGCACGGCGCAGAAACTGGTGTTGAACATGCTTTCGACCGGCGCCATGATCCGCCTGGGCAAGACCTACGGGAACCTGATGGTCGACCTCCAGCCCACCAACACCAAGCTCCGCCAGCGTGCCCGGCGCATCGTGGCCGAGGCCACAGGTCTCAGAGCCGATCAGGCCGAGGCACTGCTCCAATCTTGCGACGGCGAGGTCAAAACGGCCATTGTCAGCCACCTGGCCGGGCTATCGCCCGAGGAAGCCCGTGCCCGCCTGCAGGCCGCCGGGGGCCGCGTGCGCACAGCGCTCGACCTCAAGCATGCCAAGTGCTGAACAGGGGAGCGCCAGCGCCTCGCCGGCCTCGCGCCGCCGTCCCGGCGGCGCCCCCCCCGCGACCCCGCGTCGAACCCGCAGCCAGCGTCACGCTGCAGGCTCAGGGCGCTGAAGCGCCGACTACGAACGCAACGTGCATCACACGAGTTGCCGGAGCACGGCTGGGGCATCGTGCCCGTCTTGGCTCGGCCACAGCGACCAGCGCCACAGACCATTGGCAGGCGCCATGCACACGAAGGGGTAGGAGCCAAGTGAACCACACGCTCTATCTTGGGGTCGACGGCGGCGGCAGCCACACGGTGGCGCTGGCCGCCGATGACCGCGGTCGCGTCCTTGGCCGCGGCGAGGCGCAGGCCTCGAACCTGTACAGCGTGGGGCTGCAGGCGGCACAGGAGGCCATCCTTCGGGCGATCGAGCAGGCCCTGGCGACTGCCGGAGCCAGGTTGCCGGTGGCGGCCGCCTGCCTGGGCCTTGCCGGAGTGGGCCGCCCGGCCGAGCAGGCGCTGTGGCAGCAGTGGGCGCTCGATGTTCGCCTGGCCGAGCGGGTGCTGGTAGTGCACGACAGCGACCTGGTGCTGGCGGCAGGAACCCCTGCAGGCTGGGGCCTGGCGCTGATCGCCGGGACCGGCTCCATCGCTCTGGGGCGCAGCGTGGGCGGCGCATGGGCCCGAGCCGGCGGTTGGGGCTATCTGCTGGGCGATGAGGGCTCGGGCTACGCCGTGGGCCTGGCCGCCCTCCAGGCCGTCGCCCGCGCGGCCGACGGCCGGGCGCCCGCCACCGCCCTCACCCAGGCCATCCTCGCCCACTGGCAGTTGGCCGAACCCTCGCAGCTCATCGGCTTTGTCTACCGGACCAGAGTCCCCCGCGTCGAGATTGCCGGCCTCGCACCCCTGGTCGAAAAGGCCGCAGCGGCCGGCGACCCTGTCGCCCAGGCCATCCTGCAGGCAGCGGGCGCAGAGCTGGCCCGCGCCCTCGACGCCGTGGGCCGCCGGCTGCAGATGGCAGGCGGGCCCATCCCCTGTGCGCTGGGTGGCAGCCTTCTGGTGCGCGGCGAGATCGTGCGCCGCGAGATGCTGCAGGCAGCCACCGCCCTGGGCTGGAGGCTGGCACCGGTGACACCGGTCGAGGAGCCGGCCACCGGTGCCCTGCGCCTGGCCCGCGCCGAGGTCTCGCTTGCCAACGGCTCTTTGAAGTAGGGCCTGGGAGAGGGAGAGAGTAGCACCCCGCTGTCCCCTCTCCCCCACGGGGAGAGGGTCAGGGTGAGGGGGGAATCTGCGCCATGACGAGTGCGCAGCGTAGCCCAGACCAGAGCCAGCCGGTGGGGATTTTGCGCTGTGGGTGGATTCTGCTACAATCGGCGGCGTGCCCCGCAGGGGCTGTGTTTATTCGCCGGCTTGCACACGTGTGCGACGGGGGTACCCGCCACACGCTCTCCTCCCCAGAACCCGAGAAAGGAGTGCTCTTCATGTTCAAGTCGCTCGAAGTCAACGCCATCAACGTCCGCGCCGATCTCGCACACTCCGTCGAGCTCGCCGCCCGCTACGGCTTTCAGGGTGTGCATGTGGACCTCGACGAGATCGCCGGCCTGGGCATCGCGCGGGCCAGGGAGATCCTGGGCAACGCCGGCGTGCGCGCCTCAGCCTTCCGCTTCCCCATCGACTACACCCAGCCCGAACCCCAGTTCAGGGCCGCCTGCGACCGCTTCCCAGCTCAGTGTGAGGTAGCCCAGGCCCTGGGCATCACCCGCACCGCCTACTGGATCCGCCCCTTCCACGACGAGATGGACTTTCAGCGCAACTATGCCTTCCACCTCGACCGCCTGGGCCGCCTGGGCACGGTGATGAAACGCTACGGCATCCGCATGGGCCTCGAGTTCATCGGCCCCAAGACCCTCCTGCCGGGCCATCCCTACACCTTCATCCGCACCATGGACGGCATGCTCAAGCTCTGTAGGGAGATCGGCACCGGCAACATGGGCCTCCTGCTCGACGCGTACCACCTCTACACTTCCCACGGCACCATCGCCGATGTGGAGCGCCTCACCGACGCCGACATTGTCGAAGTGCACGTCAACGACGCCCCGGCCGGTATCCCCGTCGACGAGCAGCTCGACCTGGTGCGCGCGCTCCCTGGCGAGACCGGCGTCATTGACCTGGTAGGCTTTCTCAAGGCCCTGGCCCGCATCGGCTACAGCGGCCCGGTGATGGTGGAGCCGTTCAGCGAACGCGTCAATGCCATGTCGCCTGACGACGCCGTGCGCACCACCGCCGAAGCGCTGGACAAGGTGTGGAGGCAGGCAGGGCTGAGCTAACGTCAGAGGAAGCCCACCCGCCGCGCTCAGCCCTGCTCCCGAGCTTGCTCGGGCCGCGCCAACTCGCTCCGGCCGCCATCGCCGCAGGCCAGGCGCCAATCCGCGCGCCTGGGGAAGGCCCCGACAAGGAGGCTGTTGCACAGATCGCGGTTCGCTAGCGCCAACCCCAAGCGCCGGCAGTCGCCATCACCTTCACCACAACCTGTAGGGGCGGTTCGGGAGCCGCCCCCATTCATGCAACAGTCCCCTTGTCGGGGGCTCCGGGCTCGCCCGTGACCCGGGGCTTTTCCCAGGTCGGCTTGATGTCACCCTGAGCGGCTTCTGCGATTCTGCCAACGTGGCGAAGGCGCGTCCGCGAAGGGACCTTCCTGCGCAGGAAGGACGCTTCGCCACGCACGACTCGCCCCACTGGGGCGCCCGCAGAGCCGCTCAGCGTGACAAGTTGCGACTTGGCAAAGGCCTTGCCCGTGACCGGGGTCGCTTGCCTGGGGTTTCCGGTTATGTTATAATCGGACCCGCAAGGTTCCCCGCCAGGGCAGGCCCGGGCTTGGTTGTTCGCGCCTCGCTGGAGGGGCGCAACCATCAGTAGGCTGCCTGCAGGTGGCCCGCTGCGAGGGAGGGAGATCTCTACAGGCGAATGGCAAGCGCTGTGCAAGAGACCCGTATGGTGCCGCACCCCAACCACGCGCGACCCCGGCGCGCTACCGGGCAGCCCGTGTTCGCCCATCCCAGCGAAGCCCAGTTTGCGTCGCTCTTGAGCTTTTACGGCATCGCCTGGCTCTATGAGCCGACCACCTTCCCCCTGGCGTGGGGCGAGGATGGGCGTGTCACCCTGGCCTTCTCGCCCGATTTCTACCTGCCCGAGTTCGACCTCTACATCGAGCTCGCCACGCGCAAGCCGGGCGAAATGACCCTCAAGAACCGCAAGATTCGCCGCCTGCAGGAACTCTACCCCGAGGTGCACATCAAGCTGGTCAACCGGCGCGCCTTTGAGGACCTCCTGCTCAAGTTCGGCCTCGAGGAACGGAGCAGCCAGTTGGTAGGCGGGGGCAGCCATGCCTGACCCCTGCCCCGCCACGCCCTGGCGTGTCGGCATGGAGGACCTCGCCCGCGTGCTCATCGGCGAGGAGGAACTCCGCGCGCGGGTCTGCGCCCTCGGCGCCGAGATCTCGCGCGATTATGCCGGCAAGGATCTGCTCTTGGTGGGGGTGTTGCGGGGCGTCACCATCTTTCTCGCCGACCTGCTGCGCGCCATCACCATCCCCGTGGCGGTCGATTTCATCGGCATCTCCACCTACGGGCCCAGCACCGAGACCGGCGGCGTGGTCCGCCTGACCAAAGACCTGGAGGAACCGATCGCAGGCCGCCACGTGCTCTTTGTAGAAGATGTCATCGACACCGGCCTCACCCTCTCGTACCTGCTGCGCACCCTGCGCGCCCGCGGCCCGGCCAGCATCCAGGTCTGCGTCCTCCTCGACAAACGCGCGCACCGCCTCATCGACGTGGACATCGCCTACCGCGGCTTCGAGCTGCGCGACGAGTATGTGGTGGGGTATGGCCTTGATCACCGCCAGCGCTACCGCAACCTGCCGGTAGTCGGCGTGCTGCGACCAGACCGTTACTGAGGGAACTGAACCAAACAAAAGGGGCCCCCAGGTAACCTTACGATGCTTCTGGGTTTCCACCGGCCTACTGCCCATCCCCTTTCAGGGATGAGACGCCTTGGGCTGGCTCACCGGAATTGCCTGCAAAGGCAATTCCGGCCTGTGGGCTTCTGGGTTCACCGCCTTTAGACCCACTGACGGATCGCCATCCCTTGCGGGATAGCGCCGCTGGCCAGCTTACGGTTACCTTCGACCGGTTTCCCCTAACCAGAAGATCTGATGGCTTCCTGGGGACCCCTTGTGTAAGGGCCCCGGGTAACCTTTCGCTTCCCCTCCAGCGTTTCCACTGGCTTACTGCTCATCCCCTTTCGGGGATAAGACGCCTTGGGCTGGCTCGCCGGGTCTCCCAGCTTTCGCTGGGATCCGGTTTGCGGGCCTCCAGGTTCATCACCTTTAAACCCACTTACGGTCGCCATCCTGGTATAACCAGGATGACGCCGCTGGCCAACTTACGGTTGGCTTCAGCCAGTTTCCCCGCCGGAAGTGCGATTGGCTTCCCAGAGCCCTTACGGCGCCCAGTATAGCATGCCGCAGGGGTCGCGTCAAGGGTGGGCGCGCCCGGCCGAGGGAGGAGGTGCGCCCCCCACAAGCGCTAGGGCCTGTGCGCGCCAGCAGGGGCAACCGGTTGTGGCCCGCACCGCGCGGCAGTTTTAAGGTGGGCAGCCGCCGCTTTTAAGGCTGGCCGGGGCGGCTTTGCAGCCAGCGGCTGAAAAAGAGGGCGCCCACGCTGGCCACCGTGCCCTCCACCAGGTGCACCTCGCCCACGACCAGCACATGCCAGGGCACGAGCAGCCCCAGCAGCGCCCCGGCGGCGAAACCGGCGATCGCCACAGCCCAGTGGCGCAGAATCTCAGCGGCCCGTTGGGCAAAGACAAAGTGGAAGAGCCCGCCGTAGAGGCTCGCCACGGCGAGCGAGAGTACGATTGCTGGCAGCGACATAACCCTCCTGGAAGCCGGTCATCAGGCAAGTCCCCGGAGAGAACCTGGGTGCACCCGGTGGATCAATCCTCGGCGCGCACGATGCGCCCACCGCCGAGTACGGTCTCTCCGTCGTAGAACACGGCGGCCTGGCCCGGGGTGATATCGCGCTGGGGCTCCGCAAAGCTCACCCGCGCCCTCTCGCCGGGCAGCGGCACAACGGTCGCCGGTGCCTCCTTGCCATGCAGCCGAATCTTGACCGAGGCCTGCACAGGCCGCGCAGGAGCCATCCCGGCGACCCAGTTCACCTCCTCGGCCAGCAGCGCCTGCCGGCCCAACTCGCGCCCGGTGCCCACCACCAGCGTGTTGTGGGCCACGTCGATCTCCAGCACATAGAGCGGCTCGGGCGCGGCAATGCCGAGCCCTTTGCGCTGGCCGATAGTGTAGCAGGGCAACCCCTGATGCTGGCCCAGGACATGCCCCGCACGGTCGACGATCGGCCCCGGCCGGAAGGCCTCGGGGATGCGCGCTTGCAGGAAGCGGCGGTAGTCGTCATCGGGGATGAAGCAGATTTCCTGGCTCTCTGGCTTGTCGGCGACGGGCAGGGCCAGGTCCTCTGCCATACTCCGCACTTCATCCTTCCGCATCCCACCGACCGGAAAGAGCACATGGCCCAGCTCATCCTGCCCCAGCATATAGAGGGCATACGACTGGTCCTTGTCGCGGTCGCGGCCCCGCAACAGCACGAAGCGATCTTGGGCCTGGCCAACCCGCGCATAGTGCCCCGTGGCCAGGTAGCGCGCGTCGAGGGCCAGGGCGCGCTGCAAGAGGAGGCCAAACTTGAGCTGGCGGTTGCAGGCCAGGCAGGGGTTGGGGGTCAGGCCGCGCGAATAGTCGGCCACAAAGGGCGTGACGACGCGGTCGATGAACGGCAACTCATAGTTGATGGCATAGAAAGGGATCCCCAGATGGCGACAGACGGCGCGTGCGTCGTCCATGGCGTCTAGGGAGCAACAGCGGTTCAGCGGCGAGCGGTCGACCCCGCTCTCGGCCCACAGGCGCATCATCAGCCCCACGGCCTCGTAGCCCTGCTCCACCAGCAGGGCACAGGCCACCGCGCTATCCACGCCCCCCGAGAGCGCCACCGCCACCCGCGTCCTCGCCACTACCAGCTCACCTCCCGGATATTCTCCCAGTCGCCGACGCGAGCGTACACAATGCCCTTGCTAAAGCCCTGCCCCCGGTACTGCTGCCCGCCGACGATGAAATCGAATTCGGGTGTCTCGGGGTTGCCCAGGTCGTGCTCTCGCGCGTAGCGTGGAAAAGCTGCCTCTGGGTTGTAGGGGATGCCGCCGGCGTTCCAGGCGGCATTGCGCACGGCCTGGGTGGCTGCATCGTTCATGCCCCGGTACACGCGGTTCAGAAAGTCGTCCCACGGCAGGTTGCGCGGGTCGCTGCGATTCTTGGGATCCACATCCACATGGCGCAGCACGTTGGCGCGCGGGATGCCGTAGACCTGCACCAGCCGGCGCACATGGGCCACTGCAGCATCGATCTGCGCCTGCGGCCAGGGCGGCGAGGCGGGCGCCGCCGGGTACTCCAGTTCGATGCCAATCGACACCAGGTTGATGATGCTCGTGCCGCCCGCGCTCCCGCCCGGTATGCCGGGCCAGGCCCCTCCGCCCGCGTGATGGGCCGCCTTCTCGTACGGCACACAGTGATAGATGACACCGCTGGCATCGATCAGATCGTGGGCGCTCGACTGGGTCGGGTTGTTGGGGTTGCTCCACCAGGCCAGGGCCGCATCGCGCGACCCCTCCGTGTCATGGATGATGATGTAGGCGATGCGGTACTCCTGGTCATCGACCGTGCGCTCAGACCAGTACGGCGTACCGTACCAATCGCGGTACTGGAGCATCACCAGACCTCCTTTGGACGCAACGGGTAGAGCGGGCTGCGCAACGCGTAATCCGTGACCCCCTGCGACGCCATCGTACCAGGGATCACCTTGCACAATACGCACCACGTACCACGCATCACGTGTCACCACATCATGATCTTCAGGTCGTCCCAGCGGCCGGCCTCGCCGTAGACAATGCCCTCGCTATAGCCCTGGCCGCGGTAGAGCTTGCCCCCCACGCTGAAATCGAACTCGGCCGTCTCTGGGTTGCCCAACTGGTTCTCGCGGGCAAAACGCGGGAAGGCCGCGCCGGCGTTGTAGGGGAGCTTGAGCGACGCCCACGCTGCCGCCCGCACCGCCTCATCGTCGGGCCAGGGAATCTCCGCCTCGGCCAGGCGCTTGCGGAAGGCCTCCAGGTCAAAGGTGCCGGGGCCGCTCGGCGTCTGCCCAAGGACCATGTAGGAGCTGAGCACCTCGGCCAGCGCGATCTTGTACTTCTCCATCAGGTAGCGCACCAGGGCCACCGCAGGCTTGATCTGGGCAGTGGGGAAGGGGTCGCTCTCGCCATCGCGATGGATCAGGCCCACAGCCACCGCATAGTCGTTGACGCGGCGCCCCTGCCAGCGGGCGTCACCGGCATGCCAGGCCCGGTATGCCTCGGGCACGAGCTGGTAGATGGCCCCGCTGCGCGAGACCACATAGTGGTACGAGGCTTGGGCGGCCGGGTCGCGCAGCCGCTTCATCGTGGCGTCGAAATCGGCGCCGGTCGGGTACAGCACCACCAGGCTTGGCAGCGCTCCGGCCGGCCTCAAGTCGGCGTTGGGCGAGCCACGCCAGGTGGCCTGACCATAGTCAGGGCGCTGATTCTCCCAATCCCAGGTGCGCTGGAAGGGATGGGCCTGCCACTCGCGGCGCAACAGGTCCACCGCCGGCAGATTGCCGCCGCCGGCCCAGCGCGCGTTCTTGTGCCAGGCAGCGTCGGCAAAGTCGTGGTGGCCGAAGGATTCGACCAGCCACAGGCAGGAGCAAAAGAGCGCATCGCGCCAGCGCCGGCTGCCATAGGGGCCAAAACAGCGCAGGAGCTCTACGTTGTACTCAGCATGGCGCGTGAGGTCGATCGGGGGGAAGGTCGGGTCCTGATCCCACCCGGGCTCGTAGCCGGCCTCGGTGCCGATGAGCGGCAGGCTGCGGCCCACATAGGCCTTCACCAGGTCATCGATCCACTCATACTCCAGAAAGCAGCAACCGCCGGGGTCCAGGTGGCTGAGGGGACGGTTCAGGGGGCGGTTGTGCACGGCCAGGGCAGCGCCGTCGAGCACGTCGAGCTTACCATGCAGGCGCAGCCACTCGAAGGTGGTGCGGTACCAGTCGCGGTGTGGATAGTGCCCGCCGGGAGTCAGCGCCACCATGAGTGGGATGCCTCCCCCCTGGCGGATGGCATCGGCATTGCGCAGGAACTGCTCGCACACCTTGTCGACCCGTGCGCCCTCGTTCCACGATTGCACGTCCCACTCATCCTGCAGGTTGGGCTCATTGCCCCACTCGAAATAGTGCGCGCCGGCCTGCACGTAGGCGCGGACGTCGGCCGGGGAGACCACAAAGTGCGGGTGCGGGCGGTAGGCATAGAGGCGCACGACGACCTCGATGCCCTGCTCGGTGAAGGCCCGCACCAGGTCTACCTTGTTGGTGCCCGAGACAAGGGCTTTGAACCAGGTGATGCCCAGCTCCTGGCGCAGGTAGCGTGCATAGCTCGCGGGATCGGCCGGGCGGGCCGCAGTGCCCGCGGAATCGTGAAAGCCCCAGCCTGTGTCGGCCGGGGGGCGAGGGTATTGGCTGAGTGCCATAGACATGGTCGTGCTCCTCGTCGGCGGATGGCGTACGGCCGATAGCCTGTGGCCTACGGCTTGTGGCGGATCGCGAATGGCTGATCGTACCTTGCGCTACCATAACCCGCCACCCGCTATCCGCTATTCGTCGTTTCGGCGGCGAGCGGCAGCTCCACAATGAACGTCGCCCCGGCGCCAGGCCGGCTCTCGGCCCAGATGCGCCCGCCGTGCTCCTTGACGATGCCGTAGGCCGTAGAGAGGCCCAGGCCTGCACCATCCCCCACATTCTTGGTCGTGAAGAAGGGGTCAAAGATCCTGCCCATGTGCTCTGGCGCGATCCCGGGCCCCGTGTCGGCCACCTCGAAGCGGACGCCCTGGCCCCCCGCCAGAGCGAGGGAGCGTATGGTGATGCAACCCTCCTCAGCGGTGCTCAGGATCGCCTGCTCCGCATTGAAGACCAGGTTCAGGATCACCTGTTGCAGCCGGTGGGGATCGGCCTGGATCGTGGGCAGGGCCGGGTCCAGAGCCCACTGCACGGCGATCGAGCGCACACGCAGCTCGTACGAACGCAGGGCCACCGTGCGCTGCAGGAGCTCGTTGATGTCGGTGTCCGTCAGCTCCGGCTCGTAGCGGCGCGCAAAGGTCAAGAGGTCCCTGACAATGCGCCGGCAGCGGTCCGCGGCCTCCTCCACCTTGCGAAGGTCCTCGGCCACTGCAGGGGCGACCGCTTCGCCCTGCAGCAACTGGGCGTAGCCTTTGATCGTCGTCAGGGGGTTATTCAGCTCGTGGGCCACGCCGGAGACGAGCTGGCCCACCGCAGAGAGCTTTTCCGCCTGCAGCAACTGGGCTTCGAGCCGCGCCTGGCGTGAGATGTCGTGGCAGATCACCGCCAGAGCCGGCTGGCCCTCATAGTCGATGGTGCTCAGGCTCAACTCCACCGGCACCTCCGAGCCATCCCGCCGCACCAGGCGGGTGCGGCAGTGCGCGGCCTGGCCGGCCTCTGGCGCCGCAATGCCCAGCCGTTCCAGAGAGTCTGCCAGCACCTGTTCGGCGCCCTCGCCCAACATGCAGTGCAGGCGCGCGTTAGCAAAGGCCACTCTGCCGCTCTGGACCACCGCATAGCCATCGTCGAGCGCCTCCAGCAGGGCATGGTAGCGGCGCTCCAGGGCCAACGTGCGCTGGTAGAGGCGCGCGTTCTCCAGGGCAGCGGCGGCCTGCTGCGCCGCCAGGCTCAGCAGGCGCTGGTCATTCTCATCGAAGGCGGCCGGTGCATAGCTCTGCACGCTCATCACGCCGATGGCCCGCCCCTTGACCACCAGGGGCACCCCCAGCCACGATCGCGCCGCCTCGCCCACATGCTGCGGCGTGGCCGGCAGACCCTCCGGCGGGGCTGCCAGGTCGGCAATCAACAGCGGCTCTGCCGTGCGCAACACATAGTGCGTCAGGGCGCTTCCCTGGTTCAGCGGCACGGTGAAAGGAGCCAGCACCTGCCCTCGGTCCAGGCAGTGGGCAAAGCACAGTTCGTCGTGCTCTTCATCGACCAGGGCGACAAAGAGGGCCGCAGCATTGAACAACTCGGCGATGCGCTCGCCGATCAACCGGAGGATGGCGTCGGGGTCGAGGGATGCCGCCGCCAAGCTCAGGTCATACAGCGCATGCAGTTCCCTCAGGCGCCGCTCCGCCTCGCCCTGCGCAGCAGTATGGGCTTCCATGGTCGGGCCTCCGGCACAACCGCACCTCCCATCCGGGAGTACCCACCGCATGCACCTCGACGTGCCCATTGTACAATGGCTTGGGGCGATCCGCAAGCCCCACAGCCTGCGCACGCGAGCGCCTGCTCTACTGTAGTGTGTCGCCGCTGCCCCGCCACATCCCTCTTCGCATCTCGCCCCAGGCACAAGGTATCGTGCCCCAGCGTCGCCGCCACCGTGGCGGCCGGCACAGGCCTCGTGCTTTTTTTGACAGGACTCAGAAACTCTCATATAATGATTTTTAATGATGCTCCCGTTGTGACGACGGCCGAAGAGTTCAACCGATGTGCGTCTCAGGGTTGAGAGGTCCTTTCGGTACCGCGAGTCCGCTCGTCGCAAGCGGGAGTTTTCTCTCTCCTGGAGCAACTCCTTGCATCGGCCGAAGCGCCGTTCTGCAACCAGGGAAAGGAGGTGCTCTCAAGCCTACAACGGGTCCGTGTCGTGACCCCTCCTCAACGTGGCGGAGCATGGGGCTGGCCGCCCTGCGTCATCCCAGTTCCATTCGCTGTGTTGTTCCGGCAGGTCGCGTCTTTCAGTTCGGAGGAGAGGAAAATATGCGGACCAAGTTCCTCGGCATTCTTCTGGTCGCTGCCATGCTTCTCCCGCTGGCCGGCTGCGGCGGCGCGGGCGGCGGCAACACGATCAAGATCGGCGTCATCGCCCCAATGACCGGTGACGTCAAGACCTTCGGCGAATCCACCAAGAACGGCGCCCAGCTCGCCATCGAAGAGTGGAATGCCAAGGGCGGCATCAACGGCAAGAAGCTCGAGATGGTGCTCGGCGACGACAAGGGCGATGCAGCCGAGGCCTCCAACGCCGCCACCAAGATGATCAAGCAGGACGGCATCAAGTTCATCGTGGGCTCGGTGCAGTCCAAGTGCTCCATCCCCATCTCGCAGATCGCCAACGACAACAAAGTCGTCATGATCAGCGGCACCTCGACCAACGGCAAGGTGACTGTGGACCCCTGGCCCGGTGGCAAGCGCAAGGAGTACATCTTCCGCGCCTGCTTCATCGACGACTTCCAGGGCCCGGCCATGGCCCGCTTCGCCTACGAGACCCTGAAGGCCAAGAAGGCCGCCATCCTCTATGACAACGGCAACGACTATGTCAAGGGCCTGGCAGAGACCTTCAAGGCAGGCTTTGAGAAGCTCGGCGGCAAGGTCGACGTCTTTGAAGCCTACAGCATCAACGACAGCGATTTTTCCGCCCTGCTGACCAAGGTCATGGCCGCCAACCCCGACTTTCTCTACCTGCCCGACTATTACAACAAGGTCAACCTGATCGCCAAGCAGGCCAAGGACAAGGGCTTCAAGGGCGCCATGGGCGGCGGCGATGGTTGGGACTCCCCCGACCTCGATGTCAAGGTGGTCGAGGGCGGCTACTTTACCAACCACTACTCGGCCGAGGACCCGCGGCCCGAAGTGCAGAACTTTGTCAAGACCTACAAGGCCAAGTTCGGCAGCGAGCCCGACGCGCTGGCGACCCTGGCCTACGACGCGGCCAACCTGCTGCTGAACGCCATCAAGACTGCGGGGACCGAGGATACAGCCAAGGTCAAGGACGCCCTGCAGAACACCAAGGGCTTCAAGGCTGTGTCGGGCGAGGTTACCTTCGACGCCAACGGCAACCCCCTCAAGGATATCTGCATGATCCAGATCAAGGACGGCAAGTACCACTTCGGTGGCTTGGCCAAGCCCTGATCCTATGCCAATTGGCGTAGGGGTGAAGCATCGGGCGCCCAGCCCGATGCTTCACCCCTACTCAGAGGGGGAACGTATGACCTTGACCTACTGGTTGCAGCAGTTGCTGAACGGCATCGCCCTCGGGTTTGTCTACGCCCTGATCGCCCTCGGCTACACCATGGTCTACGGCATCGTGCGGCTGATCAACTTTGCCCATGGCGACGTCTTCATGGTAGGGGCTTTTGTCGGGTACTTTGTGCTCAAGGCCATCAGTCGCATCACCTTCGCCACAGCACCCTGGGCCAACGGCCTGATCCTGTTCCTGATCGCCATGCTGGCCGCCATGGTCCTCTGTGCAGCGCTCAACATCATCATCGAACGGCTGGCCTACAAACCCTTGCGCAACGCCCCCCGCATCGCCGCCCTGATCACCGCCATCGGGGTCTCGCTCTTCCTGGAGTACTTTTCCAGCCTCAAGTTCGTCTTCGGGCCGAACTTTATCACCTACCCCACGCCGCTGCCCTCGGTCACCTGGACGGTTGCCGGCCTGCAGATCAGCGCCATCCAGGTGCTCATCGCTGCGGTCGCGATCATCCTGCTCCTCGGCCTGAACTATGTCGTCCGCTACACCAAGATGGGCAAGGCCATGCGTGCCACGGCCTTTGACCGCGATACCGCCCGCCTGATGGGCATCGACGTGGACCTGACCATCTCCTTCACCTTCGGCCTCGGCGCGGCGATGGCCGGCGCCGGCGGCGTGCTCTACGCCACCGCCTACCCCACCATCTGGACCTTCATGGGCATCATCCCGGGCCTCAAGGCCTTCACCGCCGCCGTCTTGGGCGGCATCGGCAGCCTGCCGGGCGCCTTTGTGGGCGCTCTGATCATCGGCGTGGCCGAGGTGGCTGCCAAGGCAGCCTACTCGACGTTGGCCGACGGGGTGGCGTTCCTGATCCTGATCCTGGTGTTGCTGGTGAAACCCACCGGGCTCTTCGGTCAGGCTGAAGTCGAGAAGGTGTAGCGACCATGAAGAAGCTGCCACTTTGGGCACTGTTCGCCATCGCACTCGCGGTGGGGGTCCTGATCCAGGTGGTGATCCAGTTGGGCTTTGTGAACGCCTACCTGGCCCTGGTTCTCAGCTACATGTGCATCATGATCCTCTCTTCGCTGGGGCTGAGCATCATCTATGGTTTCACCGGCCAGTTCTCCCTGGGCCACGCAGCCTTCATGGGCCTGGGCGCCTACTGCGCCGCCATCCTCACCCACTATGTAGGCTCTGAGAGCGGCACGGTCGCCCCCTGGGCCTTCTTTCTGGCCCTTGTCGCTGGCGGCGCGTTCGCGGCGGTGGTCGGCTACCTGATCGGCCTGCCCATCCTGCGCCTGCGTTCCGACTATTTGGGCATCGCCACCCTGGGCTTTGGCATCATCGTGCGGGTGGTGCTCGAAAACTCGGACAAGGTGATCCCCATCACCTCGGGCGCCCGCGGCATGACCGGCATCCGCTCGCCCGATTTCATCTTCCTGTGGGCCTTCGTGACCCTGCTCCTGGGCATCCTCGTGGCGCGCAACCTGCGCTTTTCGAGCCCCGGCCGGGCCTGCCTTTCGATCCGCGAGGATGAGACGGCGGCGAACCTGATGGGCATCGACGTCACGCGCTACAAGACGATCGCCTTCGTGCTGGGGTGCGCCTATGCCGGGGTGGCGGGCGCGCTCTATGCCCACACCTACGTCTTCCTGCACCCAATGAGCTTCGATTTCATCAAATCCTTCGATCCGCTCCTCATCGTGGTCCTCGGCGGCCTCGGCTCTCTCAGCGGCACCATCGTGGCCGGCGCAGGATGGGTGGCCATCCTCGAAGGGCTGCGCATGCTGCTCTCAGGCGATCTGGCCCAGTACCTGGAGTGGCGGTACGTGATCTACCCGGTGGTGCTGATCATCATGATGATCCTGCGCCCCCAGGGCATCTTCGGGACCCATGAGTTCCGCATCCTCGAGCCAGAGGAGGCTGAGGAGAAGCCGGTATCAGCAGGCAGGGTGGAAGCCAATGGCGCCCATACTTGAGATCAAGGGGCTCTCGAAGCAGTTCGGCGGCCTGCGGGCCGTCTCGGATTTCGACCTGACCCTCGAGGAAGGGGACCTGGCCGGCCTGATCGGGCCCAACGGGGCCGGCAAGACGACGGTCTTTAACCTGATCACCGGGGTCTACCGTGTGTCGGGGGGCGATATCCGCTTCCAGGGGCAGTCGATCCTGGGGTATGAACCGCACGAGATCACGCGCAGGGGCATTGCCCGCACGTTCCAGAACATCCGTCCCTTCCCAACCCTGACCGTGCTCGACAACGTGCGCATCGCCTGCCACGTCCACGATGGCTACTCTACCTTCGAGGCGATCACACGTTCGGGCCAGTTCTCGCGCCGCGAGCGGGAGATGACCGAACGCGCCCGCGAGCTGCTCGACGTCTTCCACCTGTTGGGCCGGCAGTATGAGGTAGCCAAGAACCTGCCCTATGGCGAGCAGCGGCGCATGGAGATCTGTCGTGCCCTGGCCGCCCGGCCCAAGCTGCTCCTGCTCGACGAGCCTGCAGCGGGCATGAACCCCTCCGAAGTGGGCGCGCTCATGGACCTGATCCATTTCGTGCGCGAGCGCTTCAAGCTGACCATCCTGCTCATTGAGCACCAGATGCGTGTGGTGATGGGCATCTGCGAACACATCACGGTGATGGACTTTGGCCAGGTGATCGCCCGGGGCAAGCCCCAGGAGATCCAGAACAACCCGCAGGTCATCGAGGCCTACCTCGGGCGCGGCGCGGCAGCAAGGACGGCACCCTGATGTTACTGCAAGTTGAGAACCTGCATGTATACTATGGCGCCATCCACGCCCTGCAGGGCATCTCGTTCCATGTAGAGAAGGGCGAGATCGTCACCCTGATCGGGGCCAACGGCGCCGGCAAGAGCACCACGCTCAAGACGATCTGTGGCCTCTTGCGGCCACGCGAGGGGTCGGTGCGCTTTCGCGATCAGGAGCTGACCCGCATCCCGGCCCACAAGATCGTGCCCCTGGGCATCTCGCAGGTGCCCGAGGGCCGCAAGATCTTTGCGCCCCTCACCGTGCGCGAGAACCTGGAGATGGGGGCCTTTACCCGCTCGGATCCCAAAGAGATCGCCGAGAGCTTGGAGCGGGTCTTCCTCAGCTTCCCGCGCCTGAAAGAGCGCCTGAACCAGTTGGGCGGCACCCTCTCCGGCGGCGAGCAACAGATGCTGGCCATGGGCCGTGGCCTCATGTCGCGGCCCGAGCTGCTCCTGCTCGACGAGCCCTCGATGGGTCTCTCCCCCATTCTGGTAGAGGAGATCTTCCGCATCATCGAAGAGATCAACCGACAGGGCACCAGCATCCTTTTGGTCGAGCAGAATGCCCACATGGCCCTCTCCGTGGCCAACCGGGGCTACGTCCTCGAGACCGGCCGCGTGGTGCTGGAAGGCTCGGCCACCGAGCTGCGCGAGAACGCACAGGTGAGGGCAGCGTACCTGGGCGGGTGACCCCAGCGCCGCCTGATGGGCACGTGCTGCGTGCTGCGTAGTACGCGACGTTCGGTAGGTGTCCCGTTAAGCGATTGGCGCAGCCCTGGTACATGTGGCAACGACGCCCTACGCAGCACACGTGACGCAATACGCAGTACGCAGTACGCAATACGCAATACAGAGGAGGAGTCTCACATGAAACGCACATTGTTCCTATCGCTCGCCATCGTCATGGTGCTGGGCCTGGCCTTGACCGGCTGTGCCCAGCCCGCACCGACACCGGTCCCGCCGACGAAGGCGCCCGCCGCAGCCACCACCGCGCCCGCGGAGGAGATCACCGTCGGCACCGATGCCACCTGGCCCCCCTTCGAGATGGTGAATGAGAAGACGAAGGAGCTCGAGGGCTTTGACATCGACCTGATGAACGCCATCGCCAAGGAAGCCAACCTCAAGATCAAGTGGGTCAACATCGGCTTCGACCCGCTCCTGGCGGGCATGGCCACCGGCCAGTACGACGCGGCCATCTCGGTCATCACCATCACCGAGGACCGCAAAAAGTCGATGCTCTTCTCGGACCCGTACTACAACGCCGGCCAGCTTATCGCCGTCGGCGTGAACAACACCACCATCTCCAAGCCTGAGGACCTGAAGGGCAAGAAGGCAGGCGCCCAGGTGGGCACGACCGGCGCCATCGAGATCGAAAAGATCGACAAGGCGGCCCTCAAGACCTACGACGACATCGGCCAGGCCTTCATGGACCTGATGAACGGCCAGATCGACGCCGTGGTGGCCGACAGCCCGCTGGTGTACGGCTATGTGGCCAAGAACTCGAGCAAGATCAAAGCCGTCGGCCAGCCCTTCACCGAGGAGTACTATGGCATCGCCGTGAAGAAGGGCGGCGAGGCGCTGCTGGCCAAGATCAACGCCGGCCTCAAGGCCGTGAAAGACAAGGGCCTTCTGCAGCAGCTCGACGACAAGTGGGTCAAGGCCAAGCAATAGACGTCGCCACGCGCCGCCTGCCGCTACCGATG
>Ga0078972_1007256_pt1 | contig 24906 bp, 3 predicted proteins | sample YelNatPaOPGAMG01_FD_67568 | JGI IMG/M metagenome (GOLD analysis project Ga0078972, IMG submission 67568) | Hot spring thermophilic microbial communities from Obsidian Pool, Yellowstone National Park, USA - OP-RAMG-01 (SPADES assembly) (version 2) | ecosystem: Environmental > Aquatic > Thermal...
CGACAGAGTGCCGAGCTTGCGACGAACGCCTCTATCTCAACGCGATCATTTGGTTGCGACTGCGCCGCGCTGAGGGGAAACCGCGAGGAAACATACCCAGGCACGCCATGGAAGAGGGTTCAAATCATTGCGCGGGCCGGCGGGACAAGCGCCGAGCCAGCGAGGCGCCTGCGGCCCGCGCCAAACTCCAAACACAAACCTTCCGGATGACCCAACTTTTTGCTTGCTTTCGCAATGGAGATGGTGGTAGAGTCACAACAGTTGGTATAGCTTTCGTCCCAAGACTACGGGGTGATCGCGCTTGAGGCTCGAGTTGGTGGCATCAAAACGCCTGACGGGCCGGTAGGGGTACGAGGGCTACGGCGGATGGGACTGGTCCTGCGGAAACAGGCGCGGGCCAGGGTCAAGCTTGCCCCGGTTGGGCGTGCCCTACCAACCCGGAAATGGCCAACATTCGAAGATGGAAGCGCGAGTGCGTGGTGTTTGCCCTGCCCGTATTTTGGCGTGTAAACTGTTCCCTCCTTTGGTTTAACCTTTTGCTGGCTTTCGTGGCGCAGTGCCCGGCTGACCAACAGGTCATGGCCAAAGAGGATGGTAGTTCCGCCGGGCTCACGGTGTTGCGGACCGAATCCAGTGTGACACTGCAGACTTCGGTGAAAGCCCTGTTGATCCCGGACAATGTGCCCGGACTAGAATTGCAGTTTGAGTTCGGATTTGGCACTGACGAGCTCTTGTCTCCGGGGGAAATACCCGACTCGTTCACAGTTACCCTTCAAGATGCGCCTGGTGCCAACACGGTGGTGCTACTGACTGCTGATGCCGGCGGTGTGATATGGGCTCCCCCAACGCCGGGCGGTTTGTTTCTGGCGCCAGAGACAATCGCACGTGTACCGGTTTCGTTCCCGAGCCTCGATCCGGTGCTGGCGCAACAGACTGCTTATGCTGTGGCGGTGCCTGTCCCACTCGTGTTCAGAGGGCCTGTCAATTTGTACTTTGACTTGTTCGACAATCTGAACGCGACGCGCTCATTGGGTTGGCATGGCGAAGTGACGCTGGTTCCGGAACCTCGCGTCTGCGTAACTCTGTGTGCCGGGTTGGTTGCAGTATTGCTCCGGAGGGTTTTGCATAACCTGAATTGAGGAGAGAAGCATGCGAAAGCTTCGGATGATCGGTCTGGTCTGGACATTGGCCTGGGTGGCGTGGACCTCTCATTGCCAGGAGCGAACATTCTTGCTTCAGGGTGTATCAGTGCAATTGGAGGACGCCACAGAACGTGTGGCCGTGTTCTTTCGGTCGATGCGGCTGAACCGTGCCCTTGACGCGTGGAATGTCGAGGTCACGTTGAGCAACCGTTCGACGCAGGTGCTGTTCGGACCATTGGTTCTGCTTGTGGATGGTTTCAGTGGCACCACCGGCCCTCAGCAAGCCGACGGAACTACCGATGACGGGAAAAGCTTCTATGATTTGAGCGGCCTTGTGCAAGAGAGTGGTCTTGGCCCGGGACAACTCACAACTCCGCGCACGTTGACCTTGGGACGCGGTGCACAGGGCTCGCCTGCGCTCCACACAAAAGTTTATACGGCGCGGCGTCCGGTAAGGACCGCACTCGGTGTTACGCGATCGCTTGATGCGGCCGGCCAACCTTTGCCGGGCGTGTCTTTGGCCGTTGCGGGTCCTGGAGGCTCGGTTGTGCAGCACAGCGACACACCTTCAGGGGTCACGTGTTTCGGGACCGGCACTGGCAGACACGTGCTCAAATTTAGCGCTGCGGATCATTTGCCTGTGTGGCGCATTGAAAGCCTTGGCGGCGAGCAGCCGACAGTTGTGCCGAATCCGCGGCTGACCCGGCGTGCGACGAATATTTTCGCAGTTACACCATTGGGTGGCGTTGTTGTCAGCAACGCCACCGGGACAGTTCGGGTTGACTTTGGCCCCGGCACGGTAAACGAGCCTGCCACAGTCACACTGACCGCACTAACCGGCCAGAATCTGCCTGCGTTTCTACCTTTGGGCTGGAGCCCTCTTTGCGCATTTTGGATCGAGAGCTCAAGACCTCTAGGGCAGCCAGTCCGGGCAACCTTGACGTGCGCCGAACCGGTTAGCGTTAATGATGCTGCTGCTCTTGTGCGATGGGACGAGACTGCCCTGCAGTGGCTGGTCACGCAAACTCTCAGCGGCGATAACACCACCACGGTCAACGTGCAATTGTCAGCTCTCGGCGCGTACGCGTTGGTTGTGGCCGACACTGGTTCGCTGGCACCGCCCGCGCCGCAGGTGGGAGCGCCTTTGCCCGAGACCACGGTAACCGGCGTTGACATTACCGGGTTGAGCGCGGTTGGCAACGTCAACCCGCCATCAAGCTCCGCCAGTCGGGTACCCGAGCTGGTTACGGCTTTGGCCACAATCGAATTGCGTCATAAAACCCAACACTTGCCCAGCGGCTATGTGCTGCGCGGGGAAGTGACCGAGACATACTTGCTGGCCGATGGTTCGCTGAGGCTAACCCCACAATACGAACAGTTCATTGTGTGCTACCAACGGCCGGGGGACAAGAACCCTTCCACACTGCACGCCAGTTTTCCAATGCGGCCACTGCTGTTGTTCGGGCCGGAAGAACTGGAATCTGCGAATGTGCGGGTGGAGGTGTTGCCCCCGACGCCCTTTGATGGACAAGTCCTGGACGAGGCTGGTGGGCAGGTTGCACGGGAGGGCGTACGACTGCTGGTCGGCAGCGGGCGCCTTACCGGTCCAAGTGCGATGCGATTGAGGAGGCTGGATGCCACGGTGTTCAGCCACCTTGTCACCGAAGGCCACGTTGTTTTGGCCGCGTTTGAATTGACCTTGGACCGTTCGACCCTAACCGGCCCGCTCAGCGCACAGTTGAGCGGGGCACCTGCGCAGAGCTTTTTCGTTCTTGCTCGGGTGATGACCGGGGCGGGGTTCTATGGGCTGCAACCGATCGAGCGGTTGCGGAGTGACTCTGAAGGCAACTTGCAAAGCATGGAACCGCTCACGGGGGATCGGCTGCCGGGTTTGAGCGGTTCAGGTCAATATGTTCTGGTGCAGGTCAACGCACCTCAAGGTTTGGTAAGCGGCGTGGCGCGGAACGGTGCCGGTCAAGCGCAGGCGGGCATGCTGGTGCGCCTCAGTGGCATGCCGTGGCTTACGTTGACTGACCAATCGGGTCGCTATCAACTCATCGCGCCCGTTGGTCAGATCGGAGTGGAATTGACCGACCCGCTCACTGGCGACACTGGATTGGCTGCGACCGGGGTTACAGACGTGTCGGTGCCTGTCAATCAAGACGTTGCTGCTGTTCCGAGCGGGCCGCGTGTGGCTCGCGTTAGTCCGCAGGACCGAGCCAATCGCGTGCCCCGAATGACCAGCGTAGTGATTTGCTTCAATGAACCGGTCAATCCGGCGACGGTTGTTGGGAACGCAATCGAGCTGCTCCGGCCGGACAACAGTCCTGTGCTGGCCTCATTGAGCATCAACTTGAAGAACACAGTTGTTACGTTGAGCCCGGCAACTGAATTGGAGGCCGACACGACTTATCGCGTTCGGCTGGCTCGGACCATCACTGATCTGAACGGCTTGCCGCTGGAAGGCCAGGCTGAATTCAGTTTCACCACAGTGCCATTGAGCCGGCGCGATCCTGCGGCTCAGTTGGTGATTTACGAACCCGGGGCAACCAACGTTCCGGTTGAGGTCCTGGCACGTGTGCCGGCTTACCAAGCGGGGAGCGATCCGACAGCCATTGTCGTGCACGGAACCCCTGGTGTGGCTGACCCTGGAGTGCCGGTGATTCTGGTCAACGAAAGCACAGGCGAAACTGCGACCGTCCTGAGTCAGAACGACGGCAGTTTTGTTAGTGTGATCAGTGGCACACCGGATGACTTCGTCAGTGCCACCTTCGTAAACCTTAATGGTACACGGTCGTACGTGCCGGTCAGCAGGCAGGAGTTCGACAATGGTTTTGTTGGCCTATACCGGCAGGGCGGAATCTTGGAGGCTGAAAGCGATGGCGGTCCCGTCCGAGTTATCATCGAGCCAGAAGCCATCAGGACAAAAGCCAAGCTGCGGTTGCGACCGCTGAACCTCGCGCAATTGGACCAGCTCTTGGGCGGGATCAGGCCGCAGGATACCAACTTCCTGCTGGCAACCGCACTGAATTTGGAAGTTGAAGGTCAACCGCCGGCTGAAGGCATTAAAGTAAGTGTGCCGGTCAACCTCGCTGCGCTCGGTTATCCGACGAATTTGTCGCCCACGGAAGTGGCGGCTGCGCTCACGGTGGTGCGAGAAAACCAGGGCGTAAAAGCCTTCGAAGTGTTGGCACCAATGACTTTTGTGCCTGGATCACCTACGCCTGCGCCTCCGGTGCATAGCGCAAGTGCTCGGCTGATGGCTGGCGATTCAACGTTTACGGGGCAGAAGGCGAGAAATACAAGTGCAGCCCGTTTGCTGTCCACTCAGGGTGGAGCCGATGCCGGGAATGCGGGCCGTCTTGCCTCGCCTCAACAAGAGCAGTTGTGGTCCGGCATGCTGGAAGGGGCTCTCTGGCTCAGCTTAGAAGGGTTTGTGGCTGAGGCGGCCACCAGGTTTGTCGTGGTGCCGCTAATTCTTGGCGGCAGACCGGTAGTCATCAAAGGAAAGGTTGGTTCTCTATCTGAATTGGTAAACGCATGGCTTGGGTTGGCGGAAGCTGGCACGACGCTGCTGGACCTGATGGGCGGCACCGGTCGGCTACTACAAGCCAACGTTGAGGAAACTCGGTTGGCGGCCGCGCGTCCGTTGCCAGGAGCGTTCATCGTGCTGCACAAGAGCACAGTCCCGATGATCGGCCCGCCTGGCCGGCTTGATCCCGGCATGGTTTATGCAACCAGCGACGCCACGGGTGATTACCTCATGGTTGCCCCGGCGTATGGCGAGTACACCATTACCGCCACCCACCCGAGTTTCAGTGACCGGCATGCCCTGCCTATTTTGGGTCTATTGGACCTGAACCTGATAGCTGGCGTTTACTATCGCAACTTTTACTTTAGCGAGCCTCTCCGGCTTGCATCCCCACCCGCAGTACACGTTGCGCACTCGCCCTTGTGGCCTGCTCCCGGTCAGGAGTGTCGCCTCCAAGTCACCGCCTCGGTGAGTCAAGGCGCCGCACCTACGATCAAAGCTTGGATCGACTCCGTCAGCCCATTGGTGGCAGGAGTACCTGCGGAATCCGACGACGCGAGCATGCTGGGCACTCCAGTGGAGAAACTCCTTGGTCCAGGCCGCAAAAGCACAACATACGTAGTTACAGCGACCAACGCTGTGCGTGTAGGAATGCGTATCGTCGTGGCAAGTCAACTAGGTGGAGCGGTACCCACGATCTACTATCCGATCGACTTTGCCGGCCAGGCACCTCCGCTGGCAACGAACATCCCGCCATCCATCACGAACGACACGCGTGGCCCCTACGTGACCTTCACTGCCCCGACAGATGGTGGGTTTGTTGGCCCGTCCGGTCAGCTTGTGATCGAGTTCAATGAACCCATTAACCGCACTGTTATGTCCAACGTCACGGGGATCACCCTCTGGGGCCCAGGGAATGCCGGTGCTACAGCCAACACTTTCCAGCCGCGTCTTACTGTCGAGCTCTCCGAGGACCAGCACCGGCTCATGGTCCGGTTCGTCGGCATGGCGCCCGATGCCGACTACACCCTTGCTCTGTCTGGGCAATCGATTCAGGACCTGTCCGGTAACCCGCTAGACCAAGACCCCCGGACGCCCGAGGCGGACAGCTTCGTCATGCATTTCCGCACCACGCCGGTTTTATCGACGCAGGTACCGGTCAAAAATGCGTATGGCTGCGCCATCAGCGGGAACCGCCTGTACACGCTCGAAATGCTGCCTACGGAATCGTATTTGGACGTTTACCATATTGACTTATCGGAGCAAGGTGCAAAGCGCGTTGTGCGCGTGCCGCTGTTGGGATCGCCGCGCGACCTGGCCGTTATTTCCGGGTACAACTATCGCATCTCGCAAACAGGCGGTGTCTGTTCCAACGAACTTGTCGCGGTTGTAGGCGGTGACCTTGCATCAATAGTGGATGCTGACGGCACGGTCCGCGTTCCGGGACAATACTTGTCTGTTTTCGAAGTGAGCGGTTCCGGTGCCGGGACATCGGTCCGGCAATTGGCATCGGCCAAAGTGAGCTACCGGGTCGGGTCGGCAGTGACCAAGGTCCGCTGGAGTCCGCCATATCTGCTGTACCAGGAATTCGGAGCCGACGTCCAATTGATAGGGTTTGTTAACCTGCAGGAAATGCTCATTGGCTTCAACGCGTCGCGGGCCGAAACCGCTACATTTCCCGAGACAGGCAGACCCGGTGTGGACAGCAACAACGACGGTGATTACGTTGACGAGGGCGATATTCTGCCACTGCCCCAATCTCGCCCCACCGAGTTTTACGGGAAAGCCTTTAACACTGTCCTTGCAGGAACCACACAAAAGGTGCTGGATTTCGACTATCACGGGAGGTTGTGTATCACATTGTCTGCCGGATTCGAGCGCGACCCAAAGGGCAATGTAACCTCCGTGCCTGTGCGGCCTGCGTACCGGACGATGCCATTACCCGGTGAAGCCTTTGATGCGAACGCTGCCACCGTGAAGTTCGCGCCCGGGACGAACCCACGGCGGGTGTTCTCGACGGTAGGGCTGGTGCGAGTGGGCCAGGAGATTGAGAGTTTGCACCTTGCTCTGGTGAGTCTGGCCCCGGATGCAGACGGAGTCCAAAAACTGGCGGTCATTGACATTACCTTGCCCGAATCGCCGCGGTTACTGAACAAAATCCCGCTGCCGGGCGACATTATTGCCGGTCAATTGGGGTCGGTTGTGCGGCGGTCTGACGGAATACTGGAGCTGAACACCAGCCAGCACATCCTGTTGTTGGACACACTGGCCATGGCCCAAACCAATACGCCGCCAGGCCAATTGCATCCAGCCATTGTAGGGTTTATCCCGGCTGCTGGCGCCACTACGCGCTCCGTGGCACGCACCGAGTACGGCCTGGGCGCCGTCGCAGAGGGCGGGCGTGGGGCGCTGATTGTTTCCGCGCCAACGCTTCAGTTCGTGCAATTTCCCGAGGCAGCCGCACTGGTCAACCCGAGCCAGTTGGTAGGCCAAACCAGATACCTGAATGACCTGTTCGGGACACTCCGGCCTGTGGCTGCCATTGCTCCGGCAAGGCTGCGGACCGAGCTGGCGGCACAATCGGATTTGGTTCCGCCGAATCCCAGGGCCCACTACCACGTGCTGCTGAACCTGCCCGGCGCTGCCGGTCCACAACTCGAACTGACGCTCGAGGCGCTTAACTGGGTGGGACTACCGTTGCCAAACAAAGGCGCCGGGTTCGCTCCTGTCCGCGCCTGCAGCGCCGCCACTCTAAGTGCGCTTGGGATAGAGAGACGCCGGTCGTGCGAACCTGCCGTCACCAGTTTGAAAGCGTTGCGCCTGAGCCCCGACCCAACAAACCCGTTTTTCAACGTTTACCTTTCGGAACCGTTTGCGCTCATCTATGAGTCGATCACTCCAGCGGAGTTGGACCAGTTGCGGCAGGCCGCGCCCAGTCAGATTTTGACTGCCGGTTCGTATTTGCGTGCGTGCATTGATTATGTTGAACGCAACAACCAGATCATAGGCGCGTACGCAAGCCGAATTGATCCTGACCTCAAGGAGGTAGTGCCGGTAGTTGCCGCATTGGCGCAGACACTCGAGGCAGCTTATCAGCCCGGTCCAAATCCGCCACCAGCAGGCGGCCCCGCAACCCTCTCGGGCACGTTTGGCTCGGTCTCGGCTCATAATGGCGAGGTGCGCATGAGCACCGTCGATATTGATTTGCCCAGCCCACGGCTGGCCATCGAGATTGTCCGTGCGATAGGCGGACAGGACAACTACGACGGTCCGTTTGGCCTTGGCTGGGATTTCAATTACAACCAACGCGTCACAGAATTACGTCGCCACCTCTTTCCGCAAGGACTGGAAATGCCGCTGATCGTAAGGCACGATTCGCAAGACAGCGTGGTTGCACGCAGCGGCGACTTGCTCTTCTCCTCTGGCGACGGCCGCGTTTATGTCTTCACGCACAAAGGCACAAACACACCGCCCGAGTTTGCAGCAGATCCATTGGTGCAGGAGCTGGGATGGATTGGGAGGGTCTCGGACTATTACTTACCAGAGGCGGGGTGTTTTGACCTGATGGTCAAGTTCCACGATGGCAACTATGAGCGGCTCACCCCAGACGGCACGCGGTACCGTTACAACCAAGCTGGCCAGTTGGAAACGATCATCGATGCGTATCCCAGCAACTGGCATGAACTGCAGTATGATCGCGGTGGCCGCCTTGTGCGGATCACCGACCGGTCAGTTGTGGCGGACCGGTACGTCGAGTTCGGTTACTACCGCAGCGCCAAAGACCCGCACTTCACGAGTGGCCTTGACGAAATTGCGCCGAGCAAGTTCGTCGAGGGAAAAATCTGCAGGCTCCGCGACTACGCCGGACGCGATGTGCTATTCTTTTACGACGATGACGGCCTGTTGATCCGGCGTGAAGGGATCGAGGTGGCCGGCGAGAACGGCGGTTTTGCCGGTCGGCCTCAGACTCATTACATCTACAAAGATTGCAAGATAGTCGGGGTTGCAGTCGGGAGGGAAGCAGTGCCATTGTTCAGTGCCGATACGCTTCCTAACGCCAAGGGTGCGCCCGTGGTTCAATCTGCCACGGGCATTGCGGGGCCCGTTCGAGTGAACGTGCCGTTGAACAACTCGCCAGCGACTCTTGCCGGCCAGACCAGCGCCGCGGTTCTGCCAAACGGAGCTGTCACAGAAAACACATTAGACAAGTATGGCTACCCAGCTTCGCTCAAAGTCTCCAGCGGTCAGGAATCCACAGAAGCTGTCGTTACCCACAACGAGCACGGGCAATTGCTTTCGTTGGTCCACCCGGAAGGCCGTGTGGAAACCTACACCTACGACACAAACAACCCGGTTTTCCGCTCGAGAGGCAATTTGTTAGCATTGCGGGTAGATCCCGGACCCCGCGGAGGCGTCGGTTACACACGCACATTTAGTTACGATCCACGCTACAACCGATACAGCGGTGATCATACCGATCCGAACGGCTTTATCCACACCTATACACTGACACCTGATGGCCGGGCGATCGCGAAGATACGGCACGGCGATGCCGGCGAGGAAGCCTTTGTCTATGACGACCATGGCCAGCTAGTCAGGCATCGCGACCAAGATGGCATTGAACGAAGTCACACATACGATCCGACCACGGGCTTTCTCCTTTCGGTCAGCCAGGGCCCGCACATGTTCAAGTTTTCCTATGGAAGCGATGTGCCGGGCCGATTGGGCAAGCCCAGCTATATCATCCCTCCCCGAGGCGCACCGAATTATTTGAAATACGATAACCAGCTTAACACAGTCGAGATCAGCCGTGGCGGGCTTGTGACTCGATACGCCTACGACGAGCAGGGACGACACATTTATCGATTGGAGGAGCTGGGTGACGGTCGCAAACGTCAAACGCATCTGACCATTGACAAAAAAGGATTCGTTACGAGCCAGCGGATAGATGGCATCGAGGTCGATGGTATCGAAAGACCCTTGGAGTATGTTTATGAACCGGACGCGATGTCGCGAGTAAAAGCGATCTTACACCCCGGCAACGTTTTGCAAACCATGGAGTACAACTACAGGGGTGATTTGACGAAACTGGTCTGGGGTGACTACGTGCAGGAGCACACGCACGACAAAGACGGCAACATTCTTGAGGTAAAACAAGGCGGTGAACTGTTGCTCAAAACCGAATACGACGGAATGGGCCGGCCAAAAACCGTCATCGAATTCACGGGCGATGCAGAGTACCGCACCGAGTACACCTATTACCCGGGAGGAGAAAAACGGAGCGAAATTACCACTGACTCCCGCTATGGCGTTGTCAGCAGTGTGGAGTACACCGAGATCGACGCACTGGGCAGGGTCCGCCAGATGGTGGTAAACGGCACCACGGTGAATCCAACATATCGGTATGTCTATGAACCCGGTGCTCGAACCATTATCGGCCCGCGCCAGGCCGTCAGCACGCTTTGGGACGACGCCGGTTATCCGAGCGGCGATAAAGACGCGGTTTCAACATTGACCTACCACTCTGACGGAAACGGAAACATCGAGCAGGTTGATCGGCAGGAGGACGGTGCAATCTACACCGATCGGTTTGAGTTTGACGATCTGGACCATCGCACTGCTGCCTGGGACAGTCTGGGCGAACTGTGTCGTTTCACCCCAAGGGCCGACGGTACCTGGCGGGAGGTGATCAATCCTCGTGGCAACCGCACAACTCTCGAACATTCGGCGTTGGGTGAACTCTTGCTGCAGAGGCGTGAGGACGGCATGGAAATGCGTTTCCGCCACAATGAACACCGTCAGCTCACATACGCCGGGGACCCAACAGCGGGGTTTTCTTACCAATATGATAGCCTATTCCGTTTGGTTCAGCACACACTTCGGGACGGGAGCTCTTTCTCGTACAGCAAATTCGACCCTCGAGACCTGCCGCAGCGAATCGAGACCCCGGGCGGCCTAATCGAACAGCAAAATGATCGCCAGAGGCGATTGCGCACTGAACGCGTTACTCATCAGGGAACAACGTACGAGTGGTCGGCGGATTATGATGCCCGGGACCAGACGCGGCGGTTGACCTGGCGGCAAGACGGCGGTCAGGAAAACAGCGGTTCCTTCAGTTACGATGTGGCCGGGCCTCTGTTGAGTGCCAGATACCTGGAGGACGGCATGGATGTCACCGTTGGCTATGCGTACTACAATGATTTGTCGCGGCAGTCGATTTCGTATCCATCAGGTGTTGTGGTCACTGAAGAACGCGACGGTTCGGGTCGGCTCATCGGCCTCAGGGACGCTTCTGGTGTCATCTGGCGGGTGCAATCATGGCAGGGAAACGTGCAACCAAAGGTCGTGGAAATTGGTTCCAACATTTTGGCCACGCATGAGTACGACGCGCGAGGTCGGCTCACAGCCAGCCGTTACACCCGCCGTGATAACGGGGCAGTATTAGCACACCTCCGATACAAGTACGACCCGGCGGGCAATGTCGAAATCCGCCAGTTTGTCCATCGCGGGTTCAAGCTCGAAAGCTTTGTGTATGACAAGGGCGAGCGAGTCAGCCAGAGCAGTTTTGGTGTGCTGCTGCTGCCTGACGGACGTTTTACGCCGCCGGAATACGAGCGCAGTTACAGCTACGAACCAACGGGGTTGGACTACCTTGTTTCTGTTGCTACGAGTGGCCCGCTTGCAGCAACAGCTCCGACTTTTGCAAGTTCATGGGCGGCACACAACGCATTTTTGGCGCCGATGCGGATCGACGGCTTCAGTTACCAGACGGATCCAGTGGGCAATCTCAAACGGGTTCAGCTCCATCCCAGGCCAACCGGTGGGCACCAGGTGGGCGCCATCGGAGCGACCCTCAGCCACAACGGTCTGGGGGAGCTGGTGAGAATCGACCGCGACGACGGAGTGGTAATTGAAAACCGGTTCCAACCGACCGGTCTCCGGCATGGCAAGTGGATTAGGGGTAACGGACACGACTCGAAACACAGCTATGTCTATGACGAAGGCGCTCGATTGCTCGAGGAGTACGAGACCGTCAATTCAACAACCAGGTTGATTGGGAGATTCTATTATGCATCAAGTGACGCTCCTGTGGCAGCGGACCTGTTGGTCGGAGGCGACGAGCTGCATCGGTTTTATTATGTCAAGGATGTAACTGAGTCGGTGGTGGCGGTAGTCGATGAAGCCGGCCGGGTGGTTGAGAGAATATCATATGATACGTTTGGCCAGCCCGCAATCGAGGCGGCTGATACAGCCGCGCCTCGCATCAAGCGCATTTTGGCAGGTCAGAACGCCGAGTTGCTAATTGAGCTCTCCGAGCCTGTACTACCGGCTGTGCCGGACCCGGGACCGGGCACTGGAATTGTGCCAATAGACCTGGAGACATCGGCGGTGGCACACGCAATCACTGTTGCCGTGGGCACGCTGCCGGTCAATGTGCCGGGCACAAATCAACTCCTCATTGCAGTACCCGGATTCGCCCCGCGGTCTGTCATCCGTTTTGTGCCGGGTCAGATGTTGATTGGCCAGGTGCACGTCACCCTCACTGCGGGTGCACTAGCCGACGACTGGGGTAACTCAAGTCCGGTCCAGGATATTGTTTTCACGAATACGGATCTGGCGTTACCACCCGGCACTGTGCTGTTCGACGAGGCCACAAACACTGCGGCTGCATCCGTAGGCCGGAGCGTTGTGGGTTCGCCGTTCCTGTTTCACGGCCAATACTTTGACTATGAGACCGGCCTGTTGTACCTGCGGGCAAGGTTTTATGACCCGTTCTCGGGCATGTTCCTCGAGCCGGACCCGTTGGGATATCAAGATAGCGTCAACCATTACGCTGCGTTTGCGAACAACCCCGTTAGTCGCCGCGACCCATCGGGGCTCGGCTCCAATGCACTTGTGTTGCTTGCGCGCATCAAAGTGCTAGAGAGGAACCCCGCCTTACGCAACACCATAATGACCATGCACATTGACGATCTTGTACGGGCGGGAGGCTACACAAGTCCCCACGGGCTCTTTGCCGACGTGTTCCGGGATCTTGAGAAAAACCAAAACGCGTTCAAGGCCGAGCTGGAATCGGCAATCACGCGTGGCGACATTACACCGATCAAAGGCCAGTTTACACCTTACTCTGACAAGACCCGCTGGGCGCGAAGGAAGGTTGAAAACGTGAGGGCAGAGCTTGCGCAGAAGGGTTTTGTCAAGGTCAAGGATAGCAGGACGATCACGGTCAATGGGATGGCCAAGATTGATGGAAATGGAGGGAGCGAAATCTGGATGCGCGTTCACGTAAGACCCAATGGTGAATTAACAGGAGCAGAGTGTGTGCGCATTGATGAGCTCGGAAATCCGTGCTTTAATTCTAAATTGCGAGACCTCAGACTACGTGACCGACAGACAACCAAGATGATCAACGTGATGGCCGGTGAACTACCGCATTACCATGCTGAGTTCGTTGAAGACCCGAAGTACTTGCATGAGTATTCTGACACGGGCTTGAAAAAAAGCTCGCGCACCGGTCAAATAGGAAGTGGCTCTGATTACGACATCCCCACAACATACGACGATTTTGGGAAGCTCTTGATGCGCCGTGGGGACAGTGTGCCCAAGGGTTTCTATGCGAAGAGCCATATCCGGGCATATCGACCTTACACAGTGAGCGCTTATTTAACGCCGCCAGCGATGCCATTAGCACCGCCAGCGATGCCATTAGCACCGCCAGCGACGCCATTAGCACCGCCAGCGACGCCATTAGCACCGCCAGCGACGCCATTAGCGCCGCAACCGACGCAATCTGCTGGTCCATGAAATTGAGATTTGCGATAACTGCGGGCAAAGCGATCGCCAGTGGGACGATTATGCGATGGACCCGCATCGTAGTGCCCCGCGCAATCGGCTCCAAGGAGCCACCGTGGCTGAGCTATGATGAGCTGCTGTGTAACACTGGTAAGCCGCCGCCTAGCCTGACCACCAGAACAACAGGACCCGGTCCGACACCGCATTCAAAGCTGTGCTCGGTGCGGGTGCGGAGTGTTCTCGGCATGTTTGGCCTACTCATGTGGTTTATCGCGCTGTTGGGCGACGTGGCATGGTGTGGGCCTTTGGCCACACTTGAATACCGCATCTATGGCACCGGATTGCAGGTAAGTCCGCCTGCATTAGCAGTTCCAAAAGGCATAGCTGGGTCTGTGATGGTGGTCATAACCGGTGGGGTACCAGCGGAACTGATGGCTAAGGGAAGCTATGTTGAAGCCTATTTGCGCGGACCGGGCTTGCCTGAGCCGCGGCGATTGGTCGCCGCGGTGAACCAGCCGCTGATGCTACCGCCGCTAAATCTTGTGGGTGATTACCAGCTAGATTCAATCCGGCTGGTGGATGCGAGCAGCGGCGCCACGCGCATGGAAGGTTCGCCCCCTATCGTCCCGGTCCGGGTCTTTGATGAGGTGCTGGTAAGTCGTGTCACTTCCCGGCCGCTTACCTACGAAGAGATACAACAAAAGGGCATCGTTATTGACGAGCATAACTTCAGGGTCGTCGAGTTCGAGGTTGCTTTCGTGCTCGAAGGCCGCACAATTCCGGTCTCATTCCCGGTTGTGGCGCCACAGTTCACTGAATCGGTCGAGATAATCCCGGCGGCGGAGCTCGAGGAAAAGCTTGCTGAAGCTGCAGCATTGAACCAGCAGATCACTGCAATCACGGAGTTACCGCCGGAATTCGAGGTGGCGCAACTCGATCTACAGGTGCAGGGAATTAATTTCCAAGTGGTTGACCCGGGTGGGGACGTGGCATTGGGTTTGAGCATCCCGCCAATTCCTGCGCTGATGGTTATTCCCGGCAACATAGGTTTTCTGAACCAGTTTTTCAGTGTGCAGGTGTTTACCGAGAATGCCGCTCCTACAGGGTCGGGTCTCACGGTTGACCGTATCACAGCCGTGCTTCACCTGCCGCCGGGACCTGACCTTGTGCGTTCGACCAACTGGGCCGAGCCCGGCGATGATCCTCTCCGGTTTGCCAGACAACAAGGAACAGACCCGGGCCAAACTGGACAGGCGGTAAAGCCGGTTGTTCAGCCGGGCGCAGATGGGGAACTTGGCACTGCGGACGACATTTCTCGCCTTATGCCGGGCGAAGCGGGCAAGGCTGAGTTCTTGGTCGAAGGTTTGCAGGAAGGTTTGCACGTCATGGATCTTGAACTGGAGGGGGTCATGGATGGTCTGGCTGCGGGTCCGGTTAGGATCAAAGGCAAGGCGGCGGGAAGTGTCCTGGTGCGCAACCCGCGGTTTTCGATGGCTTTTTCGCATCCGCGCACAGTCAGGGCCGGAGAAAAATTCGAGGCCAACGTCACCATCCTTAACACAGGTTTGAGCCCGGCGAATCAGCTTCAGGTAACTCTAAACGAAAACTCGATCAGCGGGGCGACTCTCGAAGAAGGTAACCAGCAGACCGTCGAGCTTGGCAACTTGCTGCCCGGTCAGTCGGCAACGGCTACGTTCCGACTTCGTTCGCTGCGAACCGGGGCGGTGAGCTTTTCGAATTTGACCACGAGCCAGGACTCTTTGGTGGGGCGGTTCAGACTACGACTCGGAGTGGATGAGCGTGGGGTGGCGCTTTCGCCTGACACGATAGGGATGCCCAACTACGTTGATGCACTTCCGAGCCAGGTGTTGACTGCGGCCAATCGTGTGCTTGGCCAGGCCCTGAGCGTCGCAACGGCCGCTCAATTGCCGCCCGGGGTGATGCGTATTGGGAAGTCGGTGATCACGCGTAGAGTGCTGGATCTTGCTGAGGCGGGCCAGCGGCTTCGTTACGGGGATGAGCCCAGGCGCGTACTTGCGGACCTTCTACGCGACTGGCAAGGAGGGCGTGATGCAAGCGACGGCTTTGACCAGATTCTGCGGGAAACCGAAGCGGGCCTGGAATGGCGCCGCGCGCTGTTCACCGCGATGGAATTGGCCGACGGTAGGGACGGCACTGCGCGGCTGGAAGATCGTGCCGCGGATTATGCCGGTCTGGGCCAACGGTTTGTGGTCGCCAGTGCAAATGCGGGGCAGTTATCAGTCCAGGTTGCGGGTGCCGATGGCAAAACGGCCACGAGCGAATCGAGTTCCGTACCATACGCGCTGGTTTATTCTGGCAATCAAGGCGCATGGGGTTGCCTGTCATGGGATACAAACGCGGTTGTGACTTGGCGGTTTACCAACAGCGTACCTGTGGCTGAACTCGGCGTGTTGCTCGTGGCAGGAGACGGCACAGCGCAACTGTTGCGCTGGTCAATTTCCAATCCCGATATGGGGACATCCTGTTCGTTCGCTCTAGGGGATGCGAGCAGGGTACTTTGGGTTGACGCCTCGGGGGATGGCACGGTTGACCAGAACCTGCCCGCCACAGTAACGGCTGTGCACGAATTGGCTCCGGTTGTATTGGCCGTCGAACAGGATCTGTCGGTGAACGTCGGCCGACCGCCAAATCCGTGCATCGGGCCGCCCTGGGCGAACTATGGGACAGTGCTGGCGGTTGTGTTCAGCAAGCCCGTAAGCCAGGCAAGCGCAGGCGATCCGACTGCTTACACATTGCGTGCCGCGACAGGTAAAAGCGCCGGGCTACATGGTACAAGGGGCTCAAGCATATTGTCGCTGTCCGATGTAGGTGCGCCCAACGGTGCCAACTCAGTCCAGGTTCAACCTGGAGGGCGTGTCGCTTACCTCAACCTTCGGCAAGCTGTGAGTGCGATTATTCCACGCGAACTGGCCATAAGCGGTGTTACCGACCTTCGCGGTAACGCTTTGCGGACGGTCAGCGTACCAATTCGGTCGATCGAGCCTGGGACGGCAGTACCATTCACCCGCGGCGCGGCAGTGCGTGGTCGGGTGCTGAAAGGTGACGGCGCGCCGGCCCCGGCCGTGCCGGTTACGCTCACCTACTATGACCGGACACAGGGATTTCCGTCATGTGAACCGTGGACCCGGCGCGTAAGCCAGGTGTGGACAGATCCCGGGGGCAATTTCCAGTTTGACTTTGTCATGGCCGGAATTCCCTATTCGATCTCGGCCACTGACACGAGCGGGCTTGGCGAGGACGCAGCGGCGCTGGTTGCTGCAAGGTCGGCAGAAGGCCAGGTCCAACGCGATTTGCTACTTCAAGTTGCAACCAGCGCAGCCACACGCGACACTTTGCTGGGTTGGTTTGCTGCGGGGTCGGTTCCCGAGGCAATTGCGAAGGTGGAGGGTTTGGACCGGGCGGTGCTGCGGGACACTATTCCGCTTGGTTCGGCACGCGAGGGACAAACTGTTCCGGTAGCACTGCGGTTCCGGGGTCGAGCCACGGTGGTTGGCCAGGTGTTTGGTGCCGATGGTGTCATACCTGTGCCGCAACCGGCGGTGAACCTGTTTCCCGACCCCGACTCTCGTGAGCTTGGGCGCGGGTTGGTAGCTGATGCCGAGGGTCGGTTCGCATTCTACGGTGTGCCTTTGGGGGTTTATTCTGTGGAGGTAACATCCACTGACGGTCGTAAGCGCACGGTAAGCGGCCTGTTGGATACACCGGGTCAGGTGGCCACCCTGGTCGTCGCCTTGCCAGACAAGGTGATCCCGCGAGGCAGCCTGTACGGCACGGTGTTTGAATCCGACCACCTCACCCCGCATGCTGGCGCGCGTGTTCTCATCGGCCAATACGAAGGCAACAAGTTGCACAACGTGGTGCGGATGATCGATGCCGGCGAGGACGGTAACTGGCATGCGAGCGATCTGCCGGCTGGAGAATATGATGTTGTCGCGTTATCGTTTGACGGTCGGCGCAAGGGGATGCGCCTCGACTACGTCGTGCAACCTAACACGGCGGCGGTTGTGGACATTGCTCTCGAGGGAACTACGCGCGTGTTTGGCCGCGTGCAATTCGAGGACGGCCGGCCTGCTGGCGGGGCGTTGGTGGCCGGCGGGTTAACCTTGGTGCGGGCCGATGATCAGGGTCGGTTTGTTCTTGAGGATGTACCGACCGGCCGGCGAACCATCAGCGCGGGCTTGGAGCGGAATCCGGCTGCGGGTGTTGATTTTCCCAGGCTGGGCTCGGCGTCTCTCAATGTTGTGAATGGTGTTGATAACTACGTCGTGGTCCGGTTGCGTGCTGCCGGGCGCATTTACGGGCGAGTGTTGGATGTTCGTGGCATGCCGATAGGCGGAATTCGAGTGGCGATTCCGGTCGAAGGCGGCTTCTATTGGACCGATGCAGACGCCCAGGGAAACTACGTGTTCGAGGGGCTGAGCCTTGGTCGATACACCGTAAGCGCGCCTGCCAATGCAGTTTCGCCGCAACTGGACGTCAACGGGCTCAATGAGCAAATCCGGTCAGGGAATGAGGACGAGATTCTCGCCGCCTTCGAGGAAGCGATTCGCGTCTTCATAGGCGCGGACGACCCACTTATTACCGGCGAACAGCGCAATTTCCGTCCTGTGACATGGGGCTTTACCGAGGCATGGCTGCAGTTCGACGGGCAATCCGTCCAGGCCAACATCCGCATGTTGCGCGAGGGCACCGTGGCAGGCCGCGTGCTGAATCACCAGGGCATCCCCATCGGCGCACGAGTACGTCTGACAGGTCTGGGCCCGGACCTGACAGGAGCACCAAAAATTACCATCCGTGGCGAACGCGATTCTGACCCTGCGACGGGATTGTTCATTTTCCCTGGCCAACTGCTGGTTGGGCCCTGGACCGTGCAGGCTGCTTCGCCGTTTTACACAGTGACTATTTCCACCAATGGACTTACCACTGACATCGACCCGAACGTGACCAACGTCGTATTGCAGTTCCCGCCCGTCCAGGAAACCCACGGGCGACTAGCAGGCCGCGTGTTTTACCCGGACGGGTCGCCCGTCGGCAAAGATGTGCGGGTACGCATAGACATTTCGGCCGACTACGAAATTCGAACCGACGAGGCCGGGTTCTTCGACACGCAAATCCGATTACCTGCGCGCGATTACCGTGTGGAAGCCATAGACGATGTGTCAGGCCTGAGAGGCTTGGGATACGTCAAGGTGGCCGCAGGCATCACCAACCATGCCGAAGTCCACCTCCTGACCCGGACCTCCGCACTAAAGATCACTGTGCTACGGGGCAACAACCTCCCCGCAGCCGGCGCCCAGGTTGATTTGGACCACGGCACCTATCCGTTCGAAGGACGCCTGACGGTCTTTGCAGACAACAAGGGAGTGGCACTGTTTACCGGGCTCTGGGAAGGGCGTTACGCAGCAACGGCCTACTACCTCGAAGGCGCCACACGGGTCTCAGCGCGAAGTGGTGCCTCGATAGGTCCTGATCAGACCGCTGAACTAACATTGCGGTTGGGCGGTACCGGTGTTATAGAAGGCCATTTTGTGAAACTGGACGGAGTAACGCCCGTACAAGGCGCCCAGGTTTCGGTCGGGAACCTCGGTTTTGCAGCAACCGACGCGGACGGCTCGTTCAGGTTTGAAGGTGTGCCGGTGGGCACACACAGACTCTTGAGTTCGGATCCGGTCACCGGCGCTTCTGCCTCCGGGTGGGCAACGATCGCCTATGCTGACCAGATTGTGACAGTGATCTTGGTCGAAGGCGCACGCGGTGAAATCGCAGGTTACGTGATTGACAGTTACGGCCAAAGCCACGTTCCCGGCGCGATCGTACAAGTGAATTACTCCGATGGCCTGACGCCTTCGCGCCAGGTAACCACCGGACCAGATGGGCGGTTCAGCTTCCCCGGCTCACCAATAGGCAACTTCACGCTGCGTGCGCGCGACCGGCCCGTCGCGGAAGGCGGCAGTGGAACAACTGGTTCAGCCAGCGGGACACTCACTGACGCCGCACCCGTCGTATCGGTGAACGTCCAATTGGAACCGCGAGCCAGCCTTCCAGTCCGAGTGGTGCGCCAGGATGGATTAACTCCAGCGACGCACGCGACGGTATTTCTGGACAGCCGTCAGCAAGACACTGATGAACAAGGCGCAGTGCGCTTTGACAATCTGCCTTTGGGCAATTACACCGTAACAGCCGTTTCCCGAATAGGGGGAGAACTGCGGAATGCCATCCGGGTCAGCGTGCCGGTGAGCCGACAAGGCACCAATCAGGTGGTTACTCTCAGACTGCCCGGCGTGGGAGCGGTGGGCGGAGTTGTATTGGCCAGCGACGGTGTCACGCCTGTCGATTCAGCCGAAGTAATAATCACGTTCCAAGGGCAGGTTTTCAGTGGACAGTCTCTAGCGGCAGTGACTGGCCTTGATGGTAGGTTCAGTTTCACTGACGTGCCGGTTGGCCCATACCGCGTAACCGCAGCGAGTGTATCTCTTGCGGCTTCGCAGGGCGGCAGCATTGGCGAGGGTGGCGAAGTTGACGAAATAAGCCTGCGGCTTGGCGACAGCGGTTCGGTCATGGGCCGCGTCGTCCGAGCCGACGGCACCACGCCGGTTGAAGGCGTCGAGGTATTGCTGAGCTATGCATCGCAGACCGCAAACCCTGGCCGGGCCTTTGTCAGGTCAGACGTTGGCGGTGGTTTTGCCTTCACAAACATTCCTGTGGGAAGCTTCCTTCTCGAGGCGGTGGCGCCTGATTTTGGCGGCTTGATCAAGTATTCAGGCAAACTCACAACCAATGGCGAGGTGCTCGATTTGGGCACATTGCCTTTTGATGAGGACTTCCCGGTTGTGGTGGCGGTAAGTCCTGCGAATTCAGCAGTGCAGGTGCCTATAACAAGCGTAATCGAACTTGAATTCAGCGAGGCTCTGCAAGCCAACTCGGTGACCGCCGAAGGAGTGTTCCTGCGGAATGTAGCTACTGGCCAGCGCGTTAAATCGACGTTGTCGCTACTGCCAGATGACGGAGTGCCCCGGCTGGTTCGGCTTGTACCCGCAACGGCACTTGCCAGCGAGCAGGTTTATGAACTTGTCGTCGTCGCGGGAGATGTGCTCAGCCCGGGCGGCGCGGTCACCGGATCAGGGCCACGGGACCTTGTCGGACGTCCCATACCATCGACGTTCCTATCGCGATTCCGAACAGCCGACAACGATCCGCCGTTACTGCTGTCAATATTCCCGAGCAACAATGCGGTTCAGATCGATCCTAGAGCGGTGCCACGGCTTACGTTCAATGAGGCACTGCAGCCCACCGGGTTCAGTTTCACGCTTGTTGGACCGGATGGGCCTGTGGCCGGTGCAGGAGCTGTCGGCGTGGATGGGCGTGTGCTGAGTTTTGTTCCGGCTGATCTCCTCAAGCCCAACGCTTCTTATACGCTTACGGTGAGCAATGTCTTTGACTTGGCAGGTAACCGTGCAACGGGCGAGCCATTCGTGGCAACGTTCGCTACTTTGGATACCATCGGCCCAACCATTGCGGTCTTGCGCATTGCGGATGATCGCGAACCTGTGGCTGGCACAACCGTGCCGATCGAAGCGCTGTTGGCAGTCAGTGAGCCGGGCGTCACCGTCCGGTTCAGCCGTGACATGGTACCGCTGGGCTCGGTGGGAAGTCCGCCCTTCCGAATCAACGTCGCATTGCCGATGACAGGCTCGACCATGATCCACGCCATTGCGACGGACAAATACGGCAACGACGGGCCTTTGAGCGAGCTGGTCATAACCGTAAAACCAAACCGAGCACCTGTAGTGACCTTCGAGCGCGTGACGCCTCTGACAGGCCCGGTGCCGAGTGGTTCGTTTGTACGCGTGGATGTAATCGCCGAAGATGACTCCGGGATCAGTCAACTGAAGGCGATCGTGGCAGGGTTGGGCGCCAGCGACCTGTTCTCGACGAACTCGAACCGCCTGCGCGTCGAGGGTCGGGTGTCTGCCGCAGCCGGGCCGGGCTCGTTGGTGCAGGTATTCGCAGAGGCAGTTGACGATCTGGGGCAATCCAGTGGCCAGCAGGTTCTGTCACTTGAGGTCAGCGACGGAACCGCTCCTACAATCGTAGTCATGGCGCCAACGGCGGGAACGATAATTAGCCCTGGCCAAACAGTGCCGGTGGACCTGCAACTGGCGGACAATTTCGGCGTGAGTCGCGTTGGGGTGGACGTCAGTGGCGCGTTCAAAGATTTGATCGAGAAAACGTTCACGCCGCCTGCGACCCAAGCGCTGCACACAGTGACTCTTGCCGTGCCTGCCAACGCGCCTACAAACGGTGAACCGGTTAAGTTATTGATCACCGCGACCGATGCCGCTGGCAACGCCACACCACCGGTCACGCACGCGCTCAGAATGATTGATTTGACACCGCCAGGAATCGTCAGCATAACGCCAGCCGACGGCGCCACGGGCGTGGAATTGCAGCCGTTGCTCGAGGTCAAGTTCAGCGAATCAATCGATCCCGAGTCGATCAGCCCAACCTGCATGGTCCTCGAGCCGGCCGCTGGAGGCGAGCAAATTGAACTCGAGATCCTTTTGAGAGAAGACCAGCGCACGGTTGTTGCAAAGCCAGTGGCTGCGTTGCAGGTCGATACAGATTACCGGCTCACGGTAGCGCCCGTGTTTGCTGATCAGAGCGGCAACCGAATGACCACACAGTCGGTCATAGGATTCCGCACGGGTGATTTCCGCCTGATAACCCCTCGCCATGGCCAACCGGTCGTGGAAGGCCAATCCATTTCGCTCGCCGCACAAAGCACAGCACTTGGCTTCGCGAAGGTTCGTTTCCTGGCCGGTGACACCGAGCTGTTAGTGGATGATACGGCGCCGTTCGAGACTGTTTGCCACGTACCAACCCTGCTCGAGCTGGGCACAAATACACTCACTTTCACCGCCGAAGCACTGGACAGCAACGGAGCAAAACTGGCACAAGCTGCAGCCACTGTGACCGTTTTCGCAGCCGATGAAGATACCGATGGCGATGGATCGACAAATTCCGAGGAACTCGCCCGCGGCACCGACCCGTTCACACCCAATCGCCCGCCGACAATTCAATTCCCGGACATGATCGAAATTGTCCAAGGCGTCCAGGCCACTGCCGCCGTCGCCGCAATTGATGTCGATGGTGATCTGCGTCGGCTACGCCTGCGCGAATCGCTCGATGACATGAATATCAGGTTGTTCGACCAGTTGCAATTTGTTGAAACAACCACACAAGAGTTTGTTTCAGCTCAGCCACAAGGCTCGCTCAATGCCACAATCGTGCTCCGCCACAATTTCACAAACTCGATTGAACTTGTCGTGCAGGCTATCGACGACAGCGGTCTCACAACAACTCGAATTGTAAACGTCATTACGCTGCCGGACATGGACGGCGACGGCATACCCGACCGGGATGATCCGGATATCGATGGCGACGGCCTGACCAACATGGATGAACTTGCAATCGGCACGGATCCGCGTCAGCCGGACACCGACGGCGACAGCATCCCCGACGGCGAGGAAGTAATCGCGGGCATCGACGGCTTCGTTACTGACCCTCTCAAGAATGACACCAGCGGTGACGGGATCCCGGATGGCTTTGCTGTTGCTCTTGGGTTTGACCCGACAAAGAATAGTGGTACCGGCGGAGTCGTAATAATCAGCAACCGCACAGTCACCTTTAGCGGTTCGGTCCGCCTTCACACATTGGTTTTGACAAACGGCGCTGTTCTTACTCACCGCGCGGCAGACCTCAGCCGCGGACCAATGGGTGAACCAAGACTCGAGTTAACCGTGACCAACCTGATCATCGACGCCTCGAGCCGTATTGATGTCACTGCGCGCGGTTATTTGGGAGGTAGAAGCGCTGGCAACAGTGGCGACCAAGGCTGCACACTGGGTAACAGGAGTGATGGAGGTAGCCTGCGCCGGTGCGGCGGCAGTTACGGTGGATTGGGCGCCTTTGGCAATACAGACCAAGCGGTCAACTCGGCGTATGGCTCCTTCCGTGACCCGAACGAGCTGGGGAGCGGCGGTGGATCAGACGGCGGAGCAGGCGGCAGTGGAGGTGGTCTGGTGCGGATTACGGCTGAGAACATTGTGCTGGACGGTCAGATTCTGGCCAACGGCGGTACCGGCGGTTGGCTGGGTGGCGGTGGCAGCGGTGGAGGTGTCAATATCAACACCGACACGCTAAGTGGCAGCGGATTGATCCAGGCCAATGGTGGCACCGGCGGTGGCGCTGCTGGCGGTGGTGGCGGCGGTAGAGTGGCGGTCTATTACGTAAGTGCATCCGAGCAAATTGTGGCGAACCTCAGCGCCAAAGGCGGTGCCGGTGCTAATCAGGGCTCGCCCGGTACCATTTACCTCCAGGCCGCGACAGCGCCTGCGAAGCTGATCATTGATGCAAACATGAGCGAGAACCTGGCTTTGGCCACCCCTCTGATGTCCTTGGGCTTGGGTACCAATACTGCGCTCGAAGCTTCGATGTTGGTTGACCGCCGAGCCTTGTTCGTACCAGGTGCATTGGTCGGCCTGAATCTCCAGGTTGGAACCAGCTCCGGTCAACGCTTCCGCATTGTTGCTAATGACCGCGCTCGCATTTTTACGGACCCGGCTGACGGAAAGCTAACGGATATCGCTGCGCGCGGTGACAGTTATCGAGCTGACTTTAGCATCAGCGAATTGATCGCTCGTAACGGAGCCACAGTCGAAGTCGCTGACGCCGCTCGAGATCGAGCAGATCGCCGCGGCATGCTCCGCGCCAATAGCGTCAGCCTCCGTAACCATGCCCGCTTGACCCATCCGCCCGCGAATGCCTCGTCGCAGTTCGGTCTGGAATTGATTGTGGCAAACAACATCCTGGTCGATTCAGCCAGCCTGATCGATGTCAGCGGGCGAGGTTATTTGGGTGGCCGGAGTGGTGCGAACACAGGAAACCAGGGCCGCACGTTGGGCAACACAACTGAAGGCGGTAGTCTGCGCAGGTGCGGCGGCAGTTACGGTGGCTTGGGCGCGTTTGGCAATACTGACCAAGTTGTCAACTCGGTCTATGGTTCGCTCCGAGACCCGAACGAGTTGGGTAGTGGTGGTGGGTCGGACGGCGGGGCAGGTGGCAGTGGAGGTGGTCTGGTGCGGATCACGGCTGGGAACTTGGTGCTTGAGGGGCAGATACTGGCCAACGGCGGAGCGGGTGGTTGGCTGGGCGGTGGTGGCAGCGGCGGAGGCGTCAAGATCAGTACTAGTAAACTGAGTGGCAGCGGCTCGATCCAGGCCAATGGTGGCAACGGCGGCGGGTATGCTGGCGGTGGTGGCGGTGGTCGTGTCGCGATCTATTACAAGGAGGTGGAAGGATTTGATTTTGCAAGCGTCCAGGTCCGGGGCGGGACCG
>Ga0078972_1007257_pt1 | contig 24905 bp, 23 predicted proteins | sample YelNatPaOPGAMG01_FD_67568 | JGI IMG/M metagenome (GOLD analysis project Ga0078972, IMG submission 67568) | Hot spring thermophilic microbial communities from Obsidian Pool, Yellowstone National Park, USA - OP-RAMG-01 (SPADES assembly) (version 2) | ecosystem: Environmental > Aquatic > Thermal...
TAACCGCCCCGCTTCGCGCAACCCAACACCCACCTAACCGCCTTTCAAACACTGGGTAGAAGCTATCAGCCCCCGCCTCCCTTTGCGCGAGGGCGGTTAAAGGCGAGCCTCATCGCCTAGAAAATACTAAAAGACGATAAAGGAAATATAAACATTTCTTGATAAACCTTTTGAACTTTCACATTCTATATTTCATACGCAAACATTAACTATTAAGGTTACCATGACGTAATTTTTAGAGGTGTAATGACAATTCTTTTTCCGCGTTTTCCAGCAACGCGTATTTCTTTTCTGCTGGCACTACGACGTTTGCTGCGTATTGGTGTCCATCCGCCATTCCAAAGCCTTCAGAAGCCTTTTCCAGCAGGTTTACTGCTCCTGGGAGTTTGCCATTATCAATTAGTGGCTGCATGGTTTTTGGTGTGCGTACGGAAGCTTTAACAAATGTTTCTTTTAGTTTTCCCCATTTCGGGATTTCCTTTGACACGTTTACAAATCCTAAAATGTACTTGTCTGGTTTTATGAGGCTTTTTTGGTAGGCAAGAAACGAGCAGAATTGTCCTATCACTTTTGTTCCCATGCCGCGGTACATTTCTTCAGCATCAAACCATTGGATATGTGTTGTTTCCATAAGCCTTTCACGATAGAGCCTGGCCAAAATTTGGCGGTTAACCTCCTTACGCCTAGCCTCCAAAACGTTAATTTTGTTTTCCACCTCGCTGCTTAAGCCTTCAAGGCAAGCGTTTATTCCATCGTCTGGACCGCCTTCATAGTAGCCTACTGCGCCCAAAATTTGAAGTTTCGAGAACAAAGTGTCTGCGCGTGTCTTCAGTTTTGGTATCTCGAAGTTTTTGCCCTTTTGTTGCACAATTCCTGTTTTTAGGGCTTCTTCCAAAACAGCCTTATTTATCTCCAAAAAGCCCTCTGGAATCTCGCAACTTCCAACCAAAGCCAAGTAGCTTAAGTCAACATTTTCCACGTTTAGCGTCTTTGCAAATAGGTAGCAGCATGTAGCTCCAGAAAAGTCTGTTTCGCCCTTAAATCCGTAGTTTTCAAGGTTTAAGTCCAAAACTTTCTGGTCTCTTGAAGGTTTTGGGTCATGGTGGTCCAGTATTATCGTCAAATTTTTGCTCTTGTTGAATTCTGAAATTAAATCTGCATGTGAAGAACCAATATCAACATAAAAAATCGTCTGTCCACTTTTCGAGTGTAAATCCTCTATGACTTCCGTGTAAACCTTCTCCAAACAGAATGTTTTAGCATTTATTCCCTCCCTCTCCAAAGTCCTTAAAGTTATCGCCGCTGAGCATAACCCATCAGCGTCATCGTGATGAACTATGATAGCTTCTTTCGGCTTGACTCTTCTAAGCTCTTCTATAGCTTTTTGGGCTTTTAACTTGAAATCATCTAACTTCAATTTGTGTCCCTCCATTTAACCTATTGTTTTCAGCAGGTCTGAGCGGGTTATTATTCCGACGATTTCTTTGCCGCGTGTAACTAAAACTCCTGGATGTCTCTCAAGCAGTGAACGTATAAAGTCTATCGGCGTTTCTTCCGAAGCCATTGGTAGCGGCGGACCCATTATTTCCTTAACCTTTTCCTCCGCTATGTCTGCGTTCAAGTTTCTTATTATATCCTCTTCCGTTATTGTTCCAATGACTCTGCCTTTGTCTAGAACTGGCATTTGGGATATAGCATTTCGCACCATAACTTCGCTTACCTTGAAAACACTGCTGTTCGGCTTTGCGAAAATTACACCTCTGGTCATCAAATCCCTACACTTTACCTTTTTCCCGCTAGTTAGAACCTCCAAAATCTTGTTTATTGTTGAAAGCCGCGGATCAACTTTTTCCCCCTCTATTTTAGCTATGTGCGCTTGGGAGACTCCCACAAGCTCGGCTAATCTTTTCTGTGTTAGCCCAGCTTCGGTTCTTAACCTTTTTATGGCGTTCCCGGTTATCGTCAAAAATAACCACCAGTTATTTATCATTTATAAATCGATACAGTAAAATATATATGTTGTTGCACATACACGTTAAGCTTTGCAGATGGAAGGTCAAAATGCGAAACATAATCGTTGAGGATTTGAAACAAACCCCACTGGAAAAGCAAAGAATAGAAATAGTTGAAAGGAAAGGTTTGGGACATCCGGATTACATATGCGACGCGGTTATGGATCAAATCTCAATACGCCTAAGCAAAGAATATCTTGAAAAGGCTGGCGCGATTCTACACCATAACGTTGACAAGTCTTTGCTCGTGGCTGGAGAGGCTGAACCAAAATTTGGAGGCGGGACAGTTAAACAACCCATGCTCTTTGTTTTCGGAGACCGTGCAACATCAGAATTCAATGGCACACAGATAGATGTTGCCAGAATAGCCATAAATGTTGCGAAAGAATGGTTTAAACAAAACATGCGCTTTGTAGATCCAGAAAAGCATGTGAAATATCAGGTTGAATTAAAACCAGGCTCCGCTGGGCTTGTCGACATCTTCAAGCGAAAAGGAAAAGTTTTGGGTGCTAATGACACTTCTGCGGCTGTTGGCTACGCACCCATGACCCGAACCGAAAAGATAGTTCTGAAAACTGAGCGGTTCCTTAACTCTAAGGAGTTTAAACAGCGTTTTCCAGAGTCTGGTGAAGACATAAAGGTTATGGGTTTCAGAACAAACAACAGCCTAAACTTAACGGTTTCAATGGCTTTTGTTGACCGCTTCGTTTACAGCGAAGAGGACTACTTTGAAAAGAAGGAGAAAATCCTTGAAGAAATAAAGCGGTTTGTTGAGGCAAACACGGACTTTGACAAAGTTAACGTTCAACTAAACACTTTAGACATGCATGGGCGAGGATTAGGCGGTATATACTTAACAGTTTTAGGCACAAGCGCTGACAGCGGAGACTCTGGGCAGGTTGGAAGGGGAAACCGCGTAAACGGCTTAATATCCCTAAACAGACCGTTCTGTTCAGAAGCAGCGGCTGGCAAAAACCCCGTGAGTCACGTTGGAAAAATCTACAACGTCTTAACTTACAAGATAGCTGAGCACGTTTATGAGGAAGTTCCAGAAGTTGAAGAAGTTTACATTTGGTTGCTAAGCAAGATAGGCAGTTCAATCGGCCAGCCTGCAGTGGCAGCTGCGCAGGTCATAATGAAAGGTGACAACTCGCTTGATAAGGTTAGGCATGAAATAGGCGAAGTTTTGGATTATGAGCTTGAGAATATAGATAAATTCTGCATGGAGCTTGCTCAAGGGAAAATGCAAATCTACTAACACGCATAGCGCATAACTATAAAACTGCACATCACATAGATTTTATCGGCAGATTCTGTTAAGCCCGAATGGGTTGAAAGGAGGATTTGACTTGCAAAAGAGCGTATTTAAGACTCTAGCAATTGCTGTAAGCATATTCTTTTTCACCAGCAATCTAACTGGAATGTTCCTTCCAGTATACTACGTAGAATCTGGCTTAAAAATAAGCGACATAACCATACTCTTACTAATCGCATTTCTAATAATAGGGGTTTTACCAACAATCCTCCTCAAGTTAACTAAAAACTTTGAACGAATAATATGCGTTGGGATACTCCTCACAATGCTTTTCTATGCGGTTTTAATCTTCGTCAAAGACCCGATAATAATTGGGCTGGCTTACGGCTTAAGCGTAGCAACATTCTGGCCAAGCTTTAACCTTCTACAGTTTAGGTTAAGCGAGTCAAGCATTAGGGCTAGAACCGTAAGCTTATTCTCATCAATAATTCCATCCATCGCCAGCATAGTCGGCCCAGTAGTTGGGGGCATCATCATAGAAAACTTTAGTTTCCAATTTCTTTTTATGCTGTCCATCATTCTATACCTTGTTGCCCTAATCTTTTTCATGCGCATACATTTTAAAACCGAAACCTACGGCTTGTCAATACCGTTGGATAGGAAATTCGCGCTCTTTTTTGTAACTTTCATTATTTTTGGCATGTCTGAAGCCTATTGGCTTGCCTATCCCCTTTTTGTTGATAAGATTTCAGCGACAACCTCCATAATGGGTGTTGTTCTCGCTTTAACAGGCATTGTCATGTCTGCCATAACCTTTCTTGTCAATTGGCTTTCAGACGTCAAAATGAGGCGTGTCGAATTTGCCACGATAGGTGCGCTGTTAAACGCTGTGTGGTTTTTCCTAATAGGCTTCGCTTCAGCGCCTCATGAAATAGTCCTATTGTCCGCATTATCTGGTTTGGCAAGCGCCTTCACAATCTCATGGTTTGCCCATTACGGAGACTCATTTGGTAGGGAATACTATGCGAGCATTCTTGTTTTGATGGAGACGGGCCTAATGATTGGGAGAATCATAAATCTCTTACCTACATGTCTTTTCATTTCGGAAGGAAACTTTTTGGGATATTTCACGCTTCTGGGCTTTTTCTCGCTCTCCGTAACTCCATTTCTCGTAGTAAGCAAAAGCAAGCTTGTTGGGTGTTAAAGGCTTAAATCGTTAGAAAATATAACTTATAAGAATGGTGTGCTGGCATGGCAGAATCCTCTGAGAAATTGCCTATATCCGAATTTTACAAGGTTGTTGATCATGTTACAATTTTTAAGAGTGAAAAATGGTGGGAAGCCATTGTGGTTTTTGAATCATATGGAAGGCGCTCTATAGGATTGTATCTTTGGCAAAAAAGAGACGGTGCGTGGAAAAGGAAACATAAATTCAACATAAGAAACGTTGAAGAGTGGAACAAGCTTAAAAATGCGATAGATCAGCTTACGTCAAAGCTTGTTTCAAAATGATTGTTTTTTATTAAACTCTGAATTTTTAATTCGTATTCAAAAATAAAATCCAAAATTGGATAATTTTATTAATTATCCCCGCACAACAAAAACAGAAGGCGAAAGCCATGGAAGCTGAAGAAACACAAAGTGACGTAATCTCCGAGGGTGAGTTTCAGCAGGAAGAAAATGTTAAGCAAGAAGGACAAGTGGCAGCAGTGGAAGAACTTGAAGAAGAGGAAGAAAAGCAGCAGCAAGACAAAAGGGAGCAAAATGCAAAAGCAAACAACCGGGTTGAAGGTAGAAGCAGCTTTATCCACGGGCTTTCAGTTGGTCTCGGTTTGGGGTGCATAGCCACGTTCATCATAGTTTGGGTTTCAATATTCTTCACGCCGCAACTGCCACAAGCGATTACATACGAAAACTTACTCTCAATATTCGTCTATCCACTCATCTACCTATTAGCAGTGGGACTAGTCGCACTTACCGCAGGCATGGTAAGAGAATACTATTCTGCCAGAGGCAAAATGTAAAAGCCGTGCACACCCAATTTTTCGAAATACTAAATTATAATAGGCTATGCTCCAAATCGTAAATTGTGAAATCACATGTCCGTCGAGCTAAAGAAAACTCTGGAAAAAATTATAAGCGGGAAAGCTCCAGGGCCGTCGCCGACATTTTCCATTTTCCATATGCTGCACGCAATAGAACTAATCGCCGAGAAAAAACTTGGGAGAGGAAAATTGGCTGATAGTCTAAATGTGGGCGAGGGGGCTGCGCGCACAATGGTGGATAGGCTGAAGAGCGCTGGATTAATTGAAACGTCGAAGGCTGGATGTGCGCTTACTGCTAGGGGTGTTAAGTTCTGGAGGGAGTACAAGTTAATTTTTGAAAAGAAAGTTGAAATTGGAGAAAACGAGTTGACTCTTTCAGACTGTAATTTCGCAATTCATGTGAAGAATCGTGGAAGTAAGATACAGTCTGGGGTTGAGCAGCGCGACGCGGCGGTGAGGGCTGGCGCAAAGGGGGCAACAACCATTGTTTTCGCAGATGGCAAACTTAAAATTCCATCAGTAAGCCACAATGCAGAAAGTGACTTTCCAAAAGCAACAGCTCAAATATTCACGCTTTTCAAGCTAGAAGAAAACGACGTAATAATTATCGTAAGCGCCGAAGATTTAAGAAAAGCCAATTACGGCGCACTTGCAGCAGCATGGACGCTCATCGAAGACTGCTAACAAATAAACTGCTCCTTTTTCTGGTTAAAACTTATCAAGACTCTGGAAGTAACTAATAAGGCTGGAGAGCGCACCAGAATGATGAAATTCGAGGAACTTGAAGACTTCATTTTTGAGAAGATGTCTGCAACACATTTGCCAGGCTTAAGCATAGCCGCAGTAAAAGATGGTGAGACAATCTACAGTAAGGGGTTCTGCTTTAGGGATTTAGAGTACGGGCTTAGGGCTACTCCAGAAACATTGTATGGTGTGGGTTCAGTGACAAAATCTTTCACAGCATTATCCGTAATGCAACTCGTGGAAAAAGGAAAACTAAGCCTAGACGACGACGTTAGCAAACATGTCCAATTAAAACTCGAACCAATGGGCATTCCAGCAAAAATATGGCATTTACTCTGCCACGCGTCTGGAGTACCCGCGCTCGCCTATGCCGAGGCTCTTATCCGTTATTTAACTGGGACTGGCGACAAGTGGATTCCAATAGCAAGTTACGAGGACATAATCACGTTTATGAGGGAGGCCAGCGATTGGGCTTTAGCCAAGCCTGGAGAAAAATGGTTCTATCTAAATGAGGGATATGTGCTTTTGGGCTACATAATCGAGAAGCTTTCTGGGATGAGCTACGATGACTATGTTAAAGAAAAAATATTGAAGCCTCTTGGAATGAGTCGAAGCTTCTTCAGAAAGGGGGATGTGGAAGCAGACCCAAATGTAGCTGTGCCCTACATAATCACAAGAGATGGCGAAATAAAAAAGTCTGTGCATCCTTACGGCGTTTACGCTGACGGTGGACTAATCAGCAGCGTTATAGACCTAGCCAAATACTTAGCAATGTATCTTAACCGTGGAAGCTATGAAGGCGCAACTTTGCTTTCGCCAGAAAGCATAGAAGAGATGGAAAAGCCCCGCGTGCCCTTGCCGCTTCAAGTTTTCGGGGGAGAATCCTACGGTTACGGCTTAATGATTAACCCAAACTTCTTCGGAGAAAAACTGGTAAGTCACGGGGGCTCCGTCTTGGTTTACACCGCCTACATCGGATACATACCCAACAAAAAAGTTGGAATAGCGCTTCTCGCAAATGGAAGCGGATACCCGCTGTCACAGATGGGACTTTATGGACTAGCGATAATGATCGGCGAAAACCCAGAAAACCTTCCATTCCTAAAATACGAAAAAACCTACGATTTGTTGACTGGGCTTTACGAAACATATAAGGGAACAATGAAGGCGCAGGTGATTAGCAAGGGAGGCCTACTACAACTGGAAATCAAAGACAAATACGTTGACATAATAGTAGCGTTAATACCTGAAAACATAGAAGACAATGTCAAAAGATTTTATGCAATTCAAGCTGGCGGCAGAATCCCCATAGAATTTACCATTGAGGGAAACAAGGTGGACCTAATCTACGAGAGGTACAGACTCCAAAAGGTTGGCAGCATAGGCTAAAAGTGTACTTTCACAGAGAGGCAATGTCCTCATGGTTTGCGGAGAACATGCGGAAAATTACATAAACTGAACATCAAATTTTAATGAATTTCTTTTGCATTTCTATTATGGCTTTGCTGTCCGTGGCTTTTGTGTAGCTTTCAAGGCGATCTTCGTTTATCTCTATGAATGTGTGTCCCCACTTGAAAATTGACAGAAGCTTATAGGCTTCGCCTTTGAATCCTGCTATGTATAGGGCTGCTGCTAAGGCTTCAACTGTGCTGAGCTTTGTTGGGCTTCCGAAGTTAACTGGGTTTCCAGCAATTAGGTATGGCAAGCATCGTGACGTTCCCCTAACAGTTTTTGTTAATGGTTTTTCAGCGTGTTCCCAGCTAAAATCCAACGCTGCAAGCCCAAACTTTTCTATGCGTGTTTTGTCGGCTGGTGAAAAGGCAACCTCTGAAAAAGGGTTTAAAACAACAGCCCTCTTCGGCAGAAATCTGATTTTATGTACAACGTCTACTAGACCGTGGCGTTTAAGTTTCAGTGTGGTGCACTTCTTTGGGTCGCACTGTCCAGCATGATAAACGACAATCTTAACATGCTTTTGCAACAGTTTTTCGCACCTTTAAGTGGCATGTCGGTTCGTTTAAAACAAGCGGAATCTTTTCAATAAGGTCAGTCGCAACCATGTGGAAGCCCTTCTCCTCGAAAACAAGGTCTCCAGCCGCACCGTTTACAAATGCTCCAGCAACGGCAGCCTCAAATGGATCCACTCCTTGGGCTAGAAAGGCTCCAACTATGCCTGAAAGCACATCGCCAGTCCCGCCAACGGTCATGCCCGGGTTTCCAGTGAAATTAAGTTTGAAGCGCTTTTCATCGGTGATTATGTCAACTGGACCTTTTAGGAGGACTACTGCGCCAAGTTCCGCGGCTGTTTTTTGCGCTTCAGAAATTTTTTCGCCGCGGTTTTCGGGTGGCTTTTTGCCAGTTAGTATGGCGTATTCTCCAGCGTGTGGGGTTAAAACAAAAGGCACGTTAATTTTGCGTTTAAATTCTGCGAAAGCCTTTAAGCCGTCAGCATCCATAAGCAATGGCTTCCTTGAAGCTTCAACGGCGTCTATCAAAAGTTTTACTGCTTCCTTTGTTTCAGGGTGCAGACCTAAACCAGGACCAATAACAACGGCGTTTGCCATTTCTATGTAGGCTTTTAGGGCTGGTATGTTGCCCACGTTTAGATGTCTTCCTTCAAGCTTTAGGGTTATTAGGTCTGGCGAGATGGCTGAAATTGCATAGGCTGTCTTTTCTGGCGCTGCCACGTAAGCTAAATCGACGCCCGTGCGCAATGCAGCAAACGCAACAAGTGTCGGGGCGCCGGAAAATGTTTCGCTTCCGCCGATGACGAGTAGGCGTCCAAAATCTCCCTTATGTGATTCTGCTGGTCTGGGTCTGACAGCGAGTAAAACATCGCCTGGACCAGCGAAATTTTCGAGTTCTTTTGGGATCCCTATGTCTTTTACAATTAGTTCACCAACGTAGTCCCTTGCGTTTTCAAGTCCCTTTTTCGTTTTGTGGAATGTTATTGTTAGGTTTGCCTTCACGGCTTCGCCTAAAACTTCCCCGGCGTCAGCGTCTATCCCCGTTGGGATGTCCACTGCAACCCTAAAAGCGTTGGTTGCGTTAATTTTCTGAACAAGCTGTAAGATTGGCGGTCGAAGTTTTCCCTTTGTTCCTGTTCCAAGCAATGCGTCTATCACTATTTCTGCGTTTACCTCTGGGATTAGCGCACTGTCGCGAACTTCATGAATTGCCATGTTTTCTTTTAGGGGTTGTATTGCCACCCAATTTTTTAGAGCAGCAGCATCAGAAATTTCCTCAGCTTTTCCAGCGAGAATAACACTCACTTTGAAGCCCATTGCCGATAGGTGTCGAGCCGCTACGAAGCCGTCTCCCCCATTTCCGCCTAAACCGCAAAAAACTGCAACCTTCTTTTCCGTGGTAAATCTTGATGCAACCTCTTGGGCTACGTTTCTTCCAGCGTTTTCCATTAATTGAAGCCTTGATATTCCAAAATACTCCGCGTTTGTCTCAAGAGCCCGCATCTCAAGGCTTGTTATGTAATTTTTCTCCATGCTCGTGACCTAATAGCCTAATGCTTTAAAATAGAAGATAAGCCTATCCTTTGCTTTAGCGTGGCAAGCGCTTCTAAAGTTTCAGTAAAATATTTTAATGTATAATGCAAAGATTAACAGTGAGGAGATTTAGGATGCCTACAGCCTTTGTGTTGATAAACACTGAGATTGGTTCAGAGGCGGATGTGCTGAAGGACTTAAAGAAGGTTGAGGGTGTTGAAGAAGCCTTCGCGGTCTATGGCGTTTACGACATAATTGCAAGAGTTAAGGCGGACACGATGGATAAGCTTAAGGAAATTGTAACGTGGCGTGTTAGAAGGCTTGACAAAGTTAGGTCAACGCTAACAATGATTGTGGTAGAGGAGTCTAAATAGCGCAATTCTTCCTCCTTTTTATCCAAAAACCCTTTTTGTTAGAAAATTTTCCAGTTTTCAGCGAACGGGCTGCACATGGCTTCAGCTTTGATGCATATCGGGTTAGATGATACAGACTCTACGAGGAAGGGCTGTACAACATATGTTGCCGCCGTTCTAGTGGAGGAACTGCAAAAACTCGGCGCTGAATTCACTGATTACCCAAACCTTGTTAGGTTAAACCCTAACGTTCCATGGAAAACCCGTGGAAACGGTGCACTGTGCCTACGAATCAAATACGATGAAAATGTCGAAGAGAAAATAAAGGAAACAGTAATAAGCGCCGTTGAAGAGTTTGCAGACCTAACATTTAGGGGCACGGATCCTGGCATCGTATTTTTTAAGGGTGCGAAAATTCCAAGAATTGTCAAATTTTTTGCCAAAAGCACCATAACTGGAATTGTAAGTCTCAAGGAAGCTTTAAAGCTTATTAAAAGGCTTAAGGCTGAAGCTGTTGGCTATAATAGCTACAGGGGCATTATCGGCGGTTTGGCTGCTATTGGCGAGACGCTTGAGGAAGATCATACGTATGAGATTCTCGCTTATAGAGCGCCTGAAAATTATGGTTTGAAAAGGCTTGTAGACGATGCTTCAATCTTTGAGATGGATAGGGCAACGGCGCCTTACACTTTTAACAATGTTGACTCTGAGAAGCGTAGAATAATAATTACTCCGCGTGGTCCAGACCCAATCCTTTTTGGCATACGTGGCGAAACTCCTGAAATTGTTAAGAAAGCCTTTGCAATGGTTAAGCCACTTGAGCCCGTTGAGCGTTGGGTTATTTTCAGAACAAATCAGGGAACGGACGCGCATCTAAAGAGAGTTAAAATGTTATGCGATCTTAAGCCTCATCATCCAGTCATCGCTAGAGGCGTGGTTTCCACAAATCCAAAGGTTGTTCCGAGGAGGCATGTGATTTTTCAGATTAAGGATGAAAGTGCAGTTGTGGATTGTGCGGCTTACGAGCCAACTGGAGCCTTGCGCAAAATTGCAAGAAAATTGGTTGCTGGAGACTTTGTTGAGGTGTATGGTGGCGTTCGCCGTCCAACAGGTAATTGTCTATCAACCATAAATCTTGAGAAAATTCGCATACTAAGACTGGCACCAAAAGTCCTTTACCAAAATCCAATATGTCCAAATTGTGGCAAGAGGCTTAAATCCATGGGGAAAAACAAGGGCTTCAGGTGCGACGCGTGTGGTTCGCGTTTTATTAACCTTAAGAAAGTTGAAGTTAAAGTCAAACGTGAAGTGAGAAGGGGTTTGTATATAACTTCAACGCGTTCGCAGAGGCATTTAACAAAGCCAGCTGCGCGTTATGGGATGGAGAAGCCTAGAGGAACACCTGTTAGGCTGATTGACGGGTGGCATTTTCCCTAGCGGGGCTAGCTTTCTCGAACTTTGAAGATTTCGCACAGTAACTTGTAGAGTTCGTCGCCTCCTTCAACCCTTGAAAACATGTCTTTCTCTGCCTTTAATATTCGCCCAACAGCTTGGTACGTTTGTCTCCATTCAAGCTCCTTCCACATCATGCGGTAGTTTTTCAGTTCAATCCAAGCTCGGAAAATTAGTACGGCGAACATGCCTAGAGTTAGCATCAGGTTTAACAGGTAAAGCATCTCCAACCATTCCGTGGCTTTTCACCTCCAATAGGGCTAAATGCCCTTTTTTTATCTTCTGCGAAATGATTAAATCAAACTTGCGATAATTGCTGTGTGAATGCAAATGAGCGAGCTGATTTCGCCTCTGGTTTACCAGCTTGGCATAGGCGGAATAGGCGGCTTCATAGTTGGATTCGCCTTGAAAAAAATAAGCAAGCTCATAATGGTGCTAATTGGACTGTTTGTAGTCGCCCTAATCTACCTTAGCACTCGAGGAATAATCAACATAAATTATGATGCACTTTGGAATGCAATATCAAACCTTTTTGGGCAAACTGGCGGAGTCTTCTCCTGGTTTGTGCATATTATTTCTCTAATGCCATTTTTCGGAAGTTTTATTGTTGGTTTCCTTTTGGGCTTCAAGCTTGGCTAGTTACCAGCGAAATAGTTTAAATGTTTGCGCATAATTTATCCTTTGAAAACACGCTTAACTATTAGAGACTATTTCGGAGTGTTCGAAATTGAAGTTTACCGAGGAAGAGTACAGTGTTCCATTCTTCGAGGAGCATGGCTACTTTAGAAAGTTATGTCCCAAATGTGGTAAGTATTTTTGGACGCAGAATCCAAGCCAAGAAACTTGCGGCGAGGCAAGTTCTGAAGAGTGTGCCTTCTACACTTTCATAAACAACCCGCCAACAAAGAAAAGTTATAGCCTACGCGAGATGCGCGAAGTCTTCCTATCATTCTTTGAAAAACGTGGACACACGCGGATAAAACCATACCCGGTTGTGGCGCGGTGGAGAGACGACATCTATCTAACGCATGCAAGCATAATAGACTTCCAACCATACGTAACCAACGGAATTGCGCCGCCACCAGCAAACCCGCTTGTAATTTCGCAGCCCTGCATAAGGCTTGTTGACATAGCCAACACCGGACCAACATTTGGCAGACACCTAACAATCTTCGAGATGGGTGGAGCGCACGCCTTTAATTATCCCGACAAGGAGGTTTACTGGAAAGACCAAACTGTGCGCTACCATCATGAGTGGGCTACAGAGGAATTAGGCGTAAAATCCGAAGAAATCGTTTACAAAGAGGAAGTTTGGTCTGGAGGGGGAAACGCTGGACCATGCCTAGAAGTCATAATAAGGGGATTAGAGGTTGCCACGCTAGTTTTTATGCAATACAAGGTTGTGAACGATGAATTTGTCAAACTGCCAATAAGAACTGTTGACCCGGGGTATGGCATAGATCGTTACACCTGGCTTTCTCAAGGTGCGGCAAGTGGCTTTCACGCGGTTTATGGCGATTTGCTTGATAAAATATTCAAAATGGCTGGAATAACCCATGTTGATAGGGACTTGCTCTGTAAAGTTGCCGAGGTTTCTGGACTGGTGAGTTTGGATAAGACCGCGAGCAGACTGGAATTCAGAAAGCGTGAAGCAAACTTGATAGGAGCGGATGTTAACGAGTTAGACAAGTTTCTTACGCCCATTGAAAACGCGTTTGCGGTTGCAGACCACACGAAATGCTTATGCTTTATGCTCTCAGAAGGTGTTGTTCCATCAAACATTCAAGAGGGCTACCTAGCGCGACTGGTATTCCGCAGAATCTATAGGCTATTGAGAATGCTTGGTATACCTGACAAATTATATGATATTGTTGACATGCAAATTAACCATTGGTCACGCGACTTTCCACATTTGAGGGAAATGCGCAACGAAATCATGGAAATAATCGCAGTTGAAGAGGAAAAATACGAAGAAACAATAAAACGCGGCGAGGGTATGGTTAAACGTATATCCAACGAGTTGAAGGCAAAAAACCAAAGTGAAATTCCCACTGAAACTCTAATAGAGCTTTATGATTCCCACGGGCTTCCGCCGGAAATCGTCCAATTAACGGCTGAAAACGAAGGCTTAAAAGTAAATGTTCCAGAAAACTTCTACACCCTAATCGCGCAAAAGCATTTGCAGACATCCAAGAAGGTGGAAGAGGAAAAACCGCAAGAGCGGCTGGAAACCGTAGTAGCGCAGCTTCCAGAAACAGAGCCGCTTTACTACAGAGACCAGTACATGCGAGAATTCGAAGCAAAAGTTCTCAAAGTGATAAACGGCGAATACGTCATTCTTGACGGGACATGCTTCTACCCGGAGGGAGGGGGTCAACCTGCAGATAGAGGGTATCTAAAGGTCAACGGGGAAAAAGTCGAAGTCGTTGATGTTCAAAAAGTTGGCAAAGTAATAGTTCACAGAATAAGTGGCACGGCGGTTCCAAGAGAAGGCATCAAGGTCAAGGGAGTTATTGACTGGGAAAAGCGCTACGCGTTAATGAAGGCGCACACGGCAACTCACTTGATCAACGGCGCTGCAAGGCGCGTTCTTGGGCAGCATGTTTGGCAGTTTGGAACACAAAAAGGCATAGAAAGCTCTAGGCTTGACATTTCACATTACCGCAGACTAACACTTGAAGAAGTACATAAGATAGAGAGGCTTGCAAACCAGGCGGTTTTACAAAATATGCCAGTGGAAACAAGGTGGATGCCGCGAAGTGAAGCTGAAAGCCGCTACGGTTTTAGGCTATACCAGGGCGGAGCAGTTCCAGGCAGAGAAATCCGCGTTGTGGCAACAGGCGACTGGGATGTCGAAGCATGTGCTGGGACTCACCTAAAAAGCACAGGTGAAATAGGATTCATAAAAATAATTCATTCTGAAAGGGTCCAAGATGGCGTTGAAAGGCTTGTTTATTCTGTTGGGGGTCAAGCTCTAAAAATGGTTCAGGAAGAGGAGAAGCTGCTATGGAAGCTTTCCGAAATTCTTAACGCGCCCTTGGAAAAGTTGGATAAAACTGCTGAGAGGCTTGTAAGAGAATTAAAGGAGGCAAACGCTGAAAGAAGGCGACTCATTAAGGAGTTGGCGGCAAAGGAAAGCGTTGCTATAAGTGGAAAACCAGCTGAGGAGGCTGAAACCATAAGCGGCGTGAAAATAATTTTACGCGATTTCGGCGAATCCATAGACGTTGACCGCGTGGTTCAAACTTCAAGCGAAATAATCAAAAAAGACAGCAGCGTAACCACGATATTTTATGGGACAGATGGAAAAAGCGCTAGAATCATGGTTATGGCTGGAAAAGAAGCGCTTGAAAAAGGCGTAAACGCCCATGAAATAATGCGAGAGGCATCGGCAATACTTGGCGGAGGAGGGGGTGGAAAACCAAACTTTGCTCAAGGCGGCGGGACACAAATCGGCAAGCTTCAAGAGGCTGTCAAAAAGGCTAGGGAAATTTTAGAGAAGCAGCTAAAGCATCACAAAGCATGTTAATCGCTGCTTTTGATGGTAAGTTTAAAATGCACAATGCAGCAAATTAAAGTTAACAAAAGGAGAAACGCGTGCATAGCAATTTTTACAGATGCCATATGAATAACTTCTCGGAACAGTCGTTGCCAGTTCTTCGGCACGTTCTTCACAGGCATAATTGCAGCGATTATTCAATTCATATTATGGCTTGTGCTTGTGAAGTACTTCTTCAATTGTGGATGGCTGATGGCTTTGGCTTTAAGCATATTTGCAGTAATAATATTCGTTGTAATAGTCATCATACTTAAGGCCAATGGTTTATAGTTTGGTCAATCCAGTTCTAGTAGTCAGCGCGAAATTTTTATAACCACTATGCAAAAATAATCAGAAACAGGCATTTGCATGGGGCTTGGTGTAAACATGGTAAACCTAAACAAGATCGATGAACTTATAATTGAGGCGTTAAAGGACTCTGATAGGGATTTGACGCTTGCAGAAATCGCCGAAAAAACAGGTGTGCCAGAAAAGAAGGTTTTCACGTCTCTGCGCAAACTGTTTGAGAACGAGATAATTGATTGCGAGAACCGCAGATACAGACTTGCAAAAAGGTAAAAGATTAAAGCAAGTTAGACTTCTATATTCTTTGGTGCTTAATGTGAGGGACAGCGTTCTCCACGGGTAAAGGCAAAACATTTAATACTCCTCAAACCAATTCAGAAACCTTTATGGAATTTTTAAAGAAAATTGAAGAAAAATGGCAAAAACGCTGGGAAGAAGCCAAAATCTTCGAGGCAAACCCAGACCCGACAAAGCCAAAATACTTTATAACAGTGGCTTATCCATACCCGAACTCGCCACAACACATCGGACACGCAAGAACCTACACGCTGGCTGACGTTCACGCAAGATACATGCGAATGCGCGGCTACAACGTGCTATTACCAATGGCTTTCCATTACACTGGAACACCAGTTCTAGCCATGGCAAAACGCCTAGCAGAAAACGACGAAGAACTAATCAAAGACTTTGTTAATGTATATAAAATCCCAAAGGAAAAACTAGGGGAACTGACAAACCCATTAAACATGGCGCGCTATTTTCATGAAGAAATCAAAGAGGGAATGAAACGAATAGGATTTTCTATAGACTGGAGACGCGAATTCACAACAATAGACCCGCAATATAACAAGTTCATAGAGTGGCAATTTGAAAAGCTCCGAGAAAAAGGCTACATAATAAGGGGCAGTCACCCAGTTGGATGGTGCCCAAGATGCGGCAACCCTGTTGGACAGCATGACACTGTAGGCGATGTGGAACCGGAAATAGGCGAGTTTACGCTAATAAAGTTCAAGCGGGAGGACTTAGTTTTTCCAACGGCAACACTTCGTCCAGAAACAGTTTTCGGCGTGACGAACATTTGGGTGAACCCAAACGCCAAATACGTGAAGGCCACTATCGACGGTGAAAAATGGGTTGTAAGCCAAGAAAGCATAGAAAAATTAGTCAACCTAAACCATAAAGTCAAGGTTCTCGAAACATTCGAAGGACGAAAGCTCATCGGAAGCCACGTGGAAAACCCAGCCACCAAAACCAAGATTTTGATACTGCCAGCAGAATTCGTTGACCCAAAAAACGCCACAGGCGTCGTTATGTCTGTTCCAGGACACGCCCCCTATGACCTTGTCGCATTAGAAAACATCAAAAAAGCCTCTCACACGCTTAAGGAGTGCGGCATAAAACCAGAAGAAATCGATGCTATAAAGCCAATATCGCTAATTGAAGTGCCAGGATACTCAGAAATCCCCGCAGCTGACATCGTCAAAAAAATGAACATCCAAGACCAAACAGACCCAAAGTTAGAAGATGCCACAAAAGAGGTTTATCGACACGAGTTTCATAATGGCAAAATGAAGAGCAACACTGGCAAATATCATGGCTTAGCGGTAGCCGAGGCAAAAGACAAGGTTAAACGAGACTTAATCACGGAAGGCAAAGCAGCAACAATGTATGAGTTTCTTAACAGACCCGTAAAATGCCGCTGCGGAACAGAATGCATCGTGAAAATCTTTGAAGACCAATGGTTCATAGACTATGGAGATCCTAAATGGAAAGCCCTAGCCCACAAAAACCTAGACAAGATGGAGATACTGCCAGAAGAAATGCGCAGGGAGTACGAAAACGTCATTGATTGGCTGCATGAAAAAGCGTGCGCAAGAAAGTCGGGTATGGGCACAAGGCTTCCATGGGACAAAGAATGGGTAATTGAATCCCTGTCAGACTCGACAATTTACATGGCGTATTACACCATAGCCAAGCACATTAAAGAAAGCAAGATAAGGGTAGAGCAACTAACGAATGAGGCTTTCGATTACATTTTCCTAGGAATGGGAGAGGCTAAGGAAATTGCGGAAAAAACAGGGATAAAAGCAGAACTGCTGGAGAAAATGCGAAACGAGTTCCTATACTTCTACCCACTGGACAGCCGCCACTCAGCGCATGAGCTGATTCCAAACCACTTAACGTTCATGATATTTAACCACACAGCGATTTTCCCAGAAAACCTATGGCCACGCCAAATAGTAACAAATGGACACGTGTTAATGGAAGGGGCGAAAATGAGCAAATCATTTGGAAATATAATCCCGCTGAGAGAAGGTCTAGAAAAGTTCGGCGCAGATCCAATAAGGCTAAGCGTTCTTGGAACAGCTGAACTGCTGCAGGACGCTGACTTTAGTCCTTCGGTTGCAAGATCCATGCGGGAAAGGCTTGAACGCATCTACAAATTTGTTGCAAACTTTGAAAAGCAAAATGAACAGATGAAAGCTGAAGAGCTATCTGCGGTTGACAGGTGGATGCTTAGTCGACTACAATGGCACATCAAAAAAATAACAGAAGCCATGAATAAGATGGCTGTGCGCAAAGCCATCCAAAGTGTTCTCTACGAGTTAGACCAAGATATTCAATGGTATCAAAGGCGAATTGCAAATGAAAAAGGAAAAGCCAAAAGTGCAGCAATCCACGTTTTCAACGAAGTTTTAAACGTGCAAATTAGAATGCTTGCGCCAGTAGCGCCCCACATCTGCGAGGAACTTTGGGAAATGGTTGGCGGAAAAAACTTTGTATCTGTGGCGGATTGGCCAACACCAAATGAATCCAAAATAGACGTTGAGGCTGAAGAACAGGAAAACCTCATAATGAGCGTGCTTGAGGATACGCTGAACATTGTAAAGGCCACGGGTATGGCAGCAAAGAAAGTTCACTACTACACGGCTGCCCCCTGGAAATGGAAAGTATACCAAAAAGTTCTTCAAAAATCAGTCGACACGAAGATTTCACAAAAGGATTTAATGAAGGAATTAATGGAGATCCCTGAACTGAGGGCTAAAGCTGAAAAGGTTGCAAAGTTCATAACCCAGGTAACGGATGAGATTAATCGGGTACCGGAAGAAAGGAAGCAAAGACTCTTGAAGATTGAAGGAGTAAATGAAAACCAAACATTGAAGGATGCCGAAAACTTCCTCAAGAAAGAGCTGAAGGCTGAAATATACATATACAACGAAGAAGACCCGGAATGCTACGACCCCAAAAAACGAGCGCAATTAGCTAAGCCACTAAGACCAGCAATCTACATAGAATAAGATAATATATTGCCTGCACACTTATTTTGCCGATGGGCTGGGCCCGTGGCGCAGCATGGACAGAAAAACCAACCCACAAAGCGCGTCGGCCTTCTAAGCCGGAGATCCCGGGTTCAAATCCCGGCGGGCCCGCTAAAAACAAGACGCTTTCGGCGAAAGCAGCCTTTTACGGGCTGCTTTACTCGCTGGCTTGCGGGACCGTCCTGGGGCCGTCCCAGATACATGGGGAGGACCGTCCTATGGCCGGAGATAGGATAAACGAATTAAAGAAGCGGGTTGAAGAGCAGGGTAGGGCTCTGGGTTCTTTAGCTTCAAGCATAGAAGGCGAGGATAGGCTTGGAAGATTGTTAAAGCGGGTTGAGGGACAGTGTGAAGCTTTAAGCTCTTTAGCTGGCGGCGTTTCAGATGAAGGTTTTGTTTTAAGCTGGCCTGAAACAAGGCAAATGTTTCTGCAGTATGTTGAGTTTAAGCGTTATGAGCCTCAGAATGGGAGGAACATGGTAAGCTACCTTGACAGGTTCGTGAGGGAGCCTGTTAAGGTTCCAATGGATGTTATGAAGATTTTCTCACCCTTAACGGTTGGGCAGCGGCATCACTTAAACAGGGCTATGCGGGCTTGGTTCAAATGTTTGGAGATAAACAATCCTGACAGGGAGTTTAAAGAGTTTCTGGATGGGCTGCGGAAGGCTATACCCAAGGACGAGGTTGGCGTAGATATTAAGGTTCCAGAAGAGCGGCAGGTAATTTCTGATCTGCATAGGATTTCTTCAAAATCCCTTAGAGGACAGGCGGTTTACAACATGCTTTTAGATTCTGGGCTGAGACTCATAGAAGCCATAAGGCTTCTAAACAGCTTCCCAGAAGCCGAAAAAGTTGAAAGTTTCTACTGCTGCCCTGTCGGATTCTTCAGAGGCTCAAAGCAGGCTTACTACTGCTATATAACTGAATACACGTATCAACTAATAAAGAAGTTAAGCGGAGCGAGGAGTTTAACAAAGGACTACGCCGTCTTTTGGTTTAGGAAACACAACCTTATAAGGGCGAAATACCTGCGAAAGTTCGCCAACGACGTGATGACAAGCGAGAAACTGAACATACCTGAAAGCGTTGCAGACTTCATCCAAGGGCGAGTCCCAAAAAGCATAGGCGCAAAGCATTACATGCAGCTTAAACGCAAAGCAGACCAATTCTACCCAAGATACGCACAATATATAACAAAGCTACGGCAAAGAGTAGCGATAGTAACAGCATGAACTTCACATTTTCTTTGACTGGCGTAAGATTTTAAAGGTTTTAGTTCCTACCTAATAAAGCTGGGTTTATTATGAAAAGAGAGCTTTCTGAAACGGAAAAGCAGACATTGTTAAAAAAATACGGATTAAAATGTTTCGTGGATGACCACCCTGTCAAATCAGAGGAGGAGTTAGAGTTTCATCATATTATTCCGTTCAGCGAGGGAGGGTCCACTGATCTACAAAACATGGCTCCCGTTTGTAGAGAACACCATCGACGATTAGGGACATTATCATTAAGCGAGTTCAGAGACAAACTCTCTATGGAAGCTTTCTTTGAAAAAAGGCGTGAGGCATATTTAGACGATGTGATTAAATGGAAAGTCGGAGAAAATAATTTCGGTAAAGAAGTTGAATATGAATTAGCAGAAGAAAACATTAGAATCTATTTTATCAACAGAGGATGGATGACTTTCCCACTGTATAGATGCCCAGTAACAAATGTAAAATATTTTTACGCTACTGTGCCTATTGAGCATCTCATAAACGATAAAGAATTGCAACCTCGCTTCTTAATACCAAGCAAGTTATGGGGTCTTTATTCTCACTTTAGAAGATATACTCAGTTAGCGCCAAGTATTTGCAGACTAAAGGATAACAAAATTCTATTATTTGATGGACAGCATAAGGCAGCAGCACAGATATGGTTTGGAAGAAAGGAAGTTGAATGCAAGGTTTACATCAATCCAAACGAAGTTGCCATTAAAGAGGCGAATATAGCTGCGCATACTACGCTTCGCCAAATGTCACTTTATACAAGCATAGCTATTAGGAGACTTAGCGACCTTTACACGAGCTATTGGGAAGAATTCGAAAAACTTGGAGGACAGAAGTCTGAGGAGCTTTTCGTTTCTTTCTTGGAAAGTAAAGGAAAGAAAAGATGGGAAGCTACTGAAATGTTTAGAGCGGCCATATACGACGCAATACTTCAATCTTCCGATAATATGTTTGCCAAGTATGTATCAAAAGAGACGAGGACAACCGATATGCCGGTTAGCGTTTTTACGCTGAAAAGAAGTATTTTAGCAGACTTCGTAGTATCGCCACCTCTTAGAGAGGATTTAGAAATAGTGGATGTATGGAGAGATAATGAGCGAAAAAATGTGGTTAAACTTCTAAATATTTTAGCTGAAGAGACGCTTGATGGAAAATGGAATCCCCAATCGAATGATGCACCGCATAGAAAGGCTGAGAGAATTTATAGGGCTGGATGTGTGCGTGCGTGGTCTAAGATGCTTAAAGATTTGGTGGCCGCAATATTAGGCATATTCGATACAGAACAAAAAGAAAGGATGTTCTTCGACGATATCCCAGACAATAAATGGAGTGAAATAAGGCTTAAGGTCAAAAAGTTCTTTCAGCATAAAATATGGGAAGATCCCCGACCTGAAATCGACGCACAACTAAAAGTGAACGATATTTCAACAATAAAACAAACATTTAACCGGGAAGGATTCACCATTAACTGGGTGCTGGGATTAGGGGATTACAATGTATAAAACTCTATAACATGCTTTTAATGAATCTACTGCCGTCATATTTTACAATTATTAATCGTTTTTTTACGGTCTTTCCCCATTTATTGATTCCCTGATATAAATGTCCGCCTGTCTGGATTAAGTCTTCAACTTCCTTTGAAAGAAGCCCATTATAAAATAAGTAAGATTCATATGCCTTAGAGATATTTGCATAATAAACCGCTTGTCGAAAATCTGAAGTATTCACTTTTCCAACCTTACACTCTCCAATGAGCCAACCTAAACCAAAATTTCCGTTGCAATTAAATTTTAAGACGCCGATGATATCTGGTCTTATTTGCAACTCATTGTAATATGGTATACGAATCAGCTGATCGCCTTTAAACCTCTTGTGCAAGTATTCTGTTATGGTAAGGCCGATTCCGTGAAAGACTATTGGTTCAAGATAGTATTCCCTTTGCGGGTAATGCTTTTTTAACCAATTGCATGCCGCAACCCGTAGTTGTTCCTCGTTCAATTTTCTGCCTCTGATGTGAACTCTATTAATCCTTTGGGCAATTGTTTACATCCATATTGGACGCATGTTTTCATGTATCCTCTTTTCTTTCGGTATAAAGGACAAGGCGCCAGCCATGTAGGCTTTTTCTTCAAACTCGTTAATTTTTCTTTGGCGATTGTTAAATGATGCAGGAACTCTTCCTCTTTTCTGTTATTGTAAAACAATGGTCGACTAAATAATGGTTCATCAAAATGCACAGTCCAGACCTTTACCAAATGGTCTCTTCCGCCGCGTTTGGCATATTTGCCTGCCCACCCGATGTAATAAACTGGAATTTTTAAGTGCTTCTGTAAAATGCTACACAAATCTACAGGTAATCCATAGTTGTTGTTTATTATACTGAATTGGACTCTTGGAATATGCCATACATCAATAGTCGCGATGGTATCTGCAAGACCTCTTACAAATTCCTCTAATGCTTCTTTAGGGAAACCAAAAATTGTTTTAGGAATTCTTGCATAGCGATATATATCTCCCTCTTCTAAGCCATACCTTGACTTTAGCGTCTCAAAAGTATGAGGTGTGATTTCACATCTGATAATATGATTAACAATGCCGAACTCGCTTATTTCCTCAGAGTAATCCGGGCTGGTTGCCAGAAAAGTTGTTGTCTCTCTCAAGTGCTTCAAAACATAATCTTTTATGCCTACAGTCTCTCGCTCTAAGTAGATTTGTTGCCATTTTAAGAACTCGTCTGCCAGCTTTAAATCACTGATTTTCCATTTGTCCTTTTCCTTTTTTAACAGAGGTTTTTTAACAAACTTACGGGGAGGGTGCCATCTTCTAAGTTTATTTAATAATAAACCGACATTTGTAACCTGATGAACTTCAACTTTAGGAATTTCCAGTATTTCGTTTGCTGTTAATCCTTTTGGTTCGTTTTGTAGAACTTTTATCATCTCAACTGCCACAGGCGAATATTCACGGAACGGAATGCGAAAAATCAAGTAATAATTTTTAGTTTTCGCAGTCTCAATGGAGCCTCTCCCAAATAGGCAACCAAGCAAATAAGCTTCTTCGCCAGGTATGGTATTTGACATAACTATGTTGCTCCTTTGCGCAGAATTATGATGTTTTCACACGCGATTGTTTCGCCCTTGGCACAAATCCAGGGAATAGCCTTTGTTGGTATCCTTCTGTAATAAGTCTTTTCATGTTGAAAGCCTATTTTTTCTGCAAACTCCTTTGTAATTAAGTCCATGGGGATTCGCCTACGCTTTAATGAACGATTGCCTATGACTATACAGCAATAACAACCTCTTCTGAGAACACGATACATTTCTTCCAAGCTTTTGTAATAATCCCTGAAAAATGTAGCCGCTGCCCTCGCTAACTCTTTATCTTTATTTGATGTTTCGTTCAATATTTCATTTAGGGTTTGAGAAGGTGTTTGTAATTGGGGGTCATCTTTTCCTCCTAATGATGCTTTTTCGATTCGACGTATAAAGGAAGTATCGTATCCTAACCATAACGAGGAAAGCTTTGACCAGCGAGTATACGAGATTGTGTTTCTTTCCTCACCATACGGCGGAGACGTTACAATTAAGTCAATCGACTCGCTTGCAAAGGGTAGATCTCTCGCGTCGGCGAATGTTACGTTAACATCAGCGTCCATGTAGCATAAACGCGAGAATGCCTTAATTTGCAATGCTGCTTCTCTCATATATGTTTTAAATGTTTTCAGAACATCCGGCTTATACTTCTTTAATTTGTCTGAAGATAATCTTTTGATAAAAGTGTCTCCCGCATTGTATATGTTAGACACTTTTCGAACAGTTAAGGAGAAACACACTTTTGCAAAATCACGAATAATGTTGTCGGGTATTAAATCTATATTTTTTCGGATAACGGATAACTCTTTAATCACATAGTCTTTAAACCAATGCTTTAAATTGGGAAAATTTTTCTCTGTAGGTATTTCAACTTCAAATTTTCCATTCTTAAGCTGCATAATATCGTTTTCGATTTTTGTAAGTAGACTGGTAATCTGTTCGTCCAGCTTACTCGGTTCTATTGGACGCGATTTAACTTTTGCAAGTAGCAATGCAAGAGGGTTGATGTCATTTCCTATGACGTGCCGAGGCAAATCTGGTTTTGAATCCTCATGTGACCGCATTAGTTTTGCCTCTACCAAAACTGTCCCGCTTCCGCAAAACGGGTCCAAAATTAGATCATAAGGACTTGAGTAACGTTCAATCAGTCTATGAGCAATCTGTGGTATCATCCTGGCTGGATATGGATGAAGACCATGCGTGTAATTTTGGGTGTCAGCCTTTACGAAATCCCAATCTTCCTTCGGTTCCATTTCAGGTATAAATAATGCAAGAGATTCTTTTGTAATGGTCTCCTTAAGCAACTCTGGTTCAATCTTCGCTGGTTTTTCTTTCATGTATTCTACTTTTTGTAGTATTATATTCGCAATTCGTAGCGGATTTTCTGATTCTAATAGTATTTCAACTACTCCTGGACTTACGCTAAAACCTGCCTCAATAAGTGTTTCAATTGCTTTTTGAACTTCTTCTGATGCCACGTTATTCACCGGATAGACCACAGCAATAATATTTATAGCATTTTAGTTGTGTTAAATCTTTCTAAACCTTTATAGATTCTTATTTCGCGTCTGTTGTATGGGTCTTTCCATGCAGCCTCCAAGGCTTGGCACTCAGCTGTTGCGCCTATTAGCCCGAAATGGGCTGTTAGCTCATGGTATAGTTGTTCTCTTTCGTTTTCGTTTAGCCAAACTTGCATTTCGTTGAGTATGGCGTTTAAAACTGCTCTGCTCATTGTTTTTCCGCCTTTAAGTTTCTGGTGGTGGTTTTGGTAGGTTCCATCCTTCCGCGCGTTTTTTCCATATTATTTCTCTTATTTTTGGTATTGTTAGGGCGAATTGTATGTGGCGGCAGTTGTCTGTTTGGCAGTATTCGCACCATGCGCCTTCCGGCCTAAAATAAACGTCTATTATGCGTCCCCTTGAGTAGCCGTTGGCCAGTGTTCTGTCGAGGATGCGGACGCCGTGTTCGCTTATGTTGAAGTGTTCGATGGGTGGGAGTTGTGTCGGCGTGAGTTTTTCCT
>Ga0078972_1007260_pt1 | contig 24902 bp, 22 predicted proteins | sample YelNatPaOPGAMG01_FD_67568 | JGI IMG/M metagenome (GOLD analysis project Ga0078972, IMG submission 67568) | Hot spring thermophilic microbial communities from Obsidian Pool, Yellowstone National Park, USA - OP-RAMG-01 (SPADES assembly) (version 2) | ecosystem: Environmental > Aquatic > Thermal...
GGATTAGGAGCTTTATTTGCCACGCAATGCAAATTCAAGTGAACATAAATTCCAGGTCTCACTTTACCAAAGATATTCTCTTGCCTAATTTTTTCAAGAATCTCACCGACACTAAAATCTTCCTTGTCGAGATTCTCTTTGTGAAGAAGGGCACACGCAATCCAAACTTCATCCGCCACCTTCACTCCTGTAACTTTTTCTTCCTTAGAAATTCTTGAAATCTTTCGCCCCATTTTTCTTTCTTTTAAAGCAGAAATTATTTCAGGGTAGTATTGGGAAACAAAGCTTTTGGTGATCTCATATGCCCATTCCGCATCACGTTTTTCTGCCTCTTCATGTTCATGTTCTATCTTGTTTCTAAAGTAGCGCAACTTCTCTATTTCATTTTGACTACTGATTTCAATCCCTTTGTCTCTAAGTGTGTTAATAAGAGGCTCGAGGTAAATCTTTGATTCTCGCCTAAGCTGCTCCAAGATCTTTGGCCCAGCATGGTCCATCACTAAACATTCAAGGCAAAGCAAGATTGTATTGAAACTTTCTTTTACAACTGAATCCCAAAAACCATGATCAAGAGATGCTTGAAGATCGTCTAACTTTCTCAAAATCTTGCTCTGAAATGGATCTAGTTTAGCAGCATTCTCTCCCAATGCTGACACCTTCCAGTTTCACGGGTATTATGTGTAGAGTTTAACATTTTAATTTTGAGAAGTGTATGTTGATAACTTTTATATACGAATGACTACGTATAAATAAGGTGTGACACGTATGAATACGAGGGTTAAGCTTACAATAACCTTGGATGGAACAATTCTAAGCAGAGCGAAGACTGTTGCTGATCAAAAGCATATACCGCTTTCTAGGCTTATCGAGAACTTTTTGCAGTTTTTAGTCAACCCGCATGTATACTGTTTTAAATGTGGAGAGCGTTTTGACTCTTCAAATTCAAAGATTTGTCTGAAATGCGGGTGGATTATTTGCCCAAAATGTGGTGCTTGCGGCTGCGGTTTATCCGAGGAAACAATAGCGGCTGTTTACCACATGAGACGTGTATATGAAGATCTGCTGGCTGGGAAGGTAAAAAGAGAATGACAAAAGATAATTTTCCCAATAAGGCTCTTAGAACTTCAAGGATAGGTGTGTTTGCATCTCTCTACGTGATTACAAGCATTATCCCTATAAGCATGTTTATAGGAGCGCCAAGCTTCCTCGCACTAAATCTTATAATAACGCCTGTAATGGCAATTTTGCTATCTCCATCCGAGGCTTTTTTTGCATCTCTTTTTGGCGGAATTATCGCATTTTATGTTGTCCCATCACAAGCCATGTTTGGACCATACACAATTTTGCTTCCAATAGTGGGAGCAACTTTCGGAAGTTTAACTTATCATAAGAGAAAAATAGGCACGTTATTAACCTCACTTTTCCTAGCGTTTGCCATATCAGCTTACATTATCAAAAATTATCCCTTCCCCTACTTCGTGGTGCCACATTCGGTGGCTATAATACTAGCAATATTTGGCACAATTAGGAAAATGACACCTTTGCATGTAAAAATTCCTATTTATACATACATCTCAACAATGAGTGAACAGGGAATGATGATGATACTTGCAGTTCACTTGCTTGGGCTTCCATGGCAAATATTCACAGGAATCTTGCCATTAATGGTTTACGAAAGAATTACAGGAACACTCGGAGCCACTGTTATAAGCATCTCTCTTTTAAGCATAATCCCAAAATATCTGCATACCTAGAATATTCTTAACAAATTCCTTTTAGCTATTCATCGCTTCAGATAATTTTTCTATATCTTCAAAGGAAACGATAAGAACGTTATTTGGTCCATGTAACTTCCTGAATTCCAATAGAGCCTTTTCAAATCTGTGCCTTATTGGTTCAACGTTTTTATCTTCTTTACCGCGTTTAACTACAATTATCCCGTAAGGCAATTTTGACAGATTAGATTTATCCCCTTTCATCGCTTTCGTAGTTAAGTCTGTAGCCTCTATCTCAAATGCAACTTGCAGAAATCTGTCCAACTTTTTCCTTTCATTTATAAGTTCCAGATATTCTGGTTCTAAATCCTTTCGTTGCGACACAATTTCGAGTAGTTTTCTATACCAATTAGGAGGGTCTACGTACCATAGGACATCGTGACGAATGCCCAGCGCTCCAAGCTCCGATTCTGGTTTTTCTTCAATGTCAACATAAAAACCCAACTTTTGACCTAGATTGCAAAGCAATTGTTTCATATAAGTGACGCCACAGGTTTCATTACGCGTTAATTTAATTTCCCTCTTACAATTTTTTACGTTTCGCATTTTTCATCAAACTCTCCATCATAGCAATAAATATATTAAGTTGAGCATTTGAATCATTTGTAAGTTTAACATTCAGACTTTGAAATTTGCTACGGGTTGGGTAATGGGCAGTCGGATACAACTTTACTTCACCAAATATAAACAGGATGGTTTTGCTAGAACAGGGTCTTTGAAAACATGGAGAAGAGAGATATCAACTCCCACAATATGGTTTGGTTTATCTGTCATAGAAAGATATGATTTCCAGCATACTGTTCTTTCAGTGAACAACGCGGAATGTTTCCTTGCTAATGCTTATGACTTACTTTTCCAAGATAAAAACGGTGAGAGGAGGAGACTTATCAGAGACTTGGCAACTAAAATGTGCTTTAAATGCGACAGCGGGGGATTTCAAACAACAAAACGCGAAACTAAATTGACAGTAAAGCAGGTGTATTCTCTTCAACGAGAACTAGAATGTGATATCGCAGTTCAACTAGATTTTCCGTTAAACCCTCAAGCAAGTAGAGAATCGAACAGAACCAAAATCGATAGAACTCTCAAAAACTTAGAGGAAGTTCTAGCTATAAACGATAAGTTGAGCATATTACCCGTCATCCATGGATATGACAAAAAAATGCTTGATTATGCGCTAAGAAAAGTCGGAGACATCTTAGGCCATGATCCGCCAGCCGTAGGTGTTGGAAGCCTAGTGCCTCTTTTGATGACATCAAAGGGATCTGGCAGAGTCGGAGGAAAAAGAAGAGTTATAGACACTTTGATCTATATTCGTCAAAAATTACCGGAGACTTTCTTGCACGTATTTGGAGCTGGGGGAACTATGGCTTATCTAATAACTTTTTGCGGTGCGGACAGCTTTGATTATGTTGGTTGGGTTCAAAAGGCCGGGTATGGTGTTATCCAGCTTCCTGGAGTATCTGATAGGTTTATTTCAAAGAGGAAAAAACGTAAAACTCTAAGTGAGGAGGAGAAAAAGAAGCTATTAGAATGCGCCTGCCCTGCTTGTCGTCAATATTCTTTATCTGCGTTTCAAGATCGATCATCACATGCAAGACTCCTTCGAGCCATACATAATGTGTATGTTTATCAGACAGAAATCTGGCGAATAAGAGAAAGCATTAAAGAAGGTACGTTTCGAGAATTTGTTTTCGAGAGACTTAAAAACAGCGTATGGGCCCCACTTCTAAGATATGCGGATACCCAATTAGTAAGGTTAGGCGCATATCCTAGTAGATACAAGAAGATCGACGCTTACATATAACGCTGTGGAATGATAAAAGATGGATTCAGGAAATCTCTCTGCCAGAGAGTAGGTTAGAACGATAAGGTGGATTCTATTGCGGAAAATAATCTTGATCCTTTATCTAATATTGCAACGATTTTTGGGTAATTTATTGAGATTCCTTTGCCTTCAATAAAATTTCTTTCCGTTATACCACAGAAGTATCTTTCATATGCAAAAAGCATTCTTGGTAGGTCTGTTCTGAAGTCATCTCGTGATATATAGTAATCTTGTTCTGTTAATTTTCTAATAACTTCATTGGCCCACGCATCCCATGAAGAAAGGTGTTCTTCACCCATTTGACTTTGTACTTCATATATTTTAGATAATAGAACGTAATGTCCGCCATATTTTAGCAAAATATAAGTAATTACTTCTTTGAATGTTTCACTTTCCCTTCCAAAACGTTCTCCTAGTGTAAGTGCATGTCTGCCTATAACTGTAAGTCTTCCATTAGCATCAAGCAAGGCATTCTGGATCAAGAATAATTTGTAGTTAAGCAGGAAAGAAGTCACCCTAGTAGTTCTTGGGAATCTTCTTGACAATACATCATCCCATAGCCTTGTTAAAACTAGGCGTAGTACGTCGTGATCTTGGAGCTCTTCTAATTCCTGTGAAATTTTTAAAGCGTCAAAAACTTCCTCAGGTGTGGTTTCTCTCCAGTAAGAATAGGACCTTCTAATACCTCTTACTGATTCTATAATTTGCCTTGCTTGAGTTCTAACTAAAGAAGCTTCTTTAACTAATCTTATTTCCTCTGGATTTCCCATGGTATATTCAAATATCCCGATTTTTAAGTCATTTGTTTCAACTATACTTCTCACAAATTCAGAAACTTCAAAGCCTTCCATGTTAGCATTAGGGATTACCAGATAGGAGAGTGGAAAAATCGAATTATAACTTATTGCTTGGCCTATTCCAGTAATATACTCATGCTTGTAAACATAAGGTGTTTTTACTTCAAAGGATACCGGTAGAGACAACTGTTCTCCTGTCAAAGTTATCTGTCCTAGCCGTGTTTCTATTTCTCTAACATTTATCCTTCTCATTTCGTAGGGAACATAAATAAAGTCTGGTTTCGGAAAATCCATTGAAACACTAGAAATAAATACATTGCCGAATAGCTCCCTATAATTACGCAGTATAGCTCTAGACAAAAATTCCGCCAATTCATCATGACTAAGGCTCATAAGTTTGACCTACTATAAAGCTTCTCAATTGTTTGTTTAAAAAACCTCTTTTGTTGTTCCAGCTTTTTCTCTTCTTTTTTGAAGATAAGGCAATACTGGTGATGTCTATTACCAATATAACTTGTGTAAACTCCTAGAGGAATAAGAAGCTTATCGTCTTGTAGCCATAATTTTTCATCTTTAGGAACCCACTTCTCGCTTAACAATGTTAACGTGTCAAACGCTAGAGGGTAAAGCCTTCCATCAGCATAGATGTTATTTGTTATCACCGTTAAGTAGCCTCCGTCTTCTACAACATCATAAACTTTGTCAAATACAAGTTTTTGCTCAACTAAAAACTGTCCATAGTCATCGATATTCCCTAAATCCTTGGGGTCACTAGAATATAAAGTGGGCAGTTTTTCTTCTTTCCTCTTTTTTTGACGAATATAATTCCTCTTTAACTGATTCCAATACGGAGGAGAGGTGATGACATATTTAACTTTTGGAAATCCATGTTCTTTCCATATCTTATCTAGCTCTCTAGAATCCCCTACAACTATTACATGCTTTATTTCTTCTTCGCCAATAAATTTGTCAATCTTAGTTTGGTTCTTTACGTTCTCTAGTCGCATTCTCGCGATATTTGCCCAATATTCAGATAATTCGATTCCTATACCATTTCTGCCACTTTTATAGGCCGCAATTAGCGTTGAACCACTACCCAAAAATGGATCTAAAACCCATTCACCTTTTTTTGTAAAAAATTCTATAAACTCCTTTACCAAAGATTCCGGAAAACTTGCAGGATGCTTGATTTTATCGTTATCTCTTGGAGGGGGAACGTGAATGAACCAACTTTTTTCTGACACTTTTCTATTTTCTGGTTTATTGTAATCACTAATTTTTTCGCCGTTAGAATTATAGATAGTCCACGATTTCGTGAATTTTATCCAATCCTTACCTGATAACTCATTTAGTTTATTCCTTACCATGGGTGCTCTGAGCCTTCTAACATAAACTGTAACATTTGTAATTTATAAGTTCTCATGTCATCGTGAAAATTGAGGATTGTTGCGTCATTAAAACTTTTAGTAAAGAGTAATTATTTAACTCATTACATATATGATTGTTTTTTCCCAAAAAATGAAGTGCTGCTAAAAACGCGTTTTAGTAAAAATTGTAAAAAGATGCATGTTCAATTTGTTTAATTTTTTCTATTTCACCATTTAACAAGTAATCTACGAGTAATGGGACATCATTGATTCCTCCAACCATATTGAAACCACAGGTTATTAGTGTCTTTTTTGATATATCGCATGCCTTTTTTATACATTCTAAATAATTTTGGTTGGCCCCACATTTATAATAAACTACGTAATCATAAGAGTTTAATTTTTTTGCCACTTCTACAGCAAACTTTTCCGCTTTTTCCTTATTCATTATTTCATTGTATGGTTCAATAATTTCATTAGCTTTAATTAATCCATATTTAGCGGTTAATATATATAAATCATAGTTCTTAGAATTGCGATAAAGCATTTTTATCCTTGAGGATTTATAAAGTTTCCATGCAGGCGAAGGTGCGCTATCCTTTCCCCTACCACATGCAGTGACAACAGCTATTCGAGGTTTAAGTTGTATATTGCGAAAGCCATTGTCAACATTTTTTCTGAAGCGTGATTTGAGAACCATATTCACCATATTCTTCACGTGGGAACTTAATTTATTTTACTTCTTTTTATATAATAGATTTTCTCTACGACTATAACCCCTTTAGGTGATTGGCCTCGAAATGTTGCATGCAAACTGATTAGAAATTAGTAACTTTTATTATTGTGGGAAAACCAAAAGATTATAGTGTATTTAGGATATTGGGGCATAAATTTTGATCCCGCCGTCTGCTTTGATGAATCGTACGTTAGAACGTTTAAAGGAGATATTTGTCTGGAATACTTCTTTAACAAAGCTTTTCGATGCAAAATACTTCAAGAACACTGAAGAATTTTTGAACGATATAATTCAAATTCATGGGCCATTTATCGAAAAAATTTTACCGCCAATGTTATGGGAAGAAGATTGGGAGACTTTATCTCAAAAACATGATATACACCCAATAGTTAAAGACGCTGTCGCTGAAATCATTTTTAATGGCAACGCGCATAAACGACCCTATTTCCACCAGGGATACGCAATAAAATCGCTAGCAATTTCGAACAATGAACGCAAGGATACAATTATTACCGCTCCTACCGCTACCGGTAAGACTGAATGCTTTTTGATACCGATTTTGGATTTTTGCGTTAAAAATAAAATTTCCGATCGAGACAACAGTTTAAAAGCCATAATAATTTATCCAATGAAAACATTAGAAGCCGATCAACTTAATCGAATGATTAAATATCTGCAAGAAATAAACAGCAGGCTTAGAAACGGCAAGGTTTCACCCGTCACAATAGGCATATGGGATGGGGATACTCCGAATACTCCTATAGGAGAAAGCGAAGATGATGTTGGCACATGGGCAAAAATAGTAGATGGACAAAGCGTAAGAGGACTCGAATGCCCAAAACACAAGAAAAAGCTAATTTGGAAGAGACGCTCATTAGTTTGTGAAGAAGGTTGCACATTTCCATGGATTCACGTAACTAGAAAAGACATAAGAGAAAATGGCGCCGACATATTAATAACAAATCCCGAAGCTCTAGAATTTGCACTTCTGTCCCCCTATAATAAGGATTTCCTAATAGCTTCTCCTGAACAGCGCAAGGTTAAATATATAGTATTTGATGAAGCACATGTCTGGTCTGGAGCTAGCGCCGCAAGCCTCTCTATGTTTATCCAAAGGTTGAAACACTTTTATGAATTATCTAAACCGATCTTCATATTATCATCTGCAACTATTACAAATCCAGAAGACTTTGCATCACGTCTTCTAATAAAAGAAAAAAGTGAAATAAATCATGTATACTTCAAAGAAAGAATCCGCCAACCAGTAGCCACGACGCAAGCAAGTTACGACATAAAACCTTGTAAATTCAATGTAATTCTAGCAGTGCTTTTTACAGCTGAAAACTTTTCAAAGACTGTTCAAGACATAATTGAGTATTTAAAAATTAATGGAATAGGGGCTGATCAAATTGAAAGACTAAATGCACTGCAAACATGCGAGAAACTCGGCCTAATTAAAATCCTTAATGATACAGTTGAGCTAAATAATGAAGGAAAAAACCTTTTTGACACAATAAGGAAATATTCCATAGATAGTTTTAGTGATACCAAGGCCTCCGAGCTCCTCGACAGCTCAGAATTTTTGGAACGTTGGGGTTTTATTATTGAAAACAAAGTTCAAGAAGTCAACGATTTGTTGTCAGTCTTTGGCGATTCCAATTTCGTCCACGAACGAGTACTGGTGAATTATGTTAAACAAAAAGCAGGAACTGACTCTGAGAAAGCTTCTGAGCTGGTTGCTACACTGTTAAACTGGGGAAGAGCCGGAAACTTTCTCTTTGATAAATATCATTACTTTCTCAAACCAATTGAACATGTCTACTGGTGCCCTAACGACAAGCTATTATCTTATAGAAAAATATGTCCAAAATGCAATGGGCAGATGCTGGAACTGCGCTTTTGTAAACGATGCCATGAACCATTTATTTTAAGGAACGAAAAATTAGAACCTTTGCGTAAGGAATTGTTTAGTGAAGATGAAGTAAAAATTTGTCAGTGTGGGCGAAGACTTGACGCAGAGATCATGGGGACAGGATCTATTTCATATCAGACATTCATAACATTCCTTTTATCAGCCCTATCCAGGAACGCATATCACCGGAAAGTGTTAGTATTTTCAGACTCAAGAGGTGAGGCAGAAGCTATAACCACTTTTACACGCTCACTTGATTATTCTATTATTCTTCACGCAGAAGCTTGCAAAATAATATTAGAGAATTCTCCTAGGAATGGCTTATCGATAAAACGTCTTCATGATAAACTGAAAGATAGAGCTAAGGAAATTTACTTCGATAGAACACCCTTTGATATAGAAGACGAAGATCTAAAACCTATGAAATCGCAGTATTTTAAATTTCTCTACAGACTTTCAGAAATCTATGGGCCAAATGCTTCGAAAGGAAGACATAATCGTCTTTTTACCTCTAGTATCCTTTCTTTTAAGGATATTCAAGATGTTTTTTCTATTCCATTGGAAATTGCTATCGCACATTATGTTCTGGTTGAAGTAGGATATGAAGAATCAATCACAAGTAGAAGACTACAAAGTAGGCTTAGAAAGTACTTTTTCAGCATTTATGATGCTGATAAAAAGAAATTTCAAGAAACTGTTCAAAATGTTACTGCTAAACTTGTAAATAACGGGCTTCTGGAGAGGGAAGAAGATGACGCTGGAAGAGAGTATGTCAAAATTCCAGATGCATGGGAATACAAATACACTTTCATAATCCCTCTTAAATTATCCTATTGTGAAAATTGCTATCTCGGATATCCTACAATCTTTGAAGAATGCCCAAATTGTGGACAAGCTCTATTTCTTAATAAAGGTAGCAGATTTGAAATTATTGAAACAGACAATAAACTTGATCTTAGAGGAGGAAATTTCAATAATATACGTAAAGAAGTCCCGTATGCACTTGATCACTGGGGAAAAGAAATTTTATCATTAGCAATAGAACAACTCAAGAATCAAACCGAGGATTCAATATTTATCGCAAATCATCGTTCAGGTATTCCTGCCATCATGCGTGGTCGCCTAGAGGAAGGATTTAGAGCTACACCACCAACGGTAAATGTAATATGTTGCACGCCTACCATGGAACTAGGCATAGATATAGGCAGTCTCAATTGCGCATGTATGATAGGAATCCCGCCAACAAAAACCAACTACATTCAAAGAACTGGAAGAACAGGAAGAACAATTTCTTTTCCGTCATTGTTAATAACCATCATAAGAAATGAGCACGCAGTGGATAATCATTACTTAAATAAGATCGAAGACTATTTGAACAGAAAATCAGAGTTATTGAAAATACCGCAATTTACTGATTCCATATTAAAACAACATCTTGTTTCTGTAGCTTTGCAATTCTTAAACAATGCTTCTGAAAAATACAGAGATTACTATGATATATTCCCATTTGGGGATCGTTTCGCATTTACAGGTAAGAAAAACATCATTTTTCTTCAGAAAATTTTGGCGAAAAAGTTTTCGCTGCTTTTTGAGGATCTTTTAAGTCATTACGATGAAATTGTTAATTTCGCGGCAGAAATCATGAAAGAAACAAAAATTCCTTTTTCCTCCTTAAAGCAAATGTTACAAGAACTATTTCAAGGATACAATGACCACCTGCCAGAAGTAGTTGATAAGATATCAAATCTTGTTTCGTCTTATGTAGAGCTCTATAGACTGATGGAAGAGCGGGGAATAGATACCGGGGAACTCTTGCAGAATTTTTTGGATAAGTTTAGTTGTTTAAGTCTCTGCATGAGCCAACCGAGATTACTTGCAGATTATCGTGGAATAATGCGGTCAATTCCGGTAGCTTTTGCAAGTAAACGTTTCAAACATACAACATTAGAGTTAAAAGAAATAGATTACGCGCTTAGAGAAGCGTTTCCTGGTTTTATTGCTAGCAATGGTAAAGTAGCGAGGGGAGCGTTAATGAGGCAGCAAGGAATCGAGTATGACATCGTTGAGGTGAAGACCATAGATAAGGAAATTCTTGTAGCGAAAATGTGTCCCAACAACAAATGTAAATTGGCTTTCCATCCATTTACTGAGGAAACAAATGACTGCCCTTTGTGCAAAAGTAAGCTGGTTGAGACCAAGATTTTTCCGATTTTTGGAGCAATTGCGCATTCTAAGGCCAGACATAATCTGGTTAATACTACTCCGATTACAAGCACCTTAGTGTCATTGTATAAAGGAGTTAACCAAAATGAGTGACGAATTAGTGAGAGAGACCCTTGAAATAATAAGAAATTTAAGGCCTAAAAGTGTCAATGTGCCACATGAAAAACAGAAATTGACTAAAGATGAGCTTATAAATATGAATCACTCATTAATCGCAAATGTTTTTTTCTATGTTGATAAGGTCGCAAGCTATGTCCCAAAATTTAGGTTGAAATATGTAGGGCAAAGCCCTAACTTTAAAGAATCCGTTGCCACTATTGATGATATCGATGGAAAAGGAAACCCTGTTAAGAAGCCTTTAGGGCCGGTAGGTTTTAGCTACGAAACGCAGATACTTTCATTTGCTATTAAAAGGAAAATAGCTGAAGAGAGAATTGCTAAAGAATGTATTGGCGTTATGAACAATGGTAACATTGTTGAAAAGCTTGTCAGCTCTCTCGTAACAATTTCTTATGCCTTAAAAAAAGCTGTTTGCATACTTCAGACATGTAATATAGATGACATTGAGACGGCATGGGCAATTTACGAAGATTATTGCTATCTTTTCTTATTTGATAATGCTGAAGGAGGAAATGGAATAACACATTTAGCATTTTTGGAACTAAAAGAAGATCTAAAAAGCCGACAAGACTTAATGGAAACCCGTTTATTTAAACAGATTTCAGAGATACTAAAACAAAGATGTTGTCCTGATGTTTGTGAAGAATGCTTATTACTTCCTCGAACGCCAAATCATATAGTTAGCTTATTAGACAAGCGTCTTGGAAGAATTGTTCTTTTAGGTGAATCGAACTAATGGAAAATAAAGAATTGCTGAACTATGAAGAAGCATTTACAAATGCTGTAGAAGTAGATCTAGACCAAATTAAAAGAAATGATTTATTCAATAATATTTTTGATGAACAGTCACGCCCAGACGCTGACTGTCAATTTCAATTCTGCGTTCTTTCCATCATATCGATAGCATCAAAACAATTTGGATTTCCATGGCTTAATCTTAGAGAACTAGTTTCTATTGTTGAATACGTACTTAATGATGCTGAGTGGCTGCCAAAAGGGGAAAAACTTGAATTTATAGCAGCGGAATACTTAAATAGCAATTTGAAGCTGGCGGTTTCTACTGAAAATGGAGTTAAAATTAGTTTTCCTTGTGTTGTAAAACTAAAAAAGGAATTACTTCAGATTAAAAAATTTAAAAAAATCTACGAAAAATGCCTAGAAATTTTTACGCAAAAATACCCCTATCCGTCTTTTAAGGATGACATCATAAAAAATTTGATGGAAAAAATTACAGATTTATCAAATCTTCAACAAAACAAAGATTATCAAATAAGATTCCATGCTACAAAGGGCTTTGGCAGAAAAAGAGACGATATTTACTCAACTATCTTAGACATGCTTGATCAAGCAAAATACTCTGTGGAATGTATGATTGCCTACTACTCAGAGGATCTTAAAGCACTCGCAAGAATATTAGGATTAAAAGCTTATGAAGGTGTGCAGGTGAAAGTAATTTTGCGATGGGCAGAGGATTCTAAAGAGGTTAACAAAAAGTTAATTGAAGAGATTTTTAGAACAATAAACATTAAACAAAGTGGATGGGAGAATTTTAAATATGCGTTATATCCAATTTTCAAAAAATCGGTAGGAATCCAATCCTCAGTAGCAAATTTACACGCAAAAATGTTTATCATTGATAAAAGTAGATTATTAATAAGCTCTGCAAATGTAACTGTGCCTAGTTTACGCAAAAATATCGAAGTCGCGATTTCGACAACAAATATAGATACCGTTAAAGAAGCTGATAGATTTTTTGACGAAATATGGAATTCATTAGAAGTTAATCCAGGATTGTAATTTACATGAAACCAAATAATTTAATTAGTTTCCATCCTGAAACTTGCTTAGCTGTCATCATTGATCCTCGCTTATCTGCGTCATCAGGTCAGCTAAGGGCATTACCCTTGTTACTGAAGTTTGGAATATCAAAATTTTCAACGATACCAGAATGGGGCGAACCTTGCCAAGCGCTACTTCCAGATTCTTCCTATACCAAGTATTATCCGGATCTAAGCGAAGACTGCATCGCTGTGTTTACGTCTGAAAAATTGGAGCGTACACAAAGATTCACAGCATCGTTATTTTTAGATAAGCTTTCTGTAGGTGAAATAAAGAAATGCATATATGTTGTTGATCAAGAAAACTTTCGAATCAGGCGGTCTTTGCGACCATTAGTGCATAATGCCAACTTTTATTATTTTGAAGAGATCTTCAAAAATTTTATTCTGCGACGCAGTAAAAAGGACATGGATTTCCCTTTAAAAGACACGTATAACATTTTTCTACAAGATCTCGCCTATAGACTTCAGAAAATTCTAAATAAAAACATTGGTTGGAGCCATGAATTATTTGTTTACGATGAAAGGACTGTTAACGAACCTATTTGGGATTGGCTGATTAAAATCTCAGAAGCTTATGAAGAGAGCCCTACAAGAGATTTTAAGAAAGTCGCAATGAGCTATTTAAAGCCCTTGATCGAAAATGATTATGCCATAAAAAAGATTGTAGCTAAAATGGAGAATGTCTATAGTAAAGAATTTAGGTGTTCATGTGATTATATTAAACAACAACGGGTAGCACTGCGGGCGTTATCCTAATGGAGCGTGCTTTGTTTAACCTTCGGGTTAAAATTAGCGATGCAGAAGCCGTTTATAATTTTATATGCCAAAAGGAGCACGCAGTAAGCTATGGCGAAATAATAAGGATGATAGCAAAGAACGAACCTATATTCAAATGTTCCAAGTGTTTCAAGAAATACGCCCCATATGATGCCATACAGAATAACTTCATGTGTCCAGAATGTGGTGCCAGGGTAAAAGAAACCACAATAAGTGAAGTACTAGCCTTCCTTGAGCTTTTATCGTTTATCAAGAGAGTTAACGAAGGACATAACCCATTATTTGGTTTACAAAAGAAAATAAAACTCCCCTTTAATCTAGAAATTCTTAGAAGCGTTACAAACTTAGAAGAGTCTAATGATTATAATATTGATTACAAGCAGGCTCTTCATATTTGTCTTGAGAATGATGGAAATAGTTTCAAAACACCGCAGGAATTTGCAACATTCCTAAATGCTAATCTTCCAGGGCGGACAGTCTTGGTAAACAAAAATAAAGCGGAAAATTGGTTGCTTCTTTTTAGTGATCTAGGAATCATCTCCCGATTAGGTAGCAGCTACATGATAGGTTTAGATCCCCGACTAGTACTTGAACTTCTCAAAATTTATGACGCTAACACAGGTTTCCATAATCGCATTAAGCTGGAACCATTTCTAAAATTTTTGAAACAATTTTTGCCTACCGAAGGTACATTACCAAACACAATAATGCATGCGCTTCAAATTCTTGAAAAAATGGGAAAGATTCAATTGGCCGCAGCCCAAGATGATGTTTCACGGAAATATATGTTTGACGATGGCCGTTATGTACGGGAGGTGATTATTAAATGAAAAGCATTGATAACTGTATTTCTTATGAAAAGCTTAACTTTGTTATGCGCGAAGAAAGCGCGATAAGGGCGAGAGACACGGACCTTTTTTTCGATACACATTATCCTATCAGACTTATGGATGAATCATCTAATCAAATAGATGAACATGAACTTCATAATAAGATTATAGAAGCAAAGGGTGTTAAAGGAAGCAGAATTTTTCTAATAAAGGGCAATCCAGGTACAGGTAAATCTGAGTTCTGTTGGTACTTCAAGCTAAAAGCGGAGGCAAGTAAAATTAAGCGGAAGATAATTCATATACCAAAGAGTGAAGTGGAGCCTGGCAAAGTTGCTAGAATACTTCTGGAAGCATGTGGAGCAAAAGAATTTGATCAAAAACGTTATCAAGGGAAATGGCAAATACTTAAGGAAACCCCTGAAACTGTTGCCAAACAAATCTTCTTCCAAGTTGTAAACGAGAAGTTTGGATCACCTAGCGAAAAAGAATTTGGGATTAAACTTAAAGAAGCTGAAACCGATATATTAGAGTACATTGTAAGATGGCTTAAATATCAAATTAAAATGGCAGAGTCATCAACTCGTCCTCTAGCTGAACTCGAAATCGAAGGTTTTGACCGAGTTGGAATAGAAAAGACTCTTGAAGAAAAGGGCATAAAGGATTTTGATATTGATCGTTTTGAGTTAGAATTTCACAAGAAGATAAATGATTTTTTGAACTTACCAAGCATCGAAGATCTGCTACAGAGCATTTCAGAGAAATTTAGGCAGGAAAGACCAATAATCATCATTGAGGATTTAGTGGGTATAGGAGCAGCTCGTACAATTATTCTAAATGCTCTCTCCGACCTTGCCAGGATGGATATAGATCTAGTAGCTGGAGTAATTCCAGCGATGGAAGAATCCGTTAAAAAATCTTTAATGAGAGGCATGGAAGAAATTGAGCAAGCTTCTCGTGAATTAGAAACTGAAACTTTTGTAGAGAGATCTCATGATTATAGTTTAACAACGGAAACCGGAGAATCTACTTTTTTGAATTCCAGAGAAAGTGTAATCGACTTTATTAGACCTTATCTAAAGCACATTAGGAAAATAGATTGCATAAAATGTGATTCCTATAGGCTGTGCAAAAGTCTATTTGATAACTTATTCCCATTCAATGAAGAGTTTATTTGGCGAATTTTTCAAATGTTAGGTGCTAAGAAAACGCCTCGACGAGACCCTAGGGCATTGATACAAGAAGTAAGGACAATTTTAGATGAATCCAAAAACCGAGAACTTGAATTATGGGAAGTTGCATCTTCAAGACTTACAAAACCTTTTATGTTCCCTAAAGAAATTGAGGAGTTCCAAGATTTCGCAAATTTTGTCTCATGGTACGGGAAAATTGATCAAGCAAAACAACAGATTTTACTTTCAACAGAACTGATTAAGCTTTTTGGGATTGAGTGCCCCACGAACATTCCGATAAAAGGCGATAAACTTGTAATTTCTTATATCTACATTCAAACCCCAATCAAAACGTTAACAATACCGCAACGTGCAAAAGAGGACGCAGAAAAAATATCACCTAGGAAACTTCAAGAAATGGAATTTACAAGAAAATGGCTTGCTGGAGAAAAGAACGTGCCACTAATTGCGCTTCGGCATGGTCTTGCTTATTTCTTGTCGAAGGAGATAGGCAAAAAGCCAACCTTAATCATAGATAAATCTATTGATAGACCAAAAAAAGCGATTGAGTGGACCAAAAGGCATCAAAATGAGGACATCCCGATAGTTTTTGAAGATGAAGAAATGCCACCCTTTCCACACGTTTACATTAAGCGAATGGAAATTCATGATATTTCTTTTCTACTAACTGATTTAGGTGTAGCAGACAGTGTAGAAGAAAGAGATAAAATCGTCCGAGAAATTAAGGAAAAACATTTTCACATAATACCTCTTCTTCAAGCAAAAAATGAGGAATGCCGAGAAAAATTTAAGCAATATTTGGAAAAAGAAATGAACATTGATAATTTGGATGAATGGATAATATGTAGCTATGCACTTTGTAAAATGTTGTTATTGGGACAACCAAACACAACGGATATCCAGATTCTAGACGACAAAAAAATACAACAATTAGATAAACCAGCTTGGCTATTTCCAGAGTTTCTACACTACGCAAATGATCCAATGCAAATAAAGCAGTGTTATGAAGTATTGTGCCAATTAATTGAAAATGTGGATGTCGTTAATAAATCCAGGATTTTTGCTTCATTAAATCGAAATAAATTACTAATTCTATCAAACACACGAATTCCAGACAGGTCAAAGTTTAATTTCGAAATAAGTTCAACTGCGCCGATAAGTTTCTTCGGAATTATATCCACAATACAACGTGTCTCACAAGATTTAAAGGAGAAAGAACAAATTAAAGAACCAACCGAGAGATTTAGAAATATAATAAAAGATGCAAAAGATACAGCAGAATTTGTGCAGTTTACAATTACAGAGCACAATCTGCAAAAGGTAACTGAAAAGTTAAAATTCTTATGTAATTATTTGCTGGATCCAACCACCGCCTATGATTTGAGAGGAATAATATCACTCTTTGAATCCTTAATTGAAAACTCAGATTTAGAAGATTTTGAGTGGATATTAAAAGAGTGCAAAGAAATAGAAAGACTGTCAAAATCTACTGATATTTTTGACTTAAATCGCGTTTTCAACATAAATTACTGGCTTTGCAAAAACAGAACTTATGAAGCCATGCAAAAACTTTCAAAAATTTTGGATAAAAACCAGCCTCAAGGCATTTACAAGACAACCGACGAAAAGATACGCTTACCTGCACTCGAAAATATTAAAAGAATTCTTGAAACAGTCAAAAGGAGGTAAACTTTCAAAATTGCCAAGTTTATTAGAAAAAATCGAAAATACACATAGTTATTGCCAATTCGTCAAAGAAGAAAGAGAGAGACGGGATCTTGTTAGCAGCTTAAACAGATCGCTTGAGAGTTTAACTAAAAATTTATGTAAATACTGCTTTCTGAAAATTGTTTTAGACGAAATTTCATTATCAGATTTGAAAAGAGATATGCTCATACAAAAAGTAGATGAGCTTAACAAATACCTCGAGAGAATTTTAGTTACCACTGACAAGCTTAAGGAAGAACATGAGAAATGCCAAGAATCAATAAACCAGCTTAATACTGAAATCAATCAGTTAATCAATGACTTACTCATAAACGTTACAAAAAAACTAGACCGATTGAATTCTCTTTTGATCGAAAAGAAAACCATACTCAGTAATAAAGTCATAGCAAAAATGTTTGACATTAACCTAGAAATAATAGATAGCGCCGGAAATTTAATAAAAGATTTTCAACAACGAATTAGACGTGAGATATCCTTGGATGATATTACATGGATAAATGATGAAATGCCAAAATTTGGCAAGATAATACGTAACATCAATGAGAAGGCATCCGCAGAATTATTACGCGAAAAAATGAAACTGACGAAGGAGGAGGCTGAAGTTATTAGCAAGTTAGTGTCGGGCGAAAGTGTCCCCTTAACCAAACTTAGCAATTCACTTCTGGAAAAGATTAAAGAATTTTTCGCTGACATGGCAAAAATAACTATAACCAGCTAGAAAACGTTGCCCTTTTTTAAGGAGAGCATAGAACATATTCATTTTATAGGTTTAACTATTATTACAAGTTTCCCATCTTCAGCTCTAATTTCCCATTCAAGCCTATCTCTTTCTTTTAAATTGAACTGCTTTACTATTCCAGATGGCACTGTTGTTCGCAAAGATTTGCTTGTTGTTGTAGCCTTTGAAAGAACCGTTATCTCTCCCATTTTTCTCACAATTGTGATAGGTAACTTTATTTATAAATTTTCTTTAATTAAATGTGCCGTAAAGCTTATATTACCTATACAATTACCTATATATAGGTAACACCCAGGAGAGCTCAATTTGGAGAATAATGGAAAAATAAATCCTCAAAATCTGGGTCAGTTTAGACTGCTTTCAGAAAGCCTGACTGAGTTAGATGAGCTCAAGAAGATATTTGAAGAACTTTGCTCAAAGATAGCAAAGCAGTATAGTTTATACTATGAAAATGGAAAGCCACGCAAAAGCACTCTTATTGAGACTATTGCAAGGTCACCATGCCTCACATGTATAACCAAAAGTTTTTCCAATAAAACAGCAACTAAAAATGTAGATTCTTTGTATAAAGAATGCCATAGGCTGGCTGTTAATGTTCTAGTTGAAGAGCTTTATCGTCTCCTTAACACGATGGGCTATAAAGTTCTGATTTCAGCTGAGGCAGAGTTAGAGTATGGAAAAGCAGACATTCTGATCACAGTAACAAATTATGGCTTAAACCTAAAAGGTGAAACAAGAGAGCTTCTAATTGAAGTTAAAACAGGAAACTCAGTTTCGCTGACCCAAATTTTTAGATATCTCTTAGACTTTCGAAGTGATACTATAATTGTTTGGAGAATTAGAAAGCGTCAAGTCTTGGTTTTCAATGCACAGAAAATCAAGCCATTACTTGCGGAGTTTATGAGAATAATTTGTTTAAGAGCTGATAGGCTGCTGTCCTCTCAAAGGATACAGCCATGCCAACACACAAAACAATCAAATTATCAACCATCACAAGAAGAACTCGAAAAAATGTTTGAAGAGTTTTCCAGCGCGCTGATAGAGACTTTGCCTACAATCTTACAAACGACTCTCGAACAATTGGAAATAGTTATCCCAAGTGAGCAAGGGGAGAACTGTGAAAGAGAGAAATGAATATAAGAAGGCCGGGGATGGAAATGATATTATCATTTTTGCCGCAATTTATGCTAGAACATCTTCACCAAACCAGAAATTCAACTATAGCATAAAGGAGCAAATTAATCAGTGTTGGAAATATTGTAGTGAAAGAAACTGGGTTGTGCGTTATGTTTTTGTTGACGAGTGCCAGAGTGCAAAAGATGTTGAAAGACTCAAATTTAAAATGATGCTTGAAAGAGCAAAAGAGAAGGAGTTCAACGTCATAGTTTTTTGGAAGCTTGATAGGTTCTGTCGCTCGCTTGTAGATCTCGTAAACATTGAAAGGATGTTGAGAAAATGGGAGGTTGGCTTATGTAGCGTGACAGAATTCATAGACACAACAACACCTGTTGGACGATTCAACTTCCGTAACCTTGCATCTGTAGCTGAGCTTGAACGGGAACTCATAGGAGAAAGAGCTAGACTGGGTCTTTACGCGTTGATCCGAGAGCATAAATGGCCTAATCCGCACCCTCCCCTCGGTTACGATAAGAACCAAGAAGGCAAGCTAATAATCAATCCAGGTGAGGCTGAAGTCGTCCGAAGGATCTTCGCTATGTACTTGCAGCATAAATCTATGGATCAAGTTGCGTTTCTATTAAACAAAGAGGGGAGTCCAACCAAGAAGGGTAAAGAGTGGACAGCCAGAGCTGTGAAGGACATAATAGCCAACGAACTATACGTCGGGAACTATAATGTTGCTGGTTTAAATGAGAAAGTCGATGAGTATAGGATATTGGACGACCAAATCTTCTATAGGGCTCAAGAGGTAAGGCTTAGGTTCAACAAAAAAGGTGCTAAGAAGCCTTCCATGTCTCCTAACCGAAAGGTGGCGAAAGTGGAAAAGATTTTGAAGAAATATCGCGAGGCTTTGAGGGGGTTTGGGATTTCTGGGATGATGGAAGAAGGTGATTATTAATGGTTGATGGTCAGGTTGCATTCTCGCAAAATCAAAGATGCCCAAAGTGTGGGAGTCAACATATGAGCAACCTCCCCGACGGACACCTATTTTGTATGAGCTGTGGACTCGTAAAAACATTAAGCACACCAGATCATAGCGATACAGATCAAGGAAAATACAAAAAAGTTGAAAATCGGCGTAATATCAAGGGTTTATTAAGCCCTAACAAAACGTTACAAGAAACTTCAATAGCAATAAATATGCACAATTGCTTAACAGATATATTCAAAAAGCTCCATATATCTGATGCTATCGAGAAGAATATTACCCTCGCTCTTTATGAAATTACAAGGATCGCAACCAACATGCATTTCACCAACGAAGTCTTGTGTGAGGCCATCAAAATTTATGAAGCAATAGCCAAAAGATGTGGTTTCAAAGGGAAGCACTTAAGGGCTTTGGGAGCTGCAATAGTTTATGTTTCAAGCAAGAATCTTGGAGTACCATGTGGTTTGCGAGAAGTAGCTCATGTCGCAAATGTTCCTCCAAGCAAAGTTTTCAGGTGCTATGGATTTATCCTAAAGCAACTGAACTATAATGCTTGTGAAGTGTCGTTCGAGCAATATCTTCATCGTATTCAAGAACTACTTAGGATGCAGGACATTTCGACTAAAATTGCTAACGAGATTTTGAAGGTAGCTACTCAGGATCGATTCAATAGGGGAAGAAGTTTAACTGGTTTAGCGTCAGCAGCTCTTTACATTGCCTCGATATTGACTGGAGAGAATAGAACACAGAGGGAGATAGCGGAAGTAACTCGTATAACTGAGGTAACTCTTCGAGCGAGGTATAAAGACCTAATTAAAAGACTGCTCATTGTTGTATCTGTTTGATGAATAGGATAGTTCCAGCTACTCTCTATGCTGTGATTCATCGCCTAAGAATTCGTCTAACTGCACACCAGTTATTTTAAATTTCATTAGTATTTCGTTTGGATTTTTAACGGACTTTAATACTTTTCTGAATAACTTTAGGCATTTTTCTCGTTTTATTATCCATTCAGCGATTTTCATGAGCTCGCTCATTTTTATCATTTTACGTTGCCTCTTGCACTTTGGACAGATATACGACTGCCCGTTGTATCCCATGGCTTGATTGCAGATGGGGCAGATGGGAGCTACGTTATCAAAGCATTGAAGTATGTCGAATCCGAAGTAGGTTACTAACTGTTCTATTGGTTTCTTTTTGCGTTGATACTGACTCTTCTTTGCCGCGATAATTTTCTGGACTTCTGCAAACACTTTCTCATCGATAAAAGCAAGGGTGGGATCCTGTACATACGTATCCCCGAACAGCTTCCTAACATTTTCGCCACCAAACGCCGGTTTGCCTATATAAGTAGCGTTTTTCAACATCCGGCCTATGTGCTCTGAATTCAAAGGCTTTTGTAAAAAACCTTTATACTTCATATTTACTGCTTTTGCCACTTTGCCGTAGTCCTTTTGCTCGAGGAAAAGCTGGAATATATCGGTGATGATAGGTCCATATTCCGGAATCTTCTCGATCCATTGGTCTTTTCTTCTATAGCCAAGTGGTATTCTCATGTTCCATTTGTAATCCCTGAAATTATGGATTTTTGAGCTAAGGGCTGCAAAGGTGCGGGCGATATTTTCATCTTGGGAGCGAAAAGAATCAAATGAGGCCGTTATGAAATCCTTAAGGCGTTTTAAATCTAGTTCTTCCTTAAGCGTTACTGTAAGTACGTTATGTGCACGAAGTTGCATCATAAAACCTAAAAGTTCAAAAGACTCCCTCCCAATCCGATCGATGTTACGAACTAGAAACTCATTAATTTCGCCAAGCTCCGCCAATTGAAGAATGGCAGCAAGCTTTCTTCGATTGAAGTTTTTACCACTTTTAGCATCAATGAAAAGATAAAGAACGCTAATACCTCTAGATTTGGCTAAGCTTAGAAGTTGCTCCCGCTGAGCCTCCAGACTGTCTCCTTCTCTGGATTGCCGTGGCGTGCTAACCCTTATGTACCCAGCTGCTTTTGCACCGCTGCCAGCTTCCAACTGCACAATTATGTCGATTTCTGGCATCAGTATCTTTAGGGCAATTGGAACCAAACCCGCGGTATCTTCTCCGTCAACTTTCCTACTTTCAGATGATTGGCTTTTCTCTTGTGAAGTATGATTAACTTGTTTCTCAAAATCTTGACTGCTATTTGATGACAAAATAAACTCATCAAGTCTTTTCTGTCTCTTCGACAAGAGTACTGTCCCGAGTATGATTGGTATAGACCACCATTTCTCACAATATAATCGTGACATTATCAGAAGGTATGATATGACGGGTACTCGAAAGTCAACCAAAAATAAGCGTATGATTATGCCAAAAAACTTGCGAAAACTTTTTAGAAAATAAATTATAACTCCAGCCTTGGCGAAGCGAATCATACAATAATTAAAAAGGTTTCGCAAAATTTTAAAAATAGGTTTAGCGTCCATTTAACCACACTCCCCTCAAGATATTGAGCCAAGTTTCAAGTTTTGCTAAGAATTCGTTAGCTTCAAGCACGTCTCGCTCAGCGAGTAAAGCTAGGCGTAGCGGATTGTTTACAGGAAATTTTTCAAGTACCAGCGCTTTGAGTGGCCTTATGTCAATTTTAACCATACGTGGCCTTGGTAATTTTTGATTTTTCTGGTTACGCAAAGATCACACAACCTTTTCCTTATTACAATTGCTTCAAAAATCGATATTTTTTAATTTTTAAGCTTTTTCAAAAGAATTTTTAAGCAAAGGAGTGTTTTTACATTCTTGTATCGATAAATAAGTCCAATTCGGACCCTGAACATCAATTAATGACTTCTTTAAAAAGATTTTTTATAAAATTAATAAATAAGGTATGAATAATATGCACTAACGGAAGGCGAAGGCTATGGGTAAAACAGACCTTTCGGCTTTGGACGGTGTTGAGATTATTTTGAGCGCGGTTATACCTAGGGGATAATTTTTCGCACAACTCCATCCGGGAGGCATATTATTCGTGTTTGGTGTATGATGGATGAAGATGAGATGGCGAGGGGGTTGATGTGTGAGTTTAGTATTATGACTCTGGAAAAGTTGCTGAAAAATTTAGGGTGTTCACGAAAGCAAATCTTTTTCGTTTTGAACATTCTAATGCAATCATTTTTCTGCGATGGGTTGGATGAAAATCCATTTTAAAATTTAGAGGAGGATTAAAGTTGACGAGTAAAGATTTGGAAGTTTTGATGAAGGCTGTTCCTACCATTGTAGAATGGCGGAAGGTTGAACAAGGAATTGCTTTAAGACCTGTTAATCAACCAGCACTTGAAAGCATCGTAGAAATACCGATAGATTTGCGGGATAAAGTTTGGGAGTGGCTTTGCAATCCGAAAATAGTTGAGGATGTTGAGGAATGGAAACGCTTAAGGAAGCCAATATTTCAAGTTGTTCTTGAAATTGTAAAAATCATGACTCACTATGGTAATACTTTACAGCGTGAAATCTTTTCAAGGATACTCAAGGAGCTATCACAGTCTCGCTAAAATTAGTCGCTTAAAAATGATTTGCTGGATAAATTCCATCAATTACATGTCTCTGTAAAGTTTCGATATAATCATGCCTTCGATAAACGTCTATGGTTCGTAGCGACCGCTAATTGACAATAGTGGCGATTTTCTAGCTTTATCACAAATAGGATTTTTTGGCCATTATGCGGCGTTCTCCCATGTCCCTGTCTTTGTCTTCTCCGAAAGTTGGTCCTGGAATGAAGCCTTCGCAGAATTTCACCCAACTGTCTTCTTTGCCTAGTAAGCATGTTGGAATGTCTCCGCGGTTTAGTAGCTGTTGGCTTATTCCATAAACGCAGAACCAACATAGAGGATCTGCCATGTAACCCTTTGCTAACAAAGCGCGCAGAGGCTTGTTTCGCTCCGCAAGTATTAATATCTTCTTTTTTCCACTTACTCCAAAGCCGCAGAAGTCATTTGCACCAAAATCTATCTCAAAAGGTGATTCAAAAACGAATTTGTTCGGCGACAACCATAAGATTTTTGAGACTTTACCCCTCGTTTTATCCATCTCCTTGCTCACCTCTTTCTACATAAAAGGTCCAGAAGCTTCAGTATTTAAGCATCATCAAAAAATTTTTTAAGACATAGTTATTGTATCTGGACCTTTTATATACTTTTTAGCCCCAGTAACAGAGGTCGAGTGAGTTAATGCGGCATTGTTTTCCATTAATGTTTTATAAGCGGTATATCGTTAATGGTGTAAGTATCCGTAGAGCTTTTGAGTACGCACGAAACAAAACACAAACAAGCAGTGACTATCCAAATTATTGGGTAAGCTAAAGTAGGAACATGCGCAATTTAGAACAGCGTCACTTGCAATGCCTATTATGCGTTCAGTTTGATTATTACTTTTTTGTTGGGTAATGTGGCTACGTATTCCCAGCCTTGCTCCAGATATTTGTTGACTGCACTTATTGATACCGCTTTTTGTTTTGTACAGTCGCTTGTTTCATGACCCAACAGTTTCTTTCGCACAATTTCTTGAAGTTCTTCATCGCTCATTGAAGCCAAATCCATTGCGTCAACCTCTTTCTGCTTGAAGCCCGCAACTAAAAGTAGTTGTTTTCTAAAGGCTTGTCTGAGCTTCTCTTCATTTGTCTCCTCAACTTTATTAGTCTGCAAGTATTCTTGGCTTCTTCTGTAGGCTTCTCTCATGTCTTCTATTACGTTTTCTGAAAGTCTACACTTGTTTGTAGTGTAGCGATTTTCTATATCGCCCTTATGTCCCATCCAAAACTGCCTATAATCGCGCAGAACCAGCCCCTTAGACTCCGCTAGCATTAGTTGCGTGTCAAAATAGGCCCTCAAAACATATGGTCTCCACTTGAAACCCGCCTTTCTTATGGCAGTTCTAATCATGTCGCCAATGTTTGTTGATCTT
>Ga0078972_1007263_pt1 | contig 24885 bp, 20 predicted proteins | sample YelNatPaOPGAMG01_FD_67568 | JGI IMG/M metagenome (GOLD analysis project Ga0078972, IMG submission 67568) | Hot spring thermophilic microbial communities from Obsidian Pool, Yellowstone National Park, USA - OP-RAMG-01 (SPADES assembly) (version 2) | ecosystem: Environmental > Aquatic > Thermal...
ATGAGCCTTTGGCGGACCGGACCGGGAAGGCGAGGATTTTGGCCTCGCCGAAGGTCAATTTGCCGGCATCGTCCTGCTTGCCGAAGATGGCTTCCTCTTTGGCTTTGAGTTGCTCATCGTTGCGGCAGGCATCGCGCAAGACGCCCTTAATCGAGCTACCCGGGATGACCGGGAAGCCGGTGTGGCGTTCGCGGATGATGGGTTGGTCAATGGCGCCGACGCTGGCGCCCGCTCCCACATGCAGTGGGGTGCGCGTGAATATGTAGAGGAGTTTCTTTTGCATGGTGTGTCTGTGGTTTGTGGTTAACAGGACGGATCGGACTGATCGGACTGATCAGGCCGATAAAATTGCCAAGTGCCGCACACGCCCAAGCCGAAGCCTTTTTCGCCCAGTAGGGTGCTACGGCGGTTGCGGATGGTGGTGTAGTTCGACGGATCGGCCGGATCTGACGGGTTAACCAGCGGCCCGTGCCAGTTGAGGGCAGCGGCGAGCTGGGCAGCGGCTTCGGCGGAATCGGCCTCGAAGTAGTAAACGGCGCCGGCGGGGACAGCGAAGTGGGTGGATTTGGCGCCGCCTTCGGGGCGATCGGCATCGTTGGGGAGCGCCCAGCCGGTGATGATGATGGGTTTAGGTACGATGGCGGCAACCAGACGGGCGGAAATGGACGGCAGTGAGCGGACGCGCCTCCTCCATGCCTCACGGGTTTCGTCTGGTTTGGGATCAGTATCACCGGATTTTAGCAGCACGCTTCCAGTGGCCGGGCAGACCCAGTTTGGCAACCAGCCGCCTGGATGGTCTGTGATCCCTGTTTCGGCTCGCCTCTTAATCTCGGGCCAAATAGCAGGGCTGAGGACTACCCATTTCACGGCAAATTTGCCGCCGGGGAGGGACTTAAATGCTTCTGGAGCAGATAGGCCCTGGGGCAAAGGGAGAGGCTTGGGGGCGTTGCTACGGTGGGCAGTGCAGAGGCGTTGCTGGCCGCCGACGACTATGCTCTGTGGATGGTCATTGAACAGGGCCCGGATCAGGTCGCCCGCTTCTTTGTCGTGGGCTTCGGCAAACAAGCCCAGACGGAAACCTTCACGGAGGCGGAGGTAATGGGCGGAGTAAATCTTGCCGGCGGCCTCGCCTCGACCAGTGGTCCCCGTAGCGGGGTCAATGGCGATGCCGATGGTGGCTTCGGTGTCGGCCAGGGCCGAGTCGGTCAGGAAATCCGACGGATCGGACGAATTGGACGCATTTTCGAGGTAACATTGGAATGCCTGGGGAGAAATCCACGGTTCACCACCGACTTCTTTGGTGGGTGGCCGGGTATTGGCGACGGCGTATTGGAGCGGTTTAGGCAATGAACTCCATTTAGCCCAGTCGCCTTTGACTGGCTGGAGTGTGACCACAATGCTGCGGTGGAGCTGAGCATCTCTGGGCCTTGGGAAAAACCACCTCGGTTGAGGGATTGGCATACCGTTTTTATCCGCCACCTGAACTGGGAACGGCCCGGCAGTGAGCAAGCAACCAAAGTTGCGGTCGCGGTGGTTGGGGTTATTGGAATAGTTTCCGCTGCGCCCGCGCCGGTGTGCATGGACGTTTGAGAAACCTGCGCGATGAAGTGCGGCGTGGAGGGCGTGGCTAATGACATCGGGCAAAGGCCAAGCAGCGGTGTGCCCGGCCAAGGAGCCCTCCATGGGCCGGCCGTCGCGGAAGAACAACACGTCGGTAGGTTGCAGCAGGATCTGATGAAGTTGGTTGGCGTTGTTCATGATACAGGTTGCCTTTCGGCAGGTTGCTGGATTTCAGATTTCCGATCGGAAATTTCAGAAGGTGACTCTGGCAAGCTCCGGGCGACAAAGGCCACGGTCTGGCAAAGGCCGATGAGGGCTTGGACTTTCTCTTGGGGGGTGTGGAATCGAGAGTGCTTCAGATAAGCCAGGATTGCGTCGTGGAGTTGGTCAGCCTCTTTCGGGTCGAAAGCGGGCCCGCGCTGGCGTTCGGTAGCCGTGGCGATGTCCTTGCCCAGAACTTGCAAGACTAGCTGGTCGAAGCCGTCTGCGGGGGTCAAGCTGCCCAGGGCGTTGGCCTGTCCGGTCTGGTACCCGTCCACCAATTCGACGATGCGGTGTGGGAACCTGGCGCTGAGGACCTGATTTTGAAGGGCGGTCATCATTTTATTGTAAGCCTCCAGCCCACCGCTGTCCCACTGGCAGCCCCACTCGATGGTTTCGCCGGAACGCTTGTAGAGCGTGACGGCGACGGCGCTGCGGCCGAGTTGTTTTTTGGCCCGTTTCTCGGCGGCTTGGGCGGCGCGAACCACGTCCTGCAGCGGTGCCTTGAAATGTGCGATGGCGATGCCGACGGAGCAGTCGGCAGCGGGGCCGGGAACCATGGCGTGAAACTTCGCCGGCTCGCCCTCGAGTTTCGGAGCTTGCGGCGCGAGGCGGATGAACCCGGGCTGCTCGCAGGCGAACAACGGGACGTCTTCGCGCACCCATTCGCCGTTCCGAAAACGCCAAGCACCGCGGAGCTTGTTCAACGCATCGGGTTCGCCGCGAAAGGCTGCGCGCAAGGCGCGAGCGCAGTCCAGGGCCTTGTGCGCCGGCAGCAGGGCCAGCACGTCATCGCCGCCGGAGTAAATGAGCCGGCCATCGCAGGCTTCGACGATGCGGCGGACGCAGAAGTTGCCGAAGTTGGCCAGCATCTCGGAAAACTGCAGGTGGAATGAGGGGCTCAGCGGCCGCTTTCGTTCCAGCAGGTCCCCCAGGTCGTTTTCCTCGAAATACACTTTGGCGCCCTTGCGCTGACCGCCTTCTTCATAATCCGCGAGCTGGTCGCCCAGCTTCGGCATTTTTGGGTGCAGACCGGAAATCCATTTGCCCATTTCATCGCCGTCGAGGGCGAGGACGGCGAAGTATTTGTTCGTATCGCGGTCGGTCGCGCGATCGGCATCGGCATCGAACTCCGGATCGTCGTCCGACCTGGCAAAAGGCTGAGCATCGGCGATATGGCGGGTGTCGGGCATGCGCCAGTCGCTGGTTTTAAACCCATGCTTTGTTTGCAGCCACGCGCTCGGCCACAGGCGCTTGATGAGCGAGGTGGCGCCGAGCAGTTCGCCGGGTTTGAAGAGGTTGGGCACACCGGCTTCCTTGTTCAAGTTCTCCACGCGCTCTTCGTTCCAATTGGGACCGCGGAGGTCGAGCAGCGCTTCTTCGCGACCGTTGAGCGAATCCTTGTTGCTGGCGCGGCCGACGTCCCAGCCGCCACTGGCCCAGGCCTTCCAGGCGCGGGTCTGGCGGACGGCATCGAGCTGCCAACTGACGAGCTGATAAAGCGCCGACCACGCGGCGCCGGGGTTGTCGAGTTTGGCGTCGGGCTTGAGCTTGGAGCGATCTTTCCAGCCGGAGATGTCGCGGCCGTTGGCATCGCGCGTGCCTTCAGGAAAGCGTTCGCACTCGAAGTTGCGGACATCGCGATGGTCGGACGGCATCCGCCGGGCCAGTTCGAGGATGGTGTGGAGGCTGGCGCGGGGGCCTTGGTCTTCTGCGTGTTTTTTGGCATCGGGCAGGAGCGCCGTGGCCTCGAAGGCTTTGTCCGGCGTCTCGGGCCATGGGAGCACCTGCCAGGCGATATCAAGGAAACGCTCATTTTGGGCATCGAAGCGGCGGCGCTGCTCGTCGGTCCAGACGCCGGCGGAAGCGAGGTTTTTCGCGGCCCAGTTCCAGACTTCGTCAGCGATATTGGCATGCGTTTCTCGGATGACTTTTTCCACTTCGCGGGCGATGTCGGCGGCCTTGTCAGCGGGGACTAGGACGAGGAAACGGTTAGGCAAGCTGGGTGTGAGGAGGCGGCGGCGGCCGTAGTCCGAATCGTAGCCGAAGGCGTCCCAGAGCGTCTGGTCGCTGCCGCTCGATCCAAGTTGGACGCGGGCTTGGGTCCAGATGTCGTCCTTGAGCAGCAGATCGAAGATGGGTTGGCCGGAGAGGTTGGGGAAGACGACGTTGTCCGGCCCGTAGTTCAGCGCGATATGCCGGAGGCCGCAGCCGACGAGGTAGCTGAGCAGGTAGCTGCCGCTCCAGAGGTCGAGCGTGCGTCGCGCCTGGGCAATGTATTCCTGCACTGGGCCGATCTGAAAAAGCAAGAAGGCCGGCTGGCACTTCGCATCTTTGCCGCTGCCGGTGATGCAGGCCTCAAGGGCGGAGACAGCGCAGTTGTGAATCCAGATGGTGTGGTCGGGCAAGCGCGTGTCCGCGGGCAGGAAAGCGAGACGGTCATCGCGGTGATCGGACGCCCACCACCGCCACAAGCGCCAGAGGGCAAAGAACTGGGCGCGGTCGTCGCCCCGGGTCAACACGGGTCGGCTTTTCTGAGCGATGCCGTGCGCGATGTCCGCGGTGCAATAGGGGTTGATTTCGAATTTCGCTCCACCGAGCGGGTGCTTGAAGTGGTTGTTCTTGCCATCAAAGGCCGATTCCAAGTGTTGCCAGCGAGGCCAGGGCAGCCGGTCGGCGGCGGCGGCGGTGTGGTCGCATTCTTTGGCGAACTCCGGATCTTCCAAAGCGAGGCCCGCTTCGTAGGCTTCCGCGCGTTGCTTGTGCCAGGCGAGGTCGAGGACCTTCTCCGGCGGGTCGTGGAGGTAGGCGGCCAGTTTGCGTTTCCAGTCGGTCATGGTCTGTTCGGCGTTCGGTTGCGTTTCAAATCGTTGCTCATCTTCACGGCACCATTGTATGGCGTGGGGGCGGGTGGGGCGCTACGGGCCGGACGTCCGCGGACGTGCGGAGGGCGGAGCCAGTGGCCAAGCCCAAGCCAGGTCAAGCCCGGATGCAGAACGGAATCGCCCGAGGGTCTGATTGTGGGGCGGCAGGATACCGCGTGAGACAGGCACGCCTGTCTGCACCACAGCCCCTGGCTGGACGCTGCACCCAGTCATGATCGTGGATTGCTTCTGGCGACCAGGTAGTGTGATCGCCAGCTCACAAAAAGCAAGACCAAGTTCGACCCGGAGCTGAATCGCCGGGCTGGGCGGTGAGGAGGCGTTAGCTGGGGTTGGGGTGTGGCAAGCGGCTCTTGAGCTGGGACTGGAGTTGGAGGCGGCGGCTTGGTAAGGTGAAGCGATGAATGCAACTGCGCTGACGGCAGTACCGGATGCCCACGGCCATTTTGGGCCGTATGGGGGCCGGTTTGTGCCGGAGACCTTGATGTATCCGTTGCAGCAATTGGAGGAGGCGTATCGGGAGGCGCAGCACGACCCGGCGTTCCAGCGGGAGTTCGATTATTACTTGCGCGAGTTTTGTGGTCGGCCCACACCGCTGTATTTTGCCGAGCGGCTGACTCGCAGTTTGGGTGGAGCCAAGATTTACCTCAAACGGGAGGACTTGCTCCACACCGGCGCGCACAAGATCAACAATTGCCTCGGGCAAGCGTTGCTAGCTCGGCGCATGGGCAAAAGCCGGGTGATTGCCGAGACTGGGGCAGGCCAGCACGGTGTAGCCACCGCCACCGTGGCGGCTATGTTCGGCTTCCAATGCGTCATTTACATGGGCGCAGTGGATTGCCAACGGCAAGCGCTGAACGTGTATCGGATGAAGATGTTGGGTGCTGAGGTGGTGCCGGTGACTGCCGGGCAGCAAACGCTCAAGGAAGCCATCAACGAGGCCATGCGCGATTGGGTCACCAACGTGCGCACCACACACTACATCTTGGGCACGGTCTATGGGGCGCATCCGTATCCGATGATGGTGCGCAATTTCCAGCGGATCATCGGGGACGAAACCCGCGCACAGATTGTGCAAAAGGAAGGGCGGCTGCCAGATTTGTTGGTGGCATGCGTGGGGGGCGGATCCAATGCCATGGGGCTGTTTTATCCGTTCCTGAACGATCCGACTGTGCAGATGGTGGGGGTAGAAGCTGGTGGCGAGGGGTTACAGCCCAACAAGCATGCTGCCCGGTTCCAAGGCGGCTCGCTGGGTGTGCTGCAAGGCACTCGCTCGTATCTCCTCCAAGACGAGTTTGGTCAAATCCAACTGACCCACAGTGTGTCGGCTGGGCTGGACTATGCAGCGGTGGGGCCGGAACACGCCTGGTTGCGTGACCAAGGTCGGGTGGAATACACGTATGCGACTGATGCCGAGGCGTTGGAGGCATTTCATCGGCTGGCTCGGACTGAAGGGATCATTCCGGCGCTGGAATCGGCGCATGCAGTGGCTGAGGTGATCAAACGCGCCCCACGCATGGCGGCTGACCAAATCATCGTGGTGAACCTCTCCGGCCGAGGGGACAAAGACGTGGCGCATGTGGCCAGCTTGGTGAAGCTGTGAAAGGGGCATGGGGGCTGCGGCATGGGGCATGGAGCATGGAGCATGGAGCATGGGGCGTGGAACAGGAGGAGCCGTTGGGGTGATGTTGCGGTGTGAGGTGACGGTGGGTGTGGGCGACAGAGTATGAAGCCGCTTGAGCAATGCCAGCTATACACGTTTGTGGACACAGCGTATCTGCAGGGGCGGGATCCGGTCGATGTGGCCCGGCAGCTTTGCGCAGGCGGGGCGGACCTGATCCAACTGCGGGCTAAGGATGCCGGGCCGGACGAGGTGCGTCGGCTAGCCGAGGCGCTGTTGCCAGTGACTACAGCCGCCGGGGTATGGCTGGTGATCAATGACTACCCCAAGATCGCCCTGCAGGTGGGTGCGCCAGCGTGTCATATGGGCCAGGAGGACTTCTTTGGTCAGGGCTACCGTTGGGCGACGCAGGTGACCGGTTGTCCCAGGCAGATGCGGTTGGGCCTGAGCACGCATGCGCCAGAGCAAGCGCAACGGGCCATCCGCGCTGAGCCGGACTACGTGTCGGTTGGACCGGTGTTTGCCACGCCCACCAAGCCGGGGCGCGCGGCAGTGGGCTTGGAGTATGTGCGGTGGGCTGCTGCGCATGTGCCGGTGCCTTGGTTTGCCATTGGAGGCATTGACTTGAGCAACCTTGAGCAAGTGTTGGAGGCCGGGGCCAGACGCGTGGCGGTGGTGCGAGCCATTTTAACCGCGCCGGATGTGGCAGCCGCTTGCGCGGCGTTTCGAGCGAGGCTAGCTTCGGCAGCCCCGAAATCGTGAACGGCCTGCAGACCGATCTATGAGTGTTTTGATTGTCGGCTCGACTGCGTTGGATTCGATCAAAACGCCGCACGGGCAATACGCGCGGTTGTTGGGTGGGTCGGCCAGCTACGCGGCTGTGGCGGCCAGTTTTTTTGGACCGGTGCAACTGGTAGGGGTGGTGGGCACGGATTTTCCGCGCCGCTATCTAGCGCTGTACCGGCGGCACGGGATTGATCTGGCTGGGCTGCAGATTCAGCCCGGGAAAACCTTCCACTGGTCGGGCGAATACGAAGTGAACATGGACAACCGACGCACGCTTGCGACCGAGCTGGGTGTGTTCGAGGGCTTCCAACCCGAGCTACCACCGGCGTATCGAGACGCCCAATTTGTGCTGTTGGCCAACATTGCACCGCGGCTCCAAGCGCATGTGCTGGATCAGGTGCGCCGCCCGCAATTTGTGTTGGCGGATACGATGGATTTGTGGCTGAACACAGCGCTGGATCAGCTGCGGGCGTTGCTGCGGCGTGTGGATGCGCTGGTGCTCAACGAGATCGAGGCGCAACAGTTGGCTGGACACACCAACCTTTACGAAGCGGCTGCGCGCATTCACCGGCTCGGCCCCCGTTACGTGATCGTGAAGAAAGGCCAACACGGGTCGGTGCTCTCCGGGCCGGACGGCTGGTTTCTGGCTCCGGCTTATCCCTTGAGGAAGGTGGTGGATCCGACTGGTGCAGGCGATACGTTTGCCGGTGGGTTGATGGGGTATCTGGCTCACAACTCCGGCCCGGTCGAACGCAAGCTGCGGCGCGGGATCATTGCCGGGACGGTGTTGGCCTCCTTTTGCTGCGAAGGTCCAGGGCTGAGCCGCACGACGCAGTTGCGCCGTGCCGAAATCAGCCAGCGCATGCGTGAATTGGAACGAATGACGCGGTTTTAGTCGGGCACAGCCGGTGCTGCAGCGTGGGTCGCTACTGGTTGCGGCCTTGAGCTCTCACGTTCGATCCGCATGTCGGGCCGCCTCGATAAACTGCTCGATCTTGCGCCGGTCTTTGCGTCCGGGCGCCGATTCGACGCCGCTCGACACATCCACGCCAAAAGGCCGCACCTGCCGGACGGCAGCGGCGACGTTGCCGGGCGTGAGGCCGCCCGCCAGAATGATGGGCCGACCCAGTTTCTTGGCTTCGACAGCAAGGTCCCATTTGAACCGCGCGCCCGTGCCGCCGGGTTGACCTGGCACATAGCTATCCAGCAACCAGGCATCGGTGAGGTAACGCGGCAGCTCCAGTAACGATTCCAGCGTCTGAATTCGAAAGGCCTTAATAACCTTCGCCGGTAGGTTGCGGCAGTTTTCGGGTGGCTCAGCCCCGTGAAGTTGCACGGTGTCCAGGCCGCACTGGGCGATGACTTGGCGAATCTGCTCCGGTGCAGCATCGACAAACACACCCACTTTGGCCACCAACGGCGGCAACGCTTCGATAATGTTCGCCGCCAGGGCGGTGGAGACGTAACGGGGGCTTTCGGGGTAAAACACAAAGCCTAGCGCATCTGCCCCCGCCTCGACCGCAGCCAGGGCATCGTCGCGGCTGGTGATGCCGCAGATTTTGATGCGCAGGCTCATGGGTGAATGGGCGCCGGCGGTCGAGCCGTTCAGGCCGAGGCTTTCAATTCGGCCTGGATGCTCTCCAGCAATCGTTCCAGGCGCCGCCCGTATTCGATGTAGGTATTGTATTGGGCTTCGGCGGAGGCTTGGACGGAGGCATCGTGAAACACCACAGCCAGATGCGGCTCGATGGAGATGCCGGCATGGTAGCCCCGGGCCAACGCGTCGCGCAGGATATCCCGCACCCGGCCATCGCCTTCGCCCGGCCAATGGTAATCGGCGTCGTTCTTGGCCGGGTTCCACCGGGCGTCTTTGATGTGGATATGCACGGTCACATCCCGCACCGCGCACCAAAATTCCCATGGGTCTTGTTTGGGCCAGGGGCGGGGCTTGGAGCGGTCTGGGTTAAAGATGGGGTTAGCGGTGTCGAAGACCCATTTGAGCCCGGGCACCTGTTCCAGCAGTTGGAGGGCGTGACGCGGGCTCATCCCGCCGTGGTTCATGCAGTTCTCGTGCACCGGCTGCAAGCCCGCATCCAAAAACCTCTGGGTCACCTCGCGCACGCGTTCGAACACGATGGGCGGGATCGAGTCGGCGTCGTCATCGGGCTTGAAACTCATGATCCGGATGAACCGGGTGCCCAGCCGTTGCATGCGCGGGATAGCTCGTTTGACTTCCGCCAGGGTGACCTCGAACGGCGTGTGGATGGTCTTGGCCCAGTTCATGATGGTCGAGCCGAAACAATACACCCCCACCCCGGCAGCCTGCAGCTTTTCGACCGCCAACTCGAAGGCCGGCTCGGGCAGATCATGCAGGTTGGCCTTGGGGAAACCGGGCACTTCGACCGTGCGCGCTTCGATGTAACGCCAGCCCAACTCGCGCGTAGCTCGGATTTGGGTGTCGAGGCTGGCACCGGCTTCATCCGCTATACCCATCAAGATCATACGCTGGCCCTAAGCTTGGGTCGGATGAGGCCTGGAAGCAAGTGCTTCAGCTTCGCTGCATGCTGGGCAAACCGAATACGTCCGCTACAAGTCACGGCTGCAGCGAAGCTGTCCGTGCCGACGCTCCAGGCTCGCTCCGGGCTGGTCCGGCCCCAGGAGTTGCCCCAACCCAGTGGGGCTGCAAGACCGGCATCCCTCGGGCTGCCTAGGACTCTTATCGGATGAACGACTTGGTGAAATCTTCGCCAGTGATGGTGCGGACTTCTTTCTGGACCTTGGACTGGGCGATCAGCTCCTGGAGTTTGCGTTCGTAAGCGGCGCTGTCCAAGGGCAGTTCGATGGTTTGGTTGATCAATGAGGAATACAGCATCGCATTGGCCAGTTCGACCGAGTAAAGCCCGTCGGGGCCCGGCGCAATCAGCGGCGTGCCGTCCAGGATGGCATCGACGAAGTTTTGCATCACAGTGGCATGCGGGTTTGGGGCGTTGTCGAAGGGGATTTCGATGTGCCACACCTCCGGCCGGGCAAACGCAGCTTTGGCGGTCCGGCTAAACTCCAGCATATCGGTCTCGTTGCGGGTGAAGGTGAGCCTGTTGTTTTCCAGCACCAGCTTGCCGCGCGTGCCACACAACTCGAATCGGTTGGTCCCGGGCGCTTCGCCGGTGGAAGAGATAAACACGCCGGTGGCGCCGTTGGGCCATTCCAGATAAATGGTCACGTTGTCTTCCACCTCGATGTTGTGGAATCGGCCGAGCTGGCAAAAGCCGCGCACCCGCGCAGGCATCCCGCACAGCCACTGCAACATGTCCAGTTGATGCAGGCATTGGTTCAGCAGCACGCCGCCGCCTTCGCCTTTCCAGGTAGCTCGCCAACCGCCGCTGGCGTAGTAGGCCTCGGTGCGGAACCAATCGGTGATAATCCAGTTGATCCGGACCAGGGTGCCCAATTCACCGGTCTGGATGAGCTTACGAATCTTCTGGTAGCGCGGTTCGGTCCGCAACTGGAACATGGCAGCAAAGACCTGCTGCGGGTGCTTGCGCGCAGTCGCGATGAGGCGCTCGGCGTCAGCCTTGTGCGCTGAGATGGGCTTTTCGACCATCACATGCAAGCCTGCCTCCAACGCTGCGATGCCCAAGGTAGTGTGCTGGTAGTGCGGCGTGGCGATGATCACCGCGTCCACCAAGCCAGACCGGAACAACGGGTCGGCCTCAGTGAATGTCGCCAGCGGTTTGTAGGGCTCCAAGTTGGTCACCGGATCGCACACGGCGGTCAGCTCAGCCCGGCTGACCTTGCCTGCCCGCAGGTATTCGGCATGGTACCGTCCGATATTGCCCAAACCAATGATGCCCAGCCGTACGGTTTTCATGCCGCCAGCATAGCGTTGAACTCTGCGGCAGTTCAACCGGCAAAGTTCAACGCCCGGCTGCAATGGCTTCGGCCTCAAGGCCTTGGGCCGGTAGCTTGACACCGCTCGGCCCGGTTCTACTGTTTGACTCGCAATGAGTAGTAACACTCCGAGCTGGGGCGACGATCCTGGCCCAGCCTTTGGCGAAGCCGACCGACTGGCGAGCCTGAAGGTGTTCCGGACCGCTGGACGCGGCCCGTGGCAGGATGTGACGGACGCACAATGGAATGATTGGGCCTGGCAACTCCGGCACCGGATCAGCACGTTGGCTCAGTTAGAACGCCTGCTGCCCAGTCTGACCCCCGAGGAACGGGCTGGCGCAAACTTGGCCAACCACCGGCTGGCTCTGGCCATCACACCTTACTTCTTCAACCTGATCGACCCCACCGACCCACTGTGCCCCATCCGGCGCCAAGTCATTCCCCGGGTTGAAGAGACGCACACGGCGCCCTGGGAACTGAGCGATCCCTGTGGCGAAGAGGCGCAATCGCCGGTGCCGGGACTGGTGCATCGGTATCCAGACCGGGTGTTGTGGCTGGTGACGGACCGGTGCGCCAGTTACTGCCGCTACTGCACCCGGTCACGCCTGGTCAGCAACGCCACCGGTTACGATTTCCATCCGGATTTCGATCGGGCCCTGGACTACATTGCCCGCAAACCGCAGGTGCGGGATGTGTTGATCAGCGGCGGTGACCCGCTGCTGTTTAGCGACGAGAAGCTGGCGTATCTGCTGGCTCGGCTGCGGTCGATTCGGCACGTGGAGTTTGTCCGGCTAGGCACGCGGGTGCCGATTTTCCTGCCGCAACGGATTACGCCGGCTTTGTGCGGGCTGCTGCGGCAGTTTCATCCCCTGTTCATCAGCATCCACTCGAATCACCCGCGCGAGTTGACGGTCCAGGCGCGGGCCGCATTGGAACGGCTGGCCGACGCGGGTATTCCGCTGGGCAACCAATCGGTGCTGCTGCGGCATGTGAATGATGATCCGGTAGTGATGAAGGCCCACGTGCAAAAATTGCTGCTGTGCCGGGTGCGGCCCTACTACATCTACCAGTGCGATCTGATAGCTGGCTCGGCGCATTTGCGCACCAGCGTGCGGCAGGGGTTGAAAGTGATGGAAGCGCTGCGCGGGCACACCACCGGCTACGCCGTGCCGCAATACGTCATCGATGCGCCGGGTGGCGGTGGCAAAGTGCCGGTGTCGCCTCCGTATGTGCTCAGCCACAACGCAGATCGGGTCGTGTTTCGGAACTTCGAAGGCCGGCTTTTCGAGTACCCCGAAGCTCCGGACGGCACGCCTACAGGCCCGGCGCCGCGCCGCATCGAGGAGCCGGAGCTGGTCTGAGCTTGGAGCCATGGCGCGTGAATCGCTTGCAGCCAAGAGCAAGCGCCTGAAACGCATCATGGCGCGGTTGCGTCGGGCTTATCCACAAGCCCGCTGCGCCCTGCATCACCAGGACCCGCTGCAGTTGTTGATCGCGACCATCTTGTCAGCGCAATGCACCGACCAGCGCGTTAACCAGGTCACCGCCAAATTGTTCCAGCGGTACCGGACCGCTGCGGATTATGCGGCAGCAGACCGAGCCGAGCTGGAAGCGCTAATCCGGCCCACCGGCTTTTTCCGGAACAAAGCCCGCAGCATCCAGGCTGCCTGCCGTGCTCTGGTGGAACGGCATGGTGGCCAAGTGCCGCGCACCATGGCCGAACTGACGGCGCTGGATGGCGTGGGCCGCAAGACCGCCAATGTCGTCTTGGGCAACGCCTTCGGCATCAACGAAGGGATCCCGGTGGACACGCACGTGGCGCGTTTGGCCCGGCGCCTTGGGCTCAGCCGCCACACGCAGCCGGAGCGGATCGAGCGAGACCTAATGACCTTAGTGCCACGCCGGCATTGGGCCATGCTGAGTCATTGGCTCATTTGGCATGGACGCCGACGCTGCTCTGCCCGCAAGCCGGACTGCTCAAACTGTGAGATTCGCGGGCTGTGCCCCTCCAACGCAGCGGCTTCCACCCAGACACCCCCATGAGCCAGGACCGGCTCAGTCAGTTTGCAGGCACTTGGTTGCTGCTGGACTCGGGGCCAGGCGAGCCAGCTTGGAACATGGCACTGGACGAAGCGCTGTTGGAATCTGCAGCGCAACGGACCGAGCCGGTGCTGCGGTTTTACTCTTGGACAACGCCGGCAGCCACGTTCGGTTACTTTCAGCCCTATGAACAGGTGGCTCGGTGGACTTCGGTGCGGCCCTTGGTCCGGCGGCCGACTGGCGGCGGTTTAGTCCTGCACATCGCTGATTGGACCTACAGCTTGGTGTTCCCGCGGGCTCATCCCTGGTATGCGCTGCGCGCTATGGAGAGCTATCGGCAACTGCATCACTGGCTGCAGACGGCGTTTTTGGAGCTGGGCATCCGCTCCGATTTAGCCTCTGAGCCCCGCAAGGAGCATCCCGGCCAGTGTTTTGCCGGGCCGGAGCGATTCGACCTGGTTTGGGCCGGGCGGAAAATGGCAGGCGCAGCGCAGCGCCGCACTCGGCACGGGTTGCTGATCCAGGGCTCGGTTCAGCCGGCCCAGGCTTGGGATCGCACAGCCTGGCAAACCGCCTTGGCCAGCGCAGCGCAGCGGTTGTGGGGGGCGAGCTGGACTCAGTGGCAACCGCCCGAACCCATCCTCAGCCGCGCCCAGCAGTTGGCAGATCAGAAGTACAGTCAGCCAGCATACAACCAACGGCGTTGACTGGAGCTAGCCCGCTGTCACGGAAGGCTGGTGGGCGATGAAGGATTCGAACCTCCGACCAACTCCGTGTAAGGGAGCTGCGCTACCACTGCGCTAATCGCCCTTGCCAGAGCACAACTTAGCCTGGGTAACCCCGCCCTGACAACCGGCAACAAGCCTGCCTGGCCACGCCGCCGACTCACATCGGCGGCTACGGAGTTGGTGGCTGATGGTAGCCGCCGCCGTAAGGCGGCGGACCAAGATCTGACTAGTAGCCACCGCGGTAACGCGGTGGATTCCGGGCCAAGGCTGGGCTTATCCGCCGGCTCACGCCGGCGGCTCCCCGTTGGCTTGGCCTGCCGGCTGGAAGCCGACGATTGGCTCGCTCGCGCCCGCTCGCTCGGCCCGGCGGGCCTTGCTCTCGCTGCGTTGGAGCAATCCCTTGCGCCGCTTCCCAAGCGGCGCAAGTCAGCAGGTTGGAAACCTGCGCTACGACTCCGACGGGTGCGTCTCAGTTTCCAGCCCTCCGCCGACTTACGTCGGCGGCTACGGGGTTGCTGGCGTAAGCGCCTGGCCGGGATCAAAACTGGGGTGCGATAATCACGGGCTGACGGCGCCCGCCCCAGGTGCCTGGCTGCGGATCGAAATGCCCAGCTAACCGGGCACCGCAAAACCGGCAACAACCGCGGTTATCCAAATTCCACTGGCCCAGGTAATACCAGTCCCGTTCGATGAGCCGCCGACCGCAGTTGGCGCAGTAAGTGGACTGGCCCTCCGGATCGTGCACGTTACCGGTGTAAACATGCCGCAGCCCGGCGGCTCGGGCTTGTTGGCGCGCCCGGCGCAGGGTAGCTGCTGGAGTGGCCGGCACATCTCGCAGCTTGAAATCGGGGTGGAACGCCGTGAAGTGCAGGGGCGTTTCCGGACCCAAATGAGTCACAAACCACTCGCATAGCCGGGCCAACTCAGCTTCCGAGTCGTTGTGGCCAGGGATCAGTAGCGTGGTCACTTCCAGCCATACGGCCGTCTCGCGCTTCAGCCACGACAAGGTGTCCAAGACCGGCGCCAGCTCAGCAAAACACAGCTTGCGATAGAACTCGTCGGTAAACGCCTTCAAGTCCACGTTGGCGGCGTCCATGTGCGCGTAAAACTCGCGCCGCGGTTCAGGACAAAGGTAGCCATTGGTCACCGCCACGGTTTTGAGCCCGCGGGCGTGGACTGCTTTGGCGCAGTCGATCGCGTATTCGGCGAAAACGACCGGATCGTTGTAGGTGAACGCCACGCTCCGGCAACCGGCCTGCACAGCCGCCTCGGCTACCGCCTCCGGCGAGGCCCAGGCTTGGAGCCGATCCGCTTCACGGGCTTTGGAAATGTCCCAGTTCTGGCAAAAACGGCAGCCCAAATTGCAGCCGGCCGTGCCGAAGGACAACACGCTGGTGCCGGGGTAAAAATGGTTGAGGGGCTTCTTTTCGATGGGGTCGATGCAGAACCCTGAGGCGCGCCCGTAGCTGGTCAGCGCAATGCCGCCGTTGCGGGCCTGGCGGACGAAACAAAAGCCGCGTTGGCCCTCGCGCAACTTACAGTAGCGCGGACACAAATCGCACTGCACCCGGCCATCGGGCAGCCGGTGCCACCACTGACCCATGATCACCCCCGGTTCCAGCACAGTTCGTCGCATCTGCGGCATAAGCCTGCCTCCGGTCGTATCGACAGGCCTCCCAGCAGCAGCCTGCCCCAAAGCCTGCCCCCTGCGGCCTGTCCACTCGACCCCAAGCTAGCGCCGATGGCGCTGGTTGCCAGTCCCAAAAAGCCGTTCACCCAAGGCGCACCCCGGGGAAACGTCCCACACTGAATCCGCTGGGCAGAGCGGGCTGGTTGTGCCACACTCCGCCGGAGAGTTGATGGACCTCAGCAAACTTTCAGATGCCGAGCTGGTCCGGGCGGCCAAGCAGGGTGAGTTGGCGGCCTTCGAGGAATTGGTGTCCCGCCACGAACGACAGATTTACACCTTGGCACTGCGTTTGGTGCAGAATCCGCATGATGCCGAGGATGTGACGCAACAGACATTCCTCAGCGCCGTGCAAGCGTTGGACGGGTTCCGTGAGGAAGCCAGTTTCGGCACCTGGATTCATCGCATCGCCACGCATGCGGCGCTGAAACTGCTGCGCAAACGCCAGGGCTTGGACACCGTGTCGCTGGAGCAGGCCACCGAGCCGGACCAAGAGACCGACACCATCCCGCATCCGGAATACATCGCCGATTGGCGCCAGTCGCCGGCTGAACTGGTGCATCAACATGAGACCCGGCGGCTGCTGGACGAAGCCCTGGCCCAACTGGACACCAAGCATCGGGTGGTCTTTTTGCTGCGCGACGTCGAGGGGCTGTCGGTGCGCGAGACCGCCGAGGCGTTGGGCTTGACGGAAGCCAATGTGAAGGTGCGCTTGTTACGGGCCCGGCTCCAACTGCGCGAGTATCTGACCCGGGTGTTGGGTGACCCGGCCAAGCGCCTGGTGCACCCGCCTCACAACCATGACTGACCTGTTGGCACAGCTTGGGCTGGAGACGGCCTGGGTGGGCACCGGCTTCGGCTGGGTCCAGGTTGTAACTTTTAGAGGGGCCAGTGGCCCAAAAGCATTTAAGGCCGCATGAAGTGTGACGAGCTGCTGAAGTTGTTGAACGATTACGTGGATGGGACGGTGGACCCGGCCATCTGCGCCGAGTTCGAGAAACACATGGCTGGCTGCAACCCGTGCCAGGTGGTCGTGGACACAGTCCGTAAAACCATCACCCTCTACAAACAAGGCCAGCCTTACGAGTTGCCGGTCGAGTTCCGACAGCGCCTCCATGAGGTGTTGCGCCAGCAATGGAAGCAAAAGCAGCCCCAGCCACAATCCCACCAGTCCAGCTCAGCCGGCCCAGCCGGCTCTGCGGCCTAGCGCGCTTTGGTGTGGCTATGAAATGGATTGTGCTGGTGGCGTTGGTGGTGCTGGTGCTGACCGTTTGGCGGTTGACCGCCCAGGCTGGTCTGGCACCTGAACTAGCGCGCGAACACCTCGCCAAAGGCGCCATGTTGGTGGATGTGCGCACACCCGAGGAGTTTCAGGCCAAGCACCTGCCGCAGGCCATCAATATTCCGCTGGCTGAGCTGGCGGTGCGCTTACCCCAGGAAGTGCCCGACAAAGGCCGGGTTATCCTGTTGCACTGTCGCAGCGGCGCACGCAGCGCACGAGCTGAGCAGCAGCTTCGTGCCCTGGGCTATACCAACGTCTTTAACCTCGGTTCTTACAGCGCAGCCGAGAAGATCGTCCGCGGGCTGCCGGCAGGTCCCATCCATCCATGAATCCGAAACGCGTTTTGATTGTCGGCGGAGTGGCTGGCGGCGCTAGCGCAGCAGCGCGGGCTCGCCGGTTGTCCGAGCAGGCCGAGATCATCGTTTTTGAGCGCGGCCAGTATGTGTCGTTTGCCAATTGCGGCCTGCCGTATTTTGTGGGCGGGGAGATCAAACGGGCGCAAGACCTGCTGGTGCAAACGTCGGCAAGCCTGCGCGCCCGGTTTAACCTGGACGTGCGCGTGCAACACGAAGTGATCGCTATCGACCGGGCCGCACGCTGTGTTCGGGTCCGTGATCTCACCCAGCAGACCGATTACGAGGAACCCTACGACGCCCTGATCCTGGCCACTGGCGCTGTCCCGATTGAGCCGCCCATTCCCGGGCTGGACCGGCCTGGGCATTTTACCGTGCGGACGGTGCCGGAGGCGGAGCAGATGGTGGCGTGGCTGGAGCAAACCGGTGCGCAGCGGGCTGTGGTGGTGGGCGGCGGTTACATCGGCTTGGAAATGGCCGAGCAACTGCGCCGGCGCGGCCTGGCGGTCAGTTTGGTGGAAGCGCTCCCGCAAGTGATGACGCCGTTGGACCCGGAGATGGCAGCCTGGTTGCATCGCGAGTTGCGCGCTCACCAGATCGAATTGCATCTGGCCGATGGCGTGGTCGGCTTCGAGGAGCCGCAACCGGGCGAGCGCGCCGGCGCTTCGATGGTGGTGCTGCGCAGCGGCAAACGCCTCCCAGCCGACGTGGTCGTGTTGGGCCTGGGCGTGCGGCCCGAGGTGACCCTGGCACGGGAGGCAGGCTTGGAACTAGGCGCCTTGGGCGGCATCCGAGTCAATGAACACCTGCAAACCAGCGATCCGCACATCTGGGCTGTGGGCGACGCCATCGAGGTGCGGGATCCCATCACGGGCGCTTGGACCTGGGTGCCCTTGGCCGGCCCGGCCAATCGCCAGGGCCGAATCGCCGCCGATAATGTCTTTGGCCGACGCAGCAGCTACCGAGGCACTTGGGGCACGGCTATCTTGCGGTTGTTTAGCCTGACGGTCGGATGCACCGGCGCCAACGAAAAGACCCTGCGCCGAGCCGGTATCCGCTACCAAGCGCTGCATCTGCATCCCGGCTCCCATGCGGGTTACTACCCAGGGGCTGAGCCGATTGCGTTGAAGATTCTGTTTGACCCCCAGACCGGCAAGCTGCTGGGCGCCCAAGCGGTGGGCAAAGATGGCGTGGACAAACGGATCGACGTGTTGGCCACCGCCCTTCAGGCCGGCCTAACCGTCGATCAACTGGCTGAACTGGAGCTGGCTTACGCCCCACCCTACGGCTCTGCCAAAGACCCGGTCAACCTGGCCGGCATGGCAGCCCAAAATGTGTTGGCCGGCGACGTGACTTTGGCGCAGTGGTACGAAGTAGAGCCGTTCGCCTCAATCCCCGGACTGGGGTCCCCAACCACTCAGCAGGACGGCGCCCAGGCGGGGTGCTTGGTGCTGGATGTGCGAACTGCCGCTGAACGGCAAAAGGGCTGCATTCCCGGCTCGGTGCATATTCCGTTGGACCAACTGCGAGCCCGGCTGGCGGAACTGCCCAAAGACCGCGAGATTATTGTCGCGTGCCAAAGCGGGCAGCGCTCCTATTTTGCTTGTCGGCTGCTCAGCCAGCACGGCTTCCGAGTCCGGAACCTGACCGGCTCATTTCGCACCTGGAGTGTGGCGGCCAGTGACCTGGGGGCTGGACATTCACCGGCAGGTTGACAGACCCGGCCCGGCAGCGGAGCATGGACTACAGCCGGCGCTTGGGTGGGGCGGCGCCAAAGCATCGGTGTGAAAGTGCTGGTGGTCGAAGACGAACCGAAGATCGCCTCCTTCATCCGCAAGGGCTTGGAGGCCCAAGGCTTCGTCGTCGAGGTCTGTCACCACGGCGACGAGGCCTTTAGCCTGGCGACGACTCGGCCCTACGATGCGCTGGTGCTGGACATCATGTTACCCGGACGCGACGGCCTGAGCATCCTGCGCAGCCTGCGCCAGCGCAAAATGACGGTACCCGTCATCCTGCTCACAGCCCGCAGCGAACTGAACGAACGGGTCGAGGGCCTGAATCTCGGCGCGGATGATTATCTGACCAAGCCGTTCCACATCGAGGAGCTGATCGCCCGCCTGCATGCGGTGATCCGGCGCGCCTCGGGCGTGAGCCAAAGCATCCTGGCTGTGGCTGACCTGACGCTGAACCTGCTCACTCGCGAAGTGATACGCGCCGGACGCAAGATCGAGTTGACCCCACGCGAATTTGCGCTGTTGGAACATCTGATGCGTTCGCCGGGGCGGGTGCTGACGCGGGTCGAGATTTGCGAGCGGGTGTGGAACTACCACTTCGATCCAGGCACCAACCTGGTGGACGTGTACATCCAGCGGTTGCGCAAAAAGATCGATGAAGGCTTCGAGCCGAAACTCATCGAGACCATCCGAGGTGTGGGTTACCGGATCCGCGCCGAACCGACCAGCTCCACCGCCCAATCTGCGCCGACCGACTGAGCGGGCCGGCCGGTGGACCCAAAGGTTGTGAAACCGCTCTCGTCCCGATTGAAGATCGCGCTGTTGTCCGCCGGCATCTCCGGCGTGGTGCTGCTGGGGTTTGGGGTAGCTACCTGGGGGTTGATTCGGCACCAACGCTTGGAGGCCTTGGACCGCGAAATCCGCACTTTGGCCGCGCGGCACCCGGGGCTGTTCGGCGGCCGCGGTCAACTTGAGCGCCTCCAAAGCGCCTTCCAGCTCACGTTCGGTGAGGACTACACCAACCACGTGATTTTCCTGCTCCAAGACAGCTCCGGTCGCACTGTATTTAGGTCACCTCACTGGCCTGAGGCTGCGGCCGCACTAGCCCTTGGCGCCGCACAAGTCGGTGCCCTCGGGTCAGCAGGCACCCATACCAATGCAGCCGCCCCACCAGCCCCAGGCCCGAGTCCGGCTCGAGCTGGGCGAGGTCGCGGCCCTGGCCGTGGCGGCGGTTGGGGCGGGCCGCCTGGACCGGTGACGTTGACCGAACCACCCCGATTTGTCAGCGTGCAGGCGCCGGATGGCACTTGGCGTGTGGGTGTGCTGCGCGCACCCACGGTCACACTCCTACTGGGCCTGAACCAACACGACGTTGACAGCGAGCTGAATCACTTGCGCAACGCGTTCCTGGCGGCGTTGCCCGTGGCCCTGTTGTTGGTGGGGTTGGGTGGTTGGGTCGTCGCCGGGCGCGCACTGCGTCCCCTCAAACTCATCGCCGAAACAGCCGAGCGGGTGACCGCCCGAGGCTTGGACCAACGGATTGCGGATCCGGGCGACAGCCCCGAGGCCAGCCGCCTCATCCAGGTGCTCAATCGCATGATGGATCGGCTTGAAGCCAGCTTTCGGCAGGCTACTCGGTTCAGCGCCGATGCCTCGCACGAGCTCAAAACCCCTCTGGCCATCATGCAAGGCGAGCTGGAAAACGCCCTCCAAGCCGCTGCGCCGGGCTCACCTGAGCAACAGTTGTTCAGCCGCCTGTTGGAGGAAACGCAGCGGCTCAATACCATCACGCGCAGCTTGCTGTTGTTGGCTCAAGCGGATGCCGGCCAGCTTAAACTGAACCGTGAACCCCTGGACTTGAGTGCCGAACTGGAAGGGTTGATCGAGGACGCCCGGCTGTTGGCCAGCGAGCAAAACCTGAGCTTCGACTTGCAAGTGCAGCCACAGCTATGGGTGCAGGGTGACCGCGCCCTGCTGCACACCGCGCTGTTCAATCTGCTGAGCAACGCCGTCAAATACAACCAGCCCAATGGCCGGGTGAGCGTGACCTTGGCCGCCACGGCAGACGAAGCTGTGTTGACGGTTGGCAACACCGGCCCGGGCATCCCACCGGAAGATCAGCCCCATGTGTTTGATCGGTTTTATCGGGTCCGCCGATCTGCCGGCCCGACTCCGGAAGGCTTGGGCTTGGGCTTGAGTTTGGCCCGCGAGATCATCCGGGCGCATGGCGGGGATTTGCGGCTGGAGGCTAGCCGCCCTGGCTGGACATGTTTCGAGTTGCGACTGAACCGGGTGCAGGCCCCCCAATAGCCCAGCCGGACTCCAGGCGGTTTGCCGCAAGCAAGATAGGGCTGCGGCGTTGCAGACCGCAATGCAGTGCTTCTGAGCGCAGGGCGTCGGGTGTGCTATTGAACCGATTTCCAAACCGCGAATCGTTGCGGCATGCCGCCCGGCTTAATGCCTCGGACTAAGGATCGCGTGGCCTTACCGAACGGCAGTCCAGTTGATCGCTGGGCGGCGTCCTGAAGCCCGGGATCGGGACCGGCTGGCACCGACGCAGTAGCTTGATCAGCTCCGATCCCGATCATCGATCCGATACAAATGCACCTCCCAAAGCCCGAACTGGTCGGTGAACACGCCGTCCTGGGCGGTCAGCGTCCGATTCTCTCCCAGCACCTGGACGCTCCAGCGGCCAGTTAGACCCGACAAGCTGAACGTGGCGGTGGTGGCGCCGGGCTGCATTGCCACGGCAAACAGGTAAGTGGCGGCACTGTAGCGCTTCACCAAGCTGGCCACGGGCACCTCCGGATTGGCCGAGACCACCCTGACCGCATTGGTCAGCGTGGGGCTGTTGAGCACTGGCGCTAACTGCAAAATCTGCCGGTTCAACGCAGTCACCGCCTCCAACATCTCCGGGTCATCCAACAGAGCCGCTTCACGGAAAACCGGCTTGAACTGGTGCACAAAATAAATCAGCCCGCGCGAACCGTGGATGAGCGACATCCACGCTTCAGCCCGCACATGCAGCGGCGTGGGTTTGGTGTCCGGGTTACTGATGCGGGTGCATTCCAGGCAGTTCCACACGATCCGGTCCGGGCCGGCCCACCGGACCAACCGTTCCACACCCCGGGCTACATACCACAACTGGCCCGCCACCTCCGGATGCGAATGCACCACCGGGTAGATGTCGAACGAGGCGATGTCACAACCTTTGACATACTCGGGATAATCCTCCGGATGATTGGTCCGCACGCCCCGCCCGTGCCAACGGTCCCAAGCTACACCCTGACCCAGATTCAGAAGCACCGGGCGCGACGGGTCCGCCGCGCGCATGCGGTGGTAGTCGGCCACGATTTTCTCGGGCGCAATCGGCGGGCCGTAACCTTTGCCCGAGCCCAGCGGCTGGGCGTTATCCGGCTCGTCACCATGCATCCAGCCGACAATGGTCACGTCTTGCAGATGCCGCAGGCCCGTCTCGTTCTGCGCGCAGATGACTCGCATGCCCGCCTGCTTCAACGCAGCCAGTTGCGCTTCAGTCGGCCCTTTCCACAAGCCCACATACAGGTTGAACCCGGCGTTGCGGTACTGCTCAGCCCGGGCCGGGTTCTGCAGCCAAACTGCCAGCGGAAAGTAATTCGGCTCGGGCGATGGGCCACGGGCCCAGCGTCGGTAAGGGCTTGCGGTGCTGTCCGCGCCTTCACCGGTCGCGATGCCCAAGGAGAGCCCCAACGCCAGACCAATCCACAACCAGGCTCCGACCAAGCTGCGAGCCGGGGGCCTCAGGGCACTCCGCGGGTTTCTCTGCATATCAACTCAGGGCAGCCATACCTGAACCGGTCGAGGCCGTCAGGGCGCCCGAGCGCTCGGGCAGTGCGGCCTGGTGCCTCGGCGGGGCTGCACTTGGGCTTTCCTCACGACAGCCGCCAGGGCGCACGCATCTCGCGCAAGCCCAGCTTCCGGTTCGCCTCAGGATCGTTCACGAACTTCTCTTGTTTGGGGTCCCACGTCAGCTTCCGGCCCAGGCGCGTGGCTATATCGCTCAAGTGACAAAGCACATCGGCCTGGAACGCATCGTCAATCGGGCAGATGGTGGGCTGGCCACGCTGAATGGCTTCGATGAGGTTGCGCTGGTGACCGGAGCTTCGGGGCAGGGTCACCGCGTCGCTGCCCAAGGGCTCCTCAGCCAGTTTCTCCGGATGCGTTTTGAGTCCGCCGCGGTGCACTTCCACCCAACCATCCGTGCCGACAAAGCCCGTGCCATGATCGGCAATCTTGCCGTACCGGGCCACCCAATCGCTGAAGTCGTTCAAGGCGCACGGCTCAGCCCCGTTCCGGGTGCCGCGATACCGCATCCGCACCCCGTCGGCGAAAGTGAAATTGACCTCCCATGCCACGGCGGTATTGCACGCGCCGCTCTTGGGAAAGATAGCTTGGCCTTCGACTTGGATCGGGCCGTTCATCATCGCCGGGTAGCCCCAATAAGCAATGTCCAACGGATGCACGCCCCACCCAGCGATAAACCCCAGGGCATAGTCGTAGTTGAACCACCACGTCTTCCACGCACCCGGCGGAATGTTGTCGAACGCTTTACCCGGCGTGTAAGGTGTCTGAGGCGCTGGCCCAAGCCAAAAGTCATAATCCAATCCCTCAGGCGGCGGGATTGGCTCAGTGGACCCGCCTGGCCGACTGGCAGCGCACCAGACATCGATCTGTTGGAGCTTGCCGATCCGACCATTGCGCACCAGCTCACAGGCACGCCTGAACTCGCGGCTGGACCGTTGCTGGGTACCGAACTGGAAAACCACCGAGTGCTGCCGGCATGCCGCCCGCAACATCTGGTCTTCGGCCACCGACAAGCCCATCGGTTTTTCCAGATACATATGCTTCCGGGCTCGAGCAGCGGCCAACGCCACCGGCACATGCCAATGGTCCGGCGTGGCAATCAATACCGCGTCAATGTCCGGGCGCGCCAACAACTCCCGAAAATCATGGTAGGTCTTGCAATCCTCGTTCTTGTAGTGCTGGTTGACCTGGCGCAGCGCCGGTTCCAGGTTCTGTCGCGCCACGTCACACACCGCCACAACCCGCACCTCGGCCTGAGCCAAGAACCCAGCCAGGACCGCCCGGCCCTGCGGCCCCACACCAATGGCGCCCAAGTAAATCCGATTGCTCGGGGCCACCGTGCCGTCTGCTCCCCGCGCAGACGCCGGTATCCAAGCCGGCGCAGTAGCCATCCCCAGTGCTACAGTGAGCTGTGTCCGAAGAAATTCCCGTCGCGTCGATACCTTTCGCATGGGCTGACTTTGGACCGCACCACCCTGCCCGCACAAGACCAAAGACAGCGACGGAAGACTGGGCCTGCGACGGCGGGCATGGGGCACGGAGCATGGGGCAGGGAGCATGGAGTTCAGAGGACCGAAGAGCGAGGACGGAAGACCGCGCGCAGCGTGGAACCCGAGCCGCGAGCTGGAAGCTCGAAGCTGGAAGCTGGTCAGCCAAAGCAACCCACCCACGCCCCCTGCTCCTTGCTCCGTGCCAGAGAGGTCCAAACCCCACACGTAGCTGCGCACCAGGGCGTTGTCGCTGGCGTTCAGCTCGGCAATATGCCGGCCAAACAGCAGCGGGTCGCTGACAAATTTTAGGTCCTCAACCACGGCCCATGCGTTGTTAGTCCAGACCGACGTTGTCTGCCGTATCCTACGCCCAAGTGCGTCATATGCCCACTCCACTCTGCGCCAGGAGGCTTGTTGCGTCCGAGCTGGGAGTAGGTGGTCGGGGGGCTGCAATTGGTCAAATGCCAACTTGGGTCGGAGTTCCCGTACAGGCACACTGATTGGGGCGGGTCATGGCGCCGCGGGTTGCGCGTCGGCATTGCGAGGCTGGAGACAAGGAGTTGGGCACCAGGGCCGGGCGGTTGGCCTACGGGAGTGTGGCTGTCGCCTTGAGCAGGTGTACGCGCAAGGGTGAGAAAGGCCAAAACCTGTGCCCTGCTGGCGATCAGTTCGAAAGCCAATTGCATAAATGATTAGACCTGACCCGAGCGACTTTTCTTTGGTAGGAGGCC
>Ga0078972_1007264_pt1 | contig 24883 bp, 19 predicted proteins | sample YelNatPaOPGAMG01_FD_67568 | JGI IMG/M metagenome (GOLD analysis project Ga0078972, IMG submission 67568) | Hot spring thermophilic microbial communities from Obsidian Pool, Yellowstone National Park, USA - OP-RAMG-01 (SPADES assembly) (version 2) | ecosystem: Environmental > Aquatic > Thermal...
GAAGTATCCGTAGTGCTTTCTCCCCGTACCATTCTCTAAGCGTCATCCTCCAGCCTGTCACAGCCTCGTAGAACTCTAAGATCTCACTGTCCGTTGGGCCGAAGGCTGCGAACATGCAGTAGACTCCGCTGTCAGGCAGTATGGAGGAGAGCTCACCCCTTTCCCCCTTGCGCATTGATGATGCTGGCGAAGTATGGTCTCCCGCTTGAACAGAGCAGGCGTAGGCGATGCTGCTTGAAATATAGTCCTTCCCGCTTCTGACGCCGTGCGCCCCTATTGCCATGCCCTTCTCCTGAACAGCGTATTTAAGCAGGTTCCTCTTCTTTTTCTCCCCCAGCTTGACGGCTGCGCGGTAAACCCCTTCAGCCAGAACATCTCCAATCCCCTGGCGGAAAGCTGTTTTCTCAGCAAGGGCTGCGAATCCCCTGGGGTCTCCCCATTTAAGCTCAACCCCGTTAAGGTCCTTCTTCGAGAGTATCTTCCTCTGGTGGAGCTCGGCTGCGAAACCCAGGACCGCGCCCCCCTGTATTCCGCAGAGGCCCAGCTCGTTGACAACGTAGGAAACATAAATGTTATGCTCAGGATTGAATATTCCAAGGTTTGTTCCAACGTATGCTTCAAGCTCGTAATCAGGGTTGTCGCACACAGCTCCCCTGAACCTTCCTTTCCTAATCACCGCGAGCTTGAGGCAGGTCATGGCGCAGCCGAAGTCGCCCCAGTTCTTCTTAACCCAGTACTTGTCAAACTCCTCCCGCCTATAGCTTCTCTTATTATGCCACTCTGTCTGCCAGTTTCTAACAGGCTCGGAGCTCGTTTCAGCTCCGAACGAGTATCCTCCGCCCCCTGTTCCCCAACGTCTGAACCAAGTGTTCTCCAGACAGTCCTCGGCGAACCTGCGGGCCAGGCGAAGCATCTTCTCATCGTCGTAGACATCCGGCAGGGGTCCGAAGCCTTTTGCAACAATCGCTTTAAGGTTCTTCGAGCCCATTACGCCACCATACCCTCCGTATCCGGCTGCGTGCGAATACTTAGACATGACCGCCGCGATCCTGCTCCTGTTCTCCCCGGCCGGCCCAATGTACAGGATGGAGGGCTCCTTCGCCTCCCCGTAGCGCGGCCTGATTCGAGAAACATCCTCCCTGGTTTTTCTCACAAGGAAGCGCAGGGTTTCCCTCGCGGCAGCACCCCAGACCTGCGAAGCATCCTTTATTTCAACATGGTTATCACATATGAAGAGGTAGCAGGGCTTCTCTGCTCTACCGGTCACCACGATGCCGTCGTAGCCGGCGCATTTTAAGTCGACTCCGAACTCGCCTGCGACCGTTGAGCCTACTAAACCATTGCTTTGCGGAGACTTTCCGGAGACACAGGTTTTCGACCCTGGGTAGTAGCCTGTCAACGGGCCTGTCAAAACGAGCAGAATGTTCTCCGGGCTGAATGGGTCAACAGTCTCCCATTCAGCGCCCAGCCTGTCCCAAGCTATCTTCGCCGCTAAGCCTCTTCCACCAACATAGTTCTTCAAATCCTCCTCCGGGACCCTGGTTTCACTTATGCTCCCGCTGGAAAGGTCGACGTCTAAAAGTCTTCCAGCGTAACCCCTCATCATCCAAGAGCCTCCTTCAAAACCTCTTTCCCCAGGATTTTCAAAGCCGTTTCGCGAGTAAGCTCCTCAGGGGTCTTCGCCAGAGGCTTGCGCGAAGCCACGCTACCCGCTGGAACCAGCTCAAGAGCATTCCACCTGCCTTTTACGCATTCTTTTACGCAAGCCGGGTCTCCGCCGCAAAGATTGCAGATAACGATAGTGTTTCTCTCCGGATGCAGGTGGGGAACTCTCCCTGGGCAGGTGTTCACGCACAGGCCGCACCCGGTGCATTTAGAGGAGTCTACTTCAACAGCACCGGTTTGACTGTTAACCGTGAGCGCCCCGGCTGGACAGGCTTCGACGCAGGGATAGTCTTCACACTGGAAGCAGAGATGCGGTATCTCAATCCCTGGGATAAGCATGAAAACCCTTATCCTAGATGCCTCCGGCCAGATTTTTCCCTCATGTTGGAGCGAACAGGCGATTTCACATCTTCTGCAGCCGCTGCAATGCTCGTACCGCCGACTGATCCAAACCCGGTCTACACTGTCCAATGATTCCAATAGTCTTTCTCATTAGAAAAATTTTCTGTTTAAAACTGCAGACCATACTTAAGGATTAAACGTGCAGTATTTCCTCCCAATCCACGTTCTCCTGAACCAGTTTCCTAGCCGCGGCGATGCGCGTCCTATCCCTGGGCCTTATTTTACCAACTATCTTCTGAACCATCTGCAGGGTTGTGTAAGTATCATGGGGCACGACTATCATCGGAATCTTAAGCTCATCCGCTCTAGGCAGCACTTTAACGCTTGGACGCAGGTTTCCAGTCAGGATTATGCCGGAGGCTCCTGCTTCAAGCGCCGCCAGCACTATGTCTGTCCTATCGCCCCCGGTTATTATAAGCTCGTTCCTAACTCTTCTAAAATACTGTATGGCGCTTTCAGGAGTCATAGCGCCTATTAAAACGGTTTCAACAGGGTTTTCAAGCCCTCTTTTCCCGGCGATAAGCTCGCCGCCTATGGACTCGTAAACCTCTCTCACTGAGAGGGAGCTGAGCACCCTGTCTTCAGGCATGATCCCAAGTGTTTTCAAGCCTTCTTTCTCAAGCATTGGTTTCACGATCCCTCTTGCAAGCTTAAGCCTGTTTTCCTCAACACGGTTTAGAACGATGCCTGACACCTTGACCCCCCAGTGTTCACAATAGTCTCTCGCGTGAAGCGCCTCGTCGACGACGAAGTCTCCTTCGTATCTTAACACTAGGATGAGCTCCGCGTTGAAAAGCTGGGCAAGCCGCGGAGCCTGGCAGCCTAGGAAGGAGCCTGTTGAAAGCGTTTGAGCCCCCTCGATCAGCACCAGGTCCTTTTCAGCAGAAGCCTCCTTGTAAGACTCTAGAATGCTGTCTCTGAAGCGTGAAGCGTCTTCACTCCAGAAGTATTCGAGGAAGCTTCCCCCGCATATCTTGAACGGGCATAGTTCTAGGCTTGTCTTCAGCCCAAGGATTTCCCTCATGGTTTCAGCATCCTCGTCCACAAGCTCGCCCCTGGGGTTCGGCACGCAGAACCCGCTGATAGGCTTGAAATAGCCTACTCGCAGCCCTTTCTCCAACGCGAGCTGCGCGAGCGAGATTATTAGCGTGCTCTTCCCCGCCAGCCTGCTCGGCGAAGCCACGTATACTGCTTGCCTCCTCATGTCTCAGCCTCACCCTTAGGCTTGGAAAGCGTTCCTCTTATATCTACTGCCATACACCCCTTCCCCTCATCGTAGGCGAACAGGGGGTTTATTTCCATTTCCACCAGTTTCTTGAAGCGGCACATTAACTGGGAAAGCCTCACAACCACGTTTAAAACCGACTCCAGGTCCGCCGGAGGCTCGCCCCTAACGCCCTTAAGCAGGGTGTACGCCTTAGTCTCGGAAACCATCTCCGTAGCCTCGGTGAAAGTAAGCGGCGCCAGCCTGTATGAAACATCCCTGAGGAAGTTTACGTATATTCCCCCTAGGCCGAACATCACCAGCGGGCCGAACTGCGGGTCTCTGACAGAGCCCACTATAACCTCCCTGCCGGGTGGGGCCATTTTCTGGATTAGCGCGCCCAGGATTCTCGCCTGCGGCATTGCTGCCCTAGCCCTTCTCGTCACCAGCTCGTAAGCCCCGCCCGCCTCCTCAGACGTTTTAACGTTAAGGATTACGCAGCCCATATCCGTCTTGTGCAGAATATCCGGGGAGACGATTTTCACCGCAACCGGGCAGCCTATGGATTCAGCTATTTCACGGGCCTCCTCAGCGTCCCTAGCCATCCTGGCCTCTGGAACAGGAATCCTGTATGCGGAAGCTATTTCGAAAGCCTCTTCCGAGGAAAGGTTGATCCTGCCCTCAGCCTCAACCCTGGCTATCACCCTCGCCACAGCATCATCATCCACGTCAGCCAGGTTTACAGCATGCTCCTCAGGCTTGCTGAGCATCAGGCTGTAGTCGTACATTCCCTTAAGCGCGAAGGCCGCTGGCTCCGGGAAATCATAGTTAGGAATCTTCCCCTCCCTCAGGATCCTTATCGGCGGAGACTCGTTGCCGAACCCCATGAAGACCGCTGCAACAGGCTTCTCAAACCTTCTTCCCGTCTCCACAACGACGCGCGCAACCTCCTCGGAGGGAGTCATCGCCTGCGGCGTCAGTATGACGATCAAGCTGTGCACGTTGCCGCTGCTTAAAGCAGCCTCAAGCGCAATCCTGTAACGCTTCTCGTCAGCATCCCCAAGCACGTCCAGAGGATTGTTGACGCTAGCATGAGGCGGAAGCAGGCTGCTAAGCCTCTCCCTGAGATCCTGCTCCAGCAGGGGCAGGTCTAAACCCATTTTCTCGCAAGCGTCGACAGCAAGTATCCCGGGCCCGCCGCCGTTCGTAACCACCATGACGCCGCTCCCCCTGGGCAGAGGCTGGCCCTCGAAAGCTGAAAGAAGGTCGAAAAGCTCTTTCATCGTGCTCGCCCTCAGGACACCAGCCTTCCTGAAGGCTGCTGAGAAAGCAGTGTCAGACCCTGCCAGCGAACCCGTGTGGGAGGAGACTGCCCTGACGCCAACCTCCGTGGTTCCGGCTTTCAAAGCAACCACCGGCTTTCTTCTCGAGAGCCTCCGGGCAACGTCTATAAAACGCTCCCCGTTCTTCACGCCTTCAACATAGATTCCGACGACCCTAGTGTTCTCCTCTTCGATCAGAGCCTCAAGAAAGTCGGCGGTAGTCAGGTCAGCCTCGTTGCCGACGCTTATGAAGTTCGCGAGACCCATTCCGCTGAGCCTCGACCAGTTTAGTATCGCGCTTCCAAGAGCCCCGCTTTGAGAAACGATCGACACGTTTCCCGGCGTCGGCATGGTTGAGGCGAAGGAAGCGTTCATACCGTTTCTAGAGCTTATGAAGCCGAGGCAGTTCGGGCCCTGCATCCTCATGCCGTACTCCCTGCATTTAGCGGCAAGCTCTCTTTCGAGAAGCGTCCCCTCCCTGCCTGTTTCACTGAAGCCCGCGGATATTACGATAAGACCCTTCACGCCTTTCCTCCCACACTCCTCGGCGACGCTTGGAACAATCCTGGCGGGGACAGCGATAACAGCCAGGTCAACATCGTCTTCAACATCCTTAACGCTCCCGTAGCACCTGTAGCCAAGTATTTCTTGAGCATTAGGGTTCACCGGGTAGAGCCTTCCCTTGAAGCCTGATTCAACCATGTTACGGAATATTCTGTGGCCTACTTTCCCCTCCTCCCTGCTGGCGCCTATTACCGCCACCGTTTTCGGTTTAAAGAAAGCCTCCAGCCTCATTGCGCATCATCGATGCAGACTGCCCCTACTCGCCTGCAAGTATGTTTATAAACTTGCAGCCTTGAGAATGCTCCGGATGGCCAGCAAGGAGCGTTTACGAGACAGGCCTTACGACGAGAAGAAGACCAGCCTGGAGGAGGCTTTAACCTACATAAGGACTGGAGACCATATTTTCATAGGCTCCGCCTGCGGGGAACCCCAGTACCTTGTGCACGGGCTCGTAGAGAAGGCTAAGCACCTGGCGGACAACGAGATACTGCATGTTCACACTCTCGGCGTCGCGCCATACGCTAAGCCAGTCTACTCGGACAGGTTCCGGCTTAACGCTTTCTTCGTAGGCGTGAACACTAGGGAGGCGGTTGCAGAGGGGAGGGCGGACTACACGCCTGTTTTCCTCTCCGACCTGCCTAAGCTAATATCAAGAGGAATGGTTCCTATAGACGTTGCGTTAATACAGGTGACGCCGCCTGATGAACATGGTTTCTGCAGCCTAGGCGTCTCGGTTGAGATAACGAAGACCGCTGCGGAGAAGGCTAGGCTCGTGATAGCTCAGGTGAACCGTTTCATGCCGCGTGTCCTAGGAGATAGCTTCATACATGTTAACGATATCGACGTGGTTGTTGAGCACGACGAGCCGATTCTTGAAGCGCCGCAGCCTCCGAGAGACGTTGTTTCAGACAGGATTGCGAGATATGTTTCCGAGCTTGTTGAGGACGAGTCGACTCTTCAGATAGGAATAGGAAGCATTCCTGACGCGGTGCTCAGCTCCCTTGAAGGTAAGAAGGACCTTGGAATCCACACGGAGCTTCTCACCGAGAGCGTCGTAGACCTTGTCGAGGCGGGGGTAATAACTTGCGAGAAGAAAACGCTGCACAGGGGGAAGATAATAGCTTCCTTCGCCATGGGGACTAGGCGCCTCTACGACTTCATAGACAACAATCCGATGGTTGAGTTCTACGAGTCGGACTACGTGAACAACCCGCTTGTAATCGCTCAGAACAGGAAGATGGTTGCTATAAACCAGGCTCTGGAAGTCGACTTGACTGGGCAGGTTTGCGCCGACTCGCTTGGATACGTTTTCTACAGCGGCCTTGGCGGACAGGCTGACTTCGTAAGGGGCGCTAGGCTCTCGGAGGGGGGTAGGGCCGTAACCGTCATACCCTCCACGGCTAAAGAGGGCGCGATCTCCAGGATAAAATCGGTGCTCAGCGAGGGCGCTGGCGTAGTGCTGACCAGGGGCGACGTGGACTATGTTGTGACCGAGTATGGTGTTGCACACTTAACTGGGAAGACGATAAAGGAGAGGGCGCTGGCGCTCATGGGCATCGCGCACCCGAAGTTCAGGAACGAGCTGCTGGAATGGGCTAAGGCCCACAAGTATGTGCCGGAGGAAGTGCTCCCCTTCCCGGAGGTGGAGTACCCTGAGGAGTTGAAGCGCTACGTTACCCTGGAGGACGGCACCAGGCTGCTCATAAGGCCGATAAAGCCTTCAGACGCGACGATGAAGCAACACTTGTTCTACGCTCTCTCCAAGGATAGTGTGGCTAAAAGATACTTGGGGCCTTTGAAGTCTCTCCCCTGGGACAGGGTTTGGCCGTACGTGATAGTGGACTACCAGAACGAGATGGTTCTGGTAGCGGTGGTGAGCCAAGACGGGTTTGAAAGCATGGTTGGAATAGGCAGCTACTCCAAGATACCGGGCACGGAGCTTGCTGAGGTGGCGCTCGTCGTTAGGGACGACTGGCAGGGAAAGGGAATTGGCACGGAGCTTCTCAAATACCTTATTGAGCTCGCTAAGGCAAGGGGCTTCACGGGTTTAAAAGCATGGGTGCTTGTTGAAAACACTAGGATGATGCACCTCTTCAGGAAGTGCGGCTACACTATGAGGTACCGGGTGGAGGATAGTGTCTACGAGGTTCTGATAGACCTTAGGCAACCTGCTGAAACCCGGGAGGCAGCTGCTTCCGAAAGCCTGTGAGCGGGCGCTCGCGCTAAAGCTCCCTAATTGTCTCAACCGAATTGTTTATTAGCTGGGTGAAACGGTTTCCCAGCGTTGCAAAAATGGGTAAGCCCATTATCCTCGACACCGACATAGGCGACGATATAGATGATGCTTTCGCCCTGTTGTTCGCGCTGAAGTGCAGCGAGCTGGAGCTGGAGGCGGTTACAGTAGTCTGGGGCGACGTGGAGACGAGGGCTAAGCTGGCCTCCAAGCTTATATCGAAACTGGGCTTGAAAACACCCGTAGCCTCAGGCTCTTCTCAAAGCCTGCTTGGGTTTAAACCCGGATGGAAGCCCTGCCAGGCAGAGGTTTTGAAGCAGGGTGAAGCTTTTTCAAACATTCTGGAGACGCCGGCTTGGAATATCATTTCCAAGAAAGCCTGTGAAATTGAAAATCTTAACCTTGTCAGCATCGGCCCGATGACGAACGTGGCTTTAACACTGCTTTTTGAACCAGGCTTCAGCAAGAGGGTTAGCCTCACCTCCATGGCCGGAGTGTTCAAGGGCTCTGGCGCAGAGTACAATGTTAAATGCGACCCTGAGGCTTTAAGCCTAGTGCTAAAGTCGGGTTTGAACCCGCTTCTAGTCGGGCTCGACGTCACGATGAAATGCGTAATGCCGGCGAGCATGGTTGAGAAGCTAAAGGCCAGTGGGAAGCCGGAGCACCGGCTGGTTTCAGCGATGCTTGACGCCTGGACTGGGAGCACCGGCTTCAGGCAGCCGGTTTTGCACGACCCCTTGGCTTTAGCCACGCTGGTTGACAGCAGGATTGTGACGGTTGAGAAAACAAGGGTTGAGGTTGAGCTTAAAGGGGAGCATACGCGGGGCTTCACTGTTCCAACCGGCGGCGTTCCAAACGCTTCCGTATGCTTGAGCGTCGACGTCGACAGATTTCTAAGGCTTTTCGAGGAAGTGGTTTTCTAAAAGGAAAGTGTTTTTCAACGGTTTTTATTCCAGCCGGGAAACCTTTAAAAAGAAAGCGTCGCCACCATTCTCATGGACGGGTTGAGGTTTTTAAACGGGCCGCTTTCAAACCTGCCTAGAATAGTCCGCGCGAAAACAATGAGAGTATCCTCGTTCGACAAGACTGGTGGGAACAAGGATTACTGGACCATCGGTTCCCGCGAGAGGGTTAATATTGCTGAAATCAAGGGTGCTGGAATAATTAGACACGTATGGTTTACGGTTAGCTCCTTAAACAAGTTCTGCCTGAGGGACGCTGTGTTGAGAATGTACTGGGATGGCGAGCAGGATCCGAGTGTCGAAACTCCTCTCGGAGACTTCTTCGGAGTCGGCCATGGTGTTGCAAACCACTTCGTGTCACTACCCTTAAGCATGGTTAGAGGACCTGGAAGAGGAGTTAACGCTGGCATGAACAGCTATTTCCCAATGCCTTTCTCAAACGGGGCTAGGATAGAGGTTGAGAACGAGAAGGATGACGAGATTATTCTCTACTTCCACGTGGACTACGAGCAGTTTGACGAAACACCTGGAGACTACGGGAGGTTCCACTGCTGGTGGAACAGGGAGAACCCGTGCACCCCGGTGGAGCACAGAGGAGAAGAGTTGAACACTACTGGCGATGACAACTATCTGATACTTTACGCTGAGGGGACTGGCCACTACGTTGGATGCGTCCTAAGCGTGGATAATTTCAACGCTTTCAACCAGAAGTACACATGGTTCGGAGAGGGTGACGACATGATTTTCGTCGACGGTGAAAAGTGGCCGCCCAGTATTCACGGCACCGGGACCGAGGACTACTTCCTAGCGGCATGGGGCTTCCCCTGCGGAGAATACTCAGGGCCGTACCACGGCGTCTCCCTGGCTGGAGACACTGTAGAGTGGTCTGGAAAATGGAGCGTCTACAGGTTTCACATAGAGGACCCGGTGAGGTTCACGAGGTCGATCAAGGTGACTATTGAGCATGGGCATGCTAACGACCAGGGTAACGACTACTCGAGCGTAGCATACTGGTACCAGGCTGAGCCCCATAGGAGGTTCCCACCTCTTCCGAAAGCATTGGACAGGAGGCCTAGAAGAGCATAGGGGAATCCTGTGAAAGCTGAGCGACACGGCTATTTCTGGAGCCGCAGGCTTCCAGCTGGAAAGCCAGCGTAACCCTCGAAGATTTTAAACCATAGAACCGGGCCCGCTGGGATTTGAACCCAGGTTCTCCGGCTCCGGAGGCCGACGCCTTTATCCTGGCTTGGCCACGGGCCCTGTTAAAAACTTATTTGCGTAGGCTTTTAAACCTAATTCGCTTCGAGCAGTCATGGAAGCCAAGGGCAGAAGCGGGTTCGTGTTCTGGGCCGACGCCGTGGCAGAGTCAGCCTTTGAACACGCTAGGAGAAACGGTATGAGCGTTGTGACTGTTAAGAGCGGCGGCTCCCCGTCCGGGGGGAAGCACATCGGCAACATGAACGACCAGATCCGTGCCTTCTTCATATACGATGCTTTAACCAGGAAGAGTGTTCGCGCGAGACTGATCTATACTAACGACGATATGGATCCCCTTAGGACTATTCCGCCTTCAGCGCCCGACGGGGATGGGGAGTGGCATGTTTTCACGGAGCAGGAGCTCGCGACGCTTGAGAAACACTTAGGCTGGCCCTACAGCCGTATACCTGATGTTTTCGGGTGCCACGGGTCTTGGGGGGAGCATTTCAACTCGGTGATTCAAGACGGCTTAAGCAGAATAGGAATAGTGATGGAGAACTATGATAACAGCGAGTCCTACGCGAGCGGAAGGTTTCTCGAGGCTACTAGGCTGACCCTCTCCAAGACGGCTCTAGTCCAGGAGGTTTTAAGCAGGTTTCAGAGAAACATTGAGAAAAACTGGATACCGTTTCACCCTGTCTGCAGCAACTGCGGAAAGATAACGACGACGGCTTTAAGCTTCGACCTTGGCAGCGAGACTGTTGAGTACGAGTGTAAGGGAAGGGTTTTAGCCGGCAAGTACGTGATAAAGGGCTGCGGCCACAGGGGTGTTTCAACGCTGAAAGAGGGTAAGCTGCCCTGGCGTCTGGAATGGGTTGCCCAGTGGAGGGTTTTCCAGGTTAATGCGGAGCCGTTTGGAAAGGATCACTACGAGGGCTCGTGGAAATCCGGCCAAGCGTTGGCGAGAGAAGTCTACGGTATAGAGCCGCCGGCAAGCCTCGTCTACGAGTTCTTCCTGGTAAACGGTGAGAAAATGTCGAGCAGAAGGGGGAACGCGTATATTCTTCACGACCTTCTTAAAGTGCTTGAGCCTGAGGTGATAAAATACCTCTACACTAAGAGGCCGATGATGCAGAGGAATATTGACTTGAAAAACCTGCACCTACTCGTCGAGGAGTTCGACAGGTTTGAGGAGAGCTTTTTCAAAGGGTCTTCCGAGGAGGCTGCGAGAATATACCCGGCTCTCGTCGGAACCATCCCGGCTAGGAAGCCGTTGAGAGTAAGCTATCTTCTCGCAAGCTACGTTGTCCAGTTCTACCCGGTTGAGGAGGCTTACAGGAGCCTGGTTAGGGCGGGCGTCGTCAAGGAGGAGGCTTGCGGAGAAGACAGGGAGAGGGTTCTCAGGAGGCTTACGCTCGCCAGAAACTGGCTCAACATGTTCGCGGACGCGAGCAAGTACGTCGTCAGGAAGGAGCCTGGTGAAGTGGGTTTAAACGGCTTCAGACAGGCTTTCGAAGAGCTCCTGGAGGAACTGTCGTCGCTGAAAGAGTTCAGGGGGGAGGAGATACAGAACATTATTTACTCCACTGCCCGTAGACACAGCATCCCGCCCCCCAGCTTCTTCGAAAAGCTGTACATGGTTTTCACGGGAAGCGGGAGCGGCCCCAGGCTTGGCTACCTGCTTGCAGCCCTGGGCAGGGAGCACGTGGTAACCCGTCTCAAGACGCTTCTCCAAAAGCCTTAAGACCGCTAGCTCCCCTTCTCGCGCAACGGTTGATCGTCGAACATGTTTTACGGTTGGAAATCAATCGGCTTTAGACGGATGTTTTCCAAGCATCTAATGGTAAGGTTAAATACCGGCTTCTCCAACCAGCGCAAACATTGGGGCTAAGCATGAGGGTTGGAATAGTCGGCTACGGGGTGTACGTGCCGAGGCTTAGAATAAGGGTTGAGGAGATTGCGAGAGTCTGGGGGCATGACGCAAACTCCTACAGGGAGGGGCTTGGAATAATGGAGAAATCAGTCCCGTCGCTGGACGAGGATACTGCTACGATAGCTGTTGAGGCTGCGAGAAACGCTATGAGACGGGCGTGGGAGGTTAAGCCGAGCGAGGTTGGCGCCCTTTTCGTGGGCTCAGAATCCCACCCCTACGCTGTTAAACCGACTGCAGCAACCGTTGCAGAAGCCCTTGGCTTAACGCCCAGCCTAACCGCAGCAGACACGGAGTTCGCGTGCAAGGCTGCTACGACAGCCATCCAAGCCTGTCTCGGAATGGTTAAGGCGGGATACATAAGATACGGGGTCTCGATAGGGGCTGACACAGCCCAGGGAGCGCCTAGGGACGCGCTTGAGTATACTGCTGCCGCGGGCGGAGCCGCCTACGTGATAGGCGCGGGGGAAGGAGTGGTTGCTGAGGTTGAGGCAACATACTCCTACACGCAGGATGTCCCGGACTTCTGGAGGAGGGATGGCGCCAGCTACCCTAGGCACGCGGGAAGGTTCACAGGCGAGCCTGCTTACTTCGAGCACGTTATAAACTGCACGAGAGGCCTGCTTGAGAAAACCGGGGCGACGCCGAGGGATTACGACTACGTGGTGTTCCACCAGCCTAACTCCAAGTTCCCGTTGAAAGCCGCTAGGGAGCTCGGCTTCGAGGAGAGGAAGCTCCACCCGGGGCTCCTGGTTAACAGGCTTGGAAACACTTACTCAGGCTCTTCCCTAATCGGCCTAGCGGCGGTCCTTGACGTTGCAAGCCCGGGGGAGAGGATCCTGCTAACCTCATACGGCTCCGGAGCCGGGTCTGACTCCTTCAGCATAAGGGTGACGGAAGCCATTGACTCTAAGAGGGAGCTGGCACCGCCCGTGGTGTACTACCTGGATAAGCGTGAATACATTGATTACTCGACCTACGCGAGGTACAGGAGGCTTTTCAAAGAGAGGTGACCATGCTTGAAGAGAGAGGTTGCTATAGTGGCTGTCGGCGCAACCAGGTTCGGGGAGCACTGGAGCAAGGGTCTTAAGGACCTTGCTTGGGAGGCAGGGGTTCAGGCCGTTGAGGAGGCGGGTATAAGCGGGAGAGACATTCAGTACATTGTTTTCGGAAACATGTCTGGAGGAATGTTCGAAGGCCAGGAGCATGTTGGAGCCCTGGTTGCGGAGTTCCTAGGGTTGAACCCGGTTCCTGCGACGAGGGTTGAGGCTGCATGCGCCTCAGGCGGGGTAGCCTTCTTCCAGGGCTACCTGGCTGTAGCGTCAGGCATGTATGACCTTGTGGCTGTCGGCGGTGTCGAGAAGATGACTGACGTTGAACCCGGCCAGGCTACGGAGATTCTTTCAGCAGCCATGAATTACGAGTGGGAAGCGTACTTCGGCGCAACCTTCCCAGGCGTCTACGCTCTGATGGCCACCAGGTATATGCATGAGTACGGGCTTAAGCCGGAGACGCTTGCTGAAGTAGCTGTTAAAAACCATTACCACGGGAGCATGAACCCTCTCGCCCATTTTAGAAACAGGATAACTGTGGAGGACGTGCTCTCCTCCCCAGTCGTAGCCTACCCGTTAAGGAGGAACGATTGCTGCCCTGTTTCAGACGGCGCTGCCTGCGTGCTGCTCGCCCCCTTGGAGGAGGCGCGTAAATACACGGATACGCCGATAATCGTTAAGGCAGTATCGCAAGCATCCGACACGCTCAGCCTACTGGAGAGGAGGGACATATGCACGCTGGACGCGACGGTGAACGCTGCGGAGAAGGCTTTCGCAATGGCTAAGCTCACGCGGAGTGATATCGACCTGGTTGAGGTGCACGACTGCTTCACGATAGCGGAGATACTGGCTCTAGAGGACCTTGGCTTCTGCGCAAAGGGGGAGGCTTTCAAGCTTTACGAGGAGGGGGAGACATACGTGGGCGGCAGGCTTCCGGTGAACACTGACGGAGGCTTGAAAGCCGGGGGACACGCGGTGGGCGCGACAGGAGTGAAACAGATAGTTGAGATCGTGAAGCAGCTTAGAGGAGAGGCTGAGGGAGGCAGGCAGGTCGGCGGGGCTGAAGTAGGCTTGGCGCACAACGTGGGAGGCTCGGGGGCAACGGCTGTCGTAACCATTCTTTCAAGGAGGTGAAAAAGCATGGGTGTCTCCGGAGTTCCTAGACACTGGAGGAGCCTGAGGGAAAGATACAGGCTTCTCGGAACATACTGTGAAAACTGTAAGACAAGCTTCTTCCCGCCTAGGAAGATCTGTCCGAAATGCCGTAGAAAAGGAAGAACCAGGGAGGTTGAGTTCTCAGGCAGGGGCAGAGTGTTCAGCTACACGGTAATCCACGTCGGCTCCAAAACCTTCGAGGAGTATGCCCCCTACGTCATAGGGCTGATTGAGCTCGAGGAGGGGCCGAGGGTCCTCTCGCAAATAGTGGACTGCAAGCCTGAGGAAGTGCGCATAGGGATGATGGTTGAAGCCTGCTTCAGAAAGCTTTTCGAACAGGAGGACGGTGGGATAATAAGCTACGGCTTCAAGTTTAGACCGGTTGACGACAGCTGGGCTGAATACTACAGTAGGCTGCTTTCTGAAAAGAAGGCTAGGCCTGCGCAAGCCTAGCCTGCTGGCAGGCTTTCCACGCACGGCAATGTTTCCCAAAGGCTTGCGAACCGCTAGACTTAATGTTTAAAAAACACTCCCGCGTATTCTTCAGCGTTGCAGTCTCAATGCAGAATTGGGCCAGCCGGGTTCCCCTTGAAGGGGCCTCACGGGACTGACGCGATGCCCTACCTGAGGAAGATTGGGCTCGACGCGATGGAGTATCAAGCGGTTAGAAGCCTACGGATAAGCAGGAGGCCCGCGGTCGAGCTCGGCTCAGCCGCGTCCGAGAACAATATTCTTCTGACTCTCCACGGCCCATACGCGATAAACCTTTCCTCAGGCAGGAGGCTTGTCAGGAGGCAGAGCATCCAGAGGCTCGTCAAGTCCGCTGAAATAGCCTCCTGGATGGGGGCTTTCCACGTGACCTTCCACCCGGGCTACTACAGCGGGCTGCCCAGGGAGCTTGCGATGCAGGCGCAGAAGGAGGCTTTTAAAAACGTGCTGGAGAAGATTAGTGGGAAAAGTATTAGCGTGGAGCTGGGGCCTGAGACAACGGGTAAGCCAGACCAGTTTGGAACGCTTGAAGAATTGATCGAGCTTTCAAACTCGTTTGAAAACGTTAGGCCTACTCTTGATTTCGCCCATATTCACGCCAGAATAGGCGGCTCGGTTAAGAGCCGCGGCGACTACGAGAAGATTCTCGACACGGTTGAGAAGAATCTTGGAAGCGAGAGGATGAGGAACCTGGTTGTACACTTCTCAGAGGTTGAAACGACTTCAAAGGGCTTCGGGGAGAAGCGGCACCACCCTCTTGGAAGCGGCTACGGGCCTGACTTCAGAAAGCTCGCGGAGATAATTGTTGAGAAAGGATACTCGTTCATAATAATATGCGAGTCCCCCCTGCTTGAAATAGACGCGTTGAAAATGAAGAGGATGCTGACCCGGGTTAAGTAACGGCTAGACGGCTTCGAGAACCAGGTCTGAAGGCTGGAAGCGGAGCGTCTTTACCCTTCTAATGTTTAGCCGGCGGCTTCACCGCTTAGAGAGGAAGGAGATTATTTCCCTGCAGAACTCTGGAAGATCGTCGGGAACCCTTCCAGTTATTATGTTCCCATCCCTCACGGCGGGAACGTCTTCGAACACTGCGCCCGCGTTAATCAGATCATCCCTAACGGCTTCATACGCTGTAACCCTTTTTCCCCTAACTATGCCTGCTGATATCAGCACCTGGGGCCCATGGCAGATGGCTGCTATCAGCTTCCCAAGCTGGTTGACTCTCCTAACCAGCTGAATGACCCTGCTGTCGATCCGCAACGAGTCTGGGGAGAACCCGCCGGGGAAAAGGAGGCAGTCCACTTCCTCGGGTTTTACTTCTTCAAGCGTTTTTATGACGTAACGCTTACCGGGAGCCATGACTTCAAGCGGCACAGGCGTCCCGTATCTGCCGGACACCGGTTTCTCAGCGGAAGGCCTTGGGTGCAGCCCACTCTTAACCGGCACAATGGTGACGCTGGCTCCTTCCTCGCTCAGCCGCAGCAAGGGATATAGTAGCTCAACATCCTCGAATTCGTTAGCCACGATTATAACTACATTCTTTCCACTGAGGCTCATGCACATGGGAAAAGCACTCTACGTTTAAAAACTTTTCGACCTTGAAAACACGCGTGCCAATATGCTTATCTTAATACATTTACGGGTTTTAAGCATGATGGCATTGCTATTGCCGTAAAAACCGGTTGAACTCTTAAAGCAACAATGCTGCCCAAGCCGGGTAAAGAGGCTAAAGCACCAGGTTTCTACTTTCCCCAGGATCTACAACAATACCCTCAATCGGCTTCTTATCCAAATAGTTGAAAATCGCTTCCACTATTGTCTCATCCATGGCGGTTAACGCTTCCCGAGTGTACGCCGCTATATGCGGCGTAATCACGACGTTACCATATTTTAGAAGCGGGTGGTCAAGACCTATCGGCTCCTTCTCGACAACATCTAAAGCCACCGCGCTTACAACACCCTTATCCAGGGCTTCGGCAAGAGCATCCTGGTCTACGAGTTCCCCCCTCGCTGTGTTAACCAGTATAATCCCACTTCTCGCTCTCATCAGAGCCTCCCGGTTAATAATACGGTATGTTTCAGGGCTGAGACTCGCGTGAAGCGTAACTATGTCGCTTTCAGCCATCAGCTCAACAATGCTGCCGACGGGAACAACCCCGAGAGCCCTCATTTTCTCCTCTCGCACATACGGGTCGTAGGCGATTACCCTCGATCCAAATCCTTTTCTAAGGATTTCAGCCACTCTAGAGCCAATATTACCGAATCCTACAACACCGACTGTGAGGCTACTTAAGTTTCTACTCACGAATTTAGCGCGCTCATGCCACCCGCCTTTTCTAACAGAATCATTAGCCTCTACGACGCGTCTAAGCGCGGAAAGCATTAAAGCCACAGCGTGTTCCGCAACAGCCTCCCTCTCCCTGTATCCTGGCACAGCCACGACCTTCACCCCGTGCTTTTCCGCAGCTTTCAAATCAATATTGTCGAGACCTATGCCGTGTCTCACTATCATGACTACATCCGCATTGCTTTTAAAGAATTCTTCACCATATCGCGGCGTCACGCTTGCCACGATAAAACGGTATCCAACTAGCTTTTCAGCCAACTCTTTCTCCGAAACGTTCTTCGGAACCTCGATCTGGTCAACGATGCATCTTGATTCAAGCCTGCTTACAGCGTCAGTAAACCTTCCAAAGGATTTGGAGTTCACGACAGCTACACGGGGCTTCACTCTCTTCACCTTAAGCCTTCAGCATAATCGACGTAGGGCTGAGAGAGCCTCCTAATCTCAAGCTTCTCCTCTCCGGTGAGCTTTCTCAAAGGGATTGGAGACTCCCCAACGTCGACTCCCCTCAGCCTAAGTATTTCTCTTAGAACAACCTGGGTTTCAACACCATATTTACCAAATTCTCTCCTAATCCTGTTTATGACGCTTTGAAGCTCAACAGCCTTTTTAACATCCCTGTTTTTTACAGCAGCGTAAACCGCTAGAGGAATTTCTGGAAACGCGTTAGCTATTCCGCAGACATGGGCCCTGGCTCCGATTAGAAAAGCCACAGCTATAAGCGAGTCCCCGGCTCCTGCAACATAATGAGTCTTTCCAAACATGTCCACGTAATTCTGCAGCTGCTCCAAATCGTAGCTCGTATCCTTTACGCCCATTACGCTCGGAACCTCCCTGGTTATAGATTCAAAATCGCTCGGCGAAATATTATACCCCTGTCTCCCCTTATTATTGTACACCATTACTGGAACACCGGCTCTTGAAAGACAACTGTAGTATGAGATTAACCCAGTCTTGCCTGGCTTATGGTATATCGGGCCTACGGAGCTGACTGCAGCAACACCCAGGTTCGCCGCATGCTTCGCAAGCTCGAGAGCAGTCTCCACGTCTGCTGCACCGACGTGAGCAATAATGCTTGCTCTACTCGGAGCTGCTTCAATCACTTTTTCAAGCATCTTTTCACGCTCGCCTTTACTTAGGAGCATGCCTTCACCATAAGTCCCGAGCACGAAGAAGCCTTTAACCCCTTTCTCAACCAGGAAGCCTACTAGAGGGGAGACACTCTCCCCGTCGACTTCAAAATCATTTTTAATCGGAGTTATTACTGCTGTAACTATGCCTTCAGGATACATTATTAACGGCTTAGTGAAACCCGAAACTATATAAGTTTTGTTTCCGTGTTTCTCAACCAGCCTTTCTCCCAATGCTCCTCAACAGTTTAACGAGTTCGACGAAGACAGCGTAGTTCTCCTCGTAAACCGCTCTGTTCCTCTCTACTGGCACAACCACCTCTTTAATACTCACCCATTTACTTGAAAACTCTTCTATGCCGGCAAGATTTAAAGCGTTGAAGGCTAGTGCTGCTGCACCGTAATTGGCAGCGTCCTCACCCCCAGCTACAACGTTAATCTTACAGCCGAGAATGTCTGAAAGTATTTGCGCCCATATCCTGGATTTTGAACCTCCTCCCACAAAGTATACTTCGTCCAGGCTTATCGAGTTTTCGGAGAGAGCGTCGCTAATAGCTCTAATAACGTAGCCCACTCCCTCCATTATCGATCTTATAAAATGAGCTCTACTGCAGCCTCTGGCGACGCCTATGAAAGCACCCGTTAAGTTTGGGTCTCTATACGGAAACCTTTCACCCGTGAGGAAAGGCAGGAAGACAAGGCCTTCTGAACCCGGAGAAGCTTTTTCCGCCTCCAGGTCCAGAATACTGTAAGGGTCTCTGCCAATCATGCTGCCGGCTAGGGTCTCCATCTGGCCGAAATTGTCTCTGAACCATCTTAAACAGTCTCCGCCGCTGTTCGAAGCACCCCCTAAAGCGTAGAGACCGTTTGCCGCATAGTAGGTGAAGAACCGCATTTCAAGACTCTTGTCGAGAACAATTCTCCTTGAAAGCTTTCTAACAACGCCGGTGGTCCCGATGTTTAAAACAGTGCCTTTTTCAGTCAAGCCTAGGCCGAAGTTCTGCGCCGCGCCGTCGAACGTCGCTAAGACGATCCTCGTGCCCGGTGCAAACCCGTATTCCCTGCCGGCGCTAGACGGAACAGCGTCTAGACTCTTCCCGCCCTCGCATAGCCTTGGAAACCTGTTCTCATCAACCCCAAGTAGGTTAAGCACTTTCTCACTATACTTGAGTTTTTTAAGGTTAACAACCCCGCCCCCGCTGGCCGTGGCGAGATCTATATGCGGCTCCGTTGTCAAGCCGCTTTTCCACAACAAGTAATCCTTGCAGAACAAAAAATATCTCGCCTCTCTAAAGGTTTCAGGCTTCCTTTTCATGAACCAGTAAAGCTTGTACGGCATGAATACGAATATTGGAGGAGCCCCGGTTTCCCCGTAAAGCTCGTATGGATCAGTTTTATCCAGCAGCTCTTTTTCAACCTCCGCCGCCCTAGTATCGTGGTGCGTCACCACCCTTGTTAAAGGAGTCCCATTCTCGTCCGCGAGAAGCACGCTATGGTTGTAAGTCGTCACGGATATTGCCCCGATGCCCCCTCCGTATTTTTTGCCGAAATAACCCAGCATGAAGGTGAAAGACTCTAAGAGCTCTTTCGGCTCATGTCCAGCAAACCTGTTTTCCAAGTAGAGCGTTATCTCGCGAGTCTGCCTGTCAACAACCTTCCCCTCACTACTTATGACGAGACCCTTCATATTGGTGCTGCCGACGTCGATCGTAAGAACCAGGCTCATTTCCACGCCTGACTTTTATTTTCCAAAGCTCTCCTTAATAACCTCTTCGCCACCGGCGTGTAGCGCGCGCTAAGTATTTCTCCAACTTTTTCACTAATGATTCTCACGCATAAAACCCCGGGGGGCCTCGTGAAGCAAGAGTGGGGAACTGTTGAACGCGTGAAACAAGGGTGTTCACAGTCGCGCCAGCAGGGCTTAAAGATTTTTATACGTTTCAAGCATTTTCAACTTCAGGTTGCCGCGTAAGGAGCCCCGAATACTTCTCGACGCCGAGGTCCTTGTGAGGCTCGCATACCTCACTATCACGGGTGAAACAGAGTTTAAAAACCTGGAGACGCTCAGGCTAGCGTACGAGCAGGGCGGAGGCCAAACCGTCGCCGGCGAGGCTCCTCTAGAAGGCTCGCTGGAGCTGACGCCGCTTGAAGACCTGCGGAGATTCTTCGAGGAGACGCTTGGCTCCTCACGAGGCTCTGCGGAAGAGTGAAGACAAGGCTTAACGCTACAGTTCCTCGAACTCGTATTCCTCAGTCTTCCTGGGCGCCGGCCTTTCTCTCCCGCGAAGTATTTTAAACACTATTATCGCTAAAACTATTGAAAAAACGCCGATTATTATGAGAACCACGTTCATCGACATGGGTATCCTTATAGTCGCCTCCCTCTCCGTCAGGAAGCTTAACTTAACAGTCGCCGAATAGCCCAGGTTGGTTACTGTAACAGTCAGCTCACCCCCGGCAACCCTGCTTATGTCCACAGCGCCACCCGGCCCAGTAACATACTTAGCCTGAGTATTGTTCATGAAGACCACTCTCAGCTCAGCGCCCTCTATAGGCATTGAAAAAGGGTCGACCACTCTGACGGACCCGCTTACAACGTTGCACGAAACCCTGACCGCCTTAGGCTCGCTAACTTGTTCAACCCTAGCCTCGTCGAGAACGTTTAAACCCCCGTATTTAACCATGGTCAGCCTAAGGTCCCCCGCAGTCGTCCAGATGCTTCTTAAAGTCCCGTTGTAAACAGTATTGTTGGCCAGAGTGCAAACGTAGAAGGATGGCGTCAGGGGAGCATTATCCCTGTCCACGAAGCTCAGGTTAACCAGGTACTCCTTACGGTGCTCTGCAGTCAGCCTAATGTCCCCCTCAACAGTCAACACTAGCTCCGGGGAAAACGTGGTTGAGCCGTCTCGCACCCACCTGGTGAACACGTATCGCAAGCCTTCAGACGGACAATGTATTTCCTGAACCCTGAGCGTCTTCACACCGGACGTAACGTAGAAAACAACCCCGGTTTCATCAGATATGGTTCGGCTTTCATTATCCAGGCTGACCGTTACACCCGGCGTTCCGAAAACCCTTATCTCAGCATACTTGGCGGTGAAACCAGCCTCGCCAAAATTATTATCCTCGTTCGAATCGTGAAACACGTTGAGCGCTTTAACCCATGCTTTCACAACGTGGCTTCCCTCCGGAACGCTTGGGACAAGCCTCTCGTATCTCACCCAGTCGTCCTCCACCATGGGTGTCTTGAGCCCAAGCTGGCTGCCGGTGGCGTTCACCAGAAGAACGTCGTCAATCATGATGGTTACAAGATAGTCCGGGATGGCTGCGTCGCCGGAGTTTCTTAAAACCAGGATGAGAGTAAGGTTGGAGCCCGCGATGAGACTCTTCTTATCCAAGTAGACTCCTTCAAGCGCGATGTCGCACTTGGTGGCCCAGTTGTCAGGCGAGGATACGGCGCCCCATGTAGACGGGTTGCGCGGGACCGTGTTGAAAGGCCAGGAATAGTTGACCCCCGCCCCGGAGGCAACTAGGGCGAACCCCAGTGTTCTACGAGAATTAGGATAAACATCCAGTTTCGACAACGGTATTGCTAGCTCCATAGTCCAGGAGACGGTTCCGTTCACGACTTTAAGAAGAACGCTGCCGGCAGGCTCCTCAATCCAGTCCTCACCATGCCCGTAGAAGTATTTTAACACGCCCGACCTGTTTACAGCATACCTTGTCGTGCTCACCGTGAGGACAGAACTGTTTAAAACACCAGTGTTAAACAGGAGGTCCACCGTCCTACACGCGTTGCTCAAAACCATTGCGAAAAAAAGGTGGCTATTGTTATGGACAGCGTAAGCCTTCACCCATGAAAGGTTAAGCTGTTCAACAGGATACTCGCCCGTTGAAACAGCCCCGTCTACCCTCGGGTTCCTGTAAAGCGGGATGCTTAGCTCCAGCTCGGCTGAAACACTTAGGGTTAAGAACCCGGCTGGGGGAAGCATGATTATAAGCAGAACCAGCATACTGCTTGCAGCCGCTACCCTAAGCCTCTCCATAGCTCCTACGCGTAGGGAAACTCTTAAAAAGATTTTTTTGCAGCTGGAAAACAGTGGTTTCGCGTTGAAAGAGGTGTGCGTGCTAGCTTATTCAGGAGGGCTGGACACTTCAGTCATGATACCCTGGATAAGGGAGAAATACGGCATGGATGTTATCGCCGTCCTCGTCGACGTGGGGCAGAAGGAGGATTTCGAAGCCGCTGTCGAAAGGGCTGAGAGGCTTGGAGCACTGGAGGTGGTTAAGACAGACGCTAGGAGAGAGTTTGTCGAAAACTATGTTTTCAGAGCCATAAAGGCCAACGGCCTGTACGAGGGGGTTTACCCAATGGGCACATCCCTCTCCAGGCCCCTAATAGCCTCGAAGATCGTTGAGGTCGCTGAGAAGAAGGGCGCGTCAACAGTGGCCCACGGCTGCACCGGGAAGGGTAACGACCAGGTTAGGTTTGAAGTATCAATAAGGTCGCTGAACCCTGGGCTTAGAATCCTCGCGCCGGTGAGGGAGTGGGGGCTTAGCAGAGACGAGGAGGTTGAATACTTGGAGAAGAAGGGTGTTAAGATGGATCGTGGGAAAAGCAGGTTCAGCATAGACGACAACCTGTGGAGCAGGTCTATCGAGGGCGGTGAGCTTGAAGACCCTTGGGTGGAGCCTCCTGAGGAAGCATTCGTCTGGAGCAGACCAGTGTCCGAGGCGCCTGGCGAGCCGGAGTATGTTACGCTCGAGTTCGACAAGGGTGTTCCAACAAGGCTGAACGGGGAGAGGCTTGACCCCGTTGAGCTAATACTCCGCGTCAACAGGACAGCCGGGTCCCACGGCTTCGGCAGGATAGACCACGTGGAGGACCGCGTGGTCGGAATAAAGTCTAGAGAGGTCTATGAGGCTCCTGCAGCGTTAACCCTGATAAGGGCGCACCAGGATCTTGAGAAACTCGTCTTAACGAGGCTTGAGCTCGAGGAGAAGAAGAAGCTGGAGGCAACATGGGCCTGGCTCGTCTACTCCGGATTATGGTTCGAACCCTTGAGGATGGCTGTTGAAGCATTCGTAGACTTCACGCAGCAGAATGTCGACGGGGAGGTTAGGGTTAAGCTGTTCAAGGGGGAGGCGGCAGTCGTCGGCAGACGCTCGGCGAAATCACTCTACGACGAGAAGAGAGCAACATACTCGTCCCTATCCAGGTTCAACCAGAGCCTTGCAGACGGCTTCATACAGCTCTGGGGGCTCTCGACAGTGAGGGCGAACGAGGTGCGTCAACGTAAAAGCTAAATTTATAAGCAAGAACATGAGGAATGTTCAACACTCCATGAAGACAGAATGCGAGGAATGCTTAGCGGTGTTCGAGGTCTCTGAGGACGCGATAGTGGGTGAAGTAGTGACGTGCCCGGAATGCGGGTCAGACCTTGAGATAATAGAGATAAGCGGCGACACGGTTAAGACGAGGAAGATTCAGCTCTCAGGCGAGGACTGGGGCGAGTAGGCGTAGGAATTGCCTTTAAGCATTTTTTATGACCAGATAAGGTTTGAGGAGAAAGAGCTTTTCAAAGCAGCTGAAAACCTTTCAATACCCTTCAAAAGGCTGAACGCCGACGATCTTTCGCTCACACTCGGCAGGAGGACGCCTGAGCTCCAGGATGTTGAAACAGGCCTGCTCAGATGCGTATCCTACTTCAAGTCGCTCCATCTTTCAAGCTACCTTGAGGGGGTTGGAATACAATCGGTAAGCTCCTTCAAAACCCTGCAGATAGCGGGCAACAAGCTTTTCACAACAGTGGAGCTCATGAAGAAAAACGTGAAAACCCCTCTTACAGTAGTCGCCTTCTCCTACCAGTCCGCCCTAGACTCTTTAAACAAGACAGGGTACCCCGCGGTTTTGAAACCCGTCATAGGAAGCTGGGGAAGACTCGTCTCCCTCATTAAGGACAGGCATACTGCTGAAGCCGTGCTTGAAGACCGATTGTACATGTTTCCCCTCTACCAGGTTTTTTACGTTCAGGAGTATGTTGAGAAGCCTGGGCGCGACATTAGGGCTACGGTGATAGGGGATGAGGTTGTCTCAGCGATATACCGCGTGTCGCCGCCGGACCAGTGGAAGACGAACATAGCGCTCGGGGGAAGGGGTGAGAAGGCCGAGGCCACTGGGGAGCTTGCGGAAATAGTTCTCAAGGCGGCAAGAGCTGTGGAAGGAGAATTCGTCGGGGTCGACGTGATGGAGAGCCCGAAGGAGGGATATGTTGTTAACGAGGTTAATCCTACGCCTGAGTTCAGGGGGAGCATGGAGGCGACTGGAATCAACATTCCTGAGAAGATTCTCAGGTACCTCGCGTCTAAAGCGAGAAGGTAGGAGTGTAGCGTGCACTATCAGCATTAGAATCATTTTTACGCTGGTCAACTGATGTTTGCTGTATAATTACAGTTCATTTTTTAAAGCTTGAATGCAAGCAGTATTTCAGAAGAAGGATGATGAAAAGAAGGGCGGTGTGCGGGCTTGACTGTAAAGGCTGTCTATACTTCGGCAAGGAGCTCTGCCACGGTTGCTCAGCCAGCTAGCGCGCTAAGCGGGAAGTAAAGATATAGGAATGGGGAAATCGGCGAGGGTATGGGGATGGGGCGGCAAATTTGAGGATGTAAAGATTAATTGTGAAAGATATGTGGACAGAAGATGGATGGAGACTACGAAGGAATGCTGCATCGGCATCATGGCAAGAGAGAGAAATAAGACGATGTTTTACTTCATCGACGCATATACGAGTGATCCTGAAAGCGTTGGAAACCTGGCTGAAGGTCTATTCCAGGCAGCGCTTAGCCAAGGAGAATCTAAAGTCGACTTCGTCAAAATAAGGTTATATGATAATGTTGTGTCTCGCGATATGCAGCACCGCAAGTCTATTGAGGAAATTGAGGAAGAACTCAAGAAACGCGAGAAAGTCATTGTAAGCAGATTCATTAATGATCCGAGGGTGAGGGACGCAGCTAAGGGGAAAGAAGTCATATTTATTCCAGAGACCCGTTTGCTATGTGAGCTCAGATCTAAAGTGGCGAACAAGGTGATTATAGAGGCGATTTATGACTTTAGCTTTGAGGCCTTAAAGGATTTCATCAACTCTTTAGGCAATGAACTTATCAAGAGGCGTATTGCTGAAGGAGTTGCTGGTTACGAGTTGCGGGGAAGCGCTGAGGAACTCAAAATCAATGA
>Ga0078972_1007265_pt1 | contig 24883 bp, 15 predicted proteins | sample YelNatPaOPGAMG01_FD_67568 | JGI IMG/M metagenome (GOLD analysis project Ga0078972, IMG submission 67568) | Hot spring thermophilic microbial communities from Obsidian Pool, Yellowstone National Park, USA - OP-RAMG-01 (SPADES assembly) (version 2) | ecosystem: Environmental > Aquatic > Thermal...
ACACCATCAGGGAATTCCAAACCTACTCCTATCCTGAAAGCCACAGCGATAAAGACGCCAATGAACTGCCCTTGAAGAAGGATGATCACGCCATGGATGCTTTGAGATACGCCATCTTCGGTTTGGATATGCCTGCTCCCAGCATCCGCTACATCAGATGGAGGCATTATAGTGTCCCTTTTAGATAGCTTCAAAGCCTTTCTCGGCTATTCCAGAAACATAGATCGCAACAACAAGAACAGAGTGCGCAGAGGCCCATTTGCTGTGATCAACCTGCCCAAGGATTCCATTGCCTGGAGCACCTTGGACTACAACACATACGCCAGAGAAGGCTACATGTCCAATCCATATGCCTACGCAGCGATCTCCATGATCGCCAAGGCTGTGGGTGGTGTGGACTGGATTGCTTATAGGCGTACAGCAGACGACAAGTTTGTAAAGCTGGACAGAAATCACAGGCTCGCCAAGCTGCTGCGTTCCCCCAACCCCAGATCTGGCTGGGCCAGGTTCATGGAGACAGTCATTTCCTATCTCTACGTTTCTGGAAACGCATTCATTCATGCCATCTCCGTAAACAACGACGAGTACGTTAAAGAGCTCTGGGCGATCAGGCCTGATGTGGTCTCGATCAAAGTCGGTACCGTGGCTGATCCAGTTGCACTCTACATCGTGCAGAGTGCCAATGACAAGATGGAGATCCAGCCCAAAGACATGCTCCACCTGAAGTTCTTTAACCCAGTGGATGACCTCTACGGTATGTCTCCTCTGCAGGCAGCTTCCAGATGTGTTGATCACAACAATGCTGCCAGAGCATGGAATTACTACCTGCTCAAGAATTCCGGCCGACCTTCTGGAGCCTTCATCGCTCCGGACATGACGGATAACGAATACGAGGCATTACAGCGCAGGATCAACGAAGACTACTCCGGAGAGGAAAGAGCAGGAGCCATACCCATCCTGACAGGGGATCTGAAGTGGCAGGAATTATCCACCAAGCCCAAGGACGTGGACTGGCTTGAGGGCATGAAGCAGTCCGGCAGGGAAATAGCGATCACGCTTGGCGTTCCACCAGAGCTGCTGGGAGACATAGCTTCCAAGACCTTCTCCAACATCAAAATTGCCAGAAAGGTGTTTTACGAGAACACAATTCTGCCTCTGATGGACTGGCTGCGCGATGAACTTAACCGCTTTCTGGTTCCTAAGTTCAACGAGGAGGATCTGTACGTCGATTACGACATCAACGATATCGAGGGCATCACCGAGGATCGGGCAGACGTCTGGGGCAGAGTGAACGCCGCTACATTCCTGACCAGAAACGAAAAGAGACAGGCTGTGGGCTATCCGACCAGGGAGGACGGGGACGTTTACGACATTCCCGTGAACATGAGGCAGGAGGAGCTCAAAGAAAAATGATCGAGATTAAGGCCCCGGAGATGTTCTCCTGGCCTTTTCGCGCTACAAAAATTTTTCTTTCCGGTCCATGTGACAGCTATCCGGGCTGGAGAGAAAGGCTGATGGAAGCTTTCCAGGAAGAAGAGGCCGTGTTTCTCAATCCCGTTCGCCAAGACTACAGCAAACTGAGCGACTTAGCACTTCAAGAACAGATCGATTGGGAGCTGTCAGCCATGGAAGCATCCAACCTGGTTGTTGTGCGTTTGATGGCAGGAACCAAAAGCATGCTCACTATGGTGGAATTGGGACTGACAGCTGATAAAGCCATTATTTGGTGCGATCACAATTTCGAGCACAGGGCATACATCGAGAGATTGTGTGAGTGGTACGGCACACCGCTGTTCGACGATCTTCGGCCCACAGTTGACTATCTGAGGCTTCAACTGAGATGCAGCTGGCACTGATTTCCGCTCGCTCCCTCCGCAAGGTCAGCGATCAGGAACTTCTTTCCCTGCACCACAGAGTTCATCAGCTGTGGGGATTGTATTTCGAGCACACGCATGACGAGAGCGCTGGAAACCTGACCAGAGAGGATCTGTTCAACATCCACGAACTCATCAAAGCGGAGATGGAGAGACGGAAGATGCACCACAATGAGGACTCGATTGATCACGCCATCAAGTCTCATCAGGACTTGATGGTGGTGCCAAGCTTCGTTTCTATTGTCGGCTCAACTGTACGGGATCCGGAGCACGCCAACGATCTGGACGTAGTGATCAGATCAGAGTTCGATGAGAAGGGCAACAAGTTCTACATCTCCTGGGAGAACATCTACCTGCCTCTGCGCAATGTGCTGGATCCGGAGAAAACAGGGAAGCTGCACATCATTCTCAACCCTACTGGGCCGCACGGTGACTACATACCAGTTTATGACCTCGTCCTCAGGCCGGCAAAGCAAGAGGATGTAGTTAAGGTGCAGTTCCACGGCACTGGCGCTCAAGGGAGTGCTAGAAAAGCAACTGCTGTGGCGGTCTCCTGCAGCGAGGAAGAAATTGTCATCAGCGATCCAACCTCACCTACAGTCTCAGGTAATTCCAGCAAACTGCTCTTAGAGCAGCACGATGAGGGCTGCAAGATCAGCACGCCTGTAGGAATTATCTCTTATGCTCCAAGCATTTCCCATCTTCCTGAATGGGTAAAGGGCAGCGATCTTTTAATTGCTGATGGTTTTGCCTGGGACTGGCCGATCAAGACGGAGATAGAGCACCAGCCCATTCTGGACACAATAGCCCAGGCTAAAGAGCTCGGCGTTAAGCGCACGATCTTCGTCAATGTAGGCCCGGATACGGAGTACGCCATTAAGAGCGGCGAGGTGGAAAAAGAGGGAGTGGAGATCGCCAGCGACGGCCAAGAGATAGAGCTTAAGGCCGTCAGACCAGGCAGCATTTATGTGGTGATGAAACCCAAGATGGCGGGGGTAACGGATACCTTCAGCATCGATGAGCTCTGGGAGGATTGGGTTAAGGAGAAACTGAATCACGGTATTTATGCCAGCACGAAGATCGACGGCTTCCGCACAATCATCGGCTGGGACGGCGAGGAATGGTACTTCTGGTTTGAGGATTCCAAGAAGCGCAGAAAGTTTGAAATCCCCAAACCAGACGCACCGTCCTTCGTAATCGAGGGAGAATTCACAGCGACCAAGGATAATAAATGGCTGGCTAGAACAGAACTGGCCGGAGTTGTCGCTGGAAATACGGAAGCTGACCCATTTTTCTGGCTCTATGACCTACTCTATTACGACGATCAGGACGTGAGCGCCAAGCCTTTTGCAGAAAGGCTGAAGATCTTACAGGAACTGGGCAAAAAGCTGGGCAAGAACTTCAAAGTCCTTGACCAGTATCTGATTAAGGACAAAAGCGACCTGAATCACGTGCTGGAGATCGCCAGAAAGACTGAGGTATGTGAGGGAATCTATGTCCGTCAGGCTGATGCTCCTTATGCGTTCGGGCCCACCGATACATCAGCGAAGCTGAAGTTCGTAGCCGAGCTCAAAGTTCAGGTGATCGAGGCCATCAAGAAGACCAACGGCTATGTTTACCACGTCGGTCTGCGAGGCGGGGATGAGACCGATTTTACCAACGTCAAGGACGGACTGCTCGATCTGGGGAACACTTTCGTTTCTCCCAATCAGTACGTTTCCCCTGGCGATACGCTCAACGTGACCTGCGAAGAGTTAGTTATCGGCGAAAGCAACGGAAAGAAGGTTCTCTTCTGGGGCAAGCCCACGGTTTTGGGCCCAGACAAATCACGTCCAGCATACACCGTTGCTCAGGCTTTGGACATTGCTTCCAGAAGCAAGATTTTAAAGATTGAGCACTCTGTGAAGAGCATCGAGCCCAGAGAAGACGAGACCAGAGCTGACATCGCTGCTTCCTTCTGGAAGAACAACTGGTATCAAATGTACCCCAAGTCTGGCAAAGGCGAATTCGTGCTTCACTACCACTTCCGCGGTCTTTCCCAAGAGGAAACGGCGATGTCTTTAGAGGAGCTGCTGGAAACTGATAACAGCCTGCACGCCGACTTGAGGTTCTGCTACGGCCCTGCATTGTTTGGCTTCACTGTTTTTACCGGCACCACCGGGGATGTGCGTAAAGCAGGGGGCAACAGAATTGCCAACTTACCTGAGGATGATGCTTTGCAGGGCACTTGGAAGCTTCAGCAGCCCCTGGGCTGGCTGACTGTTGCTAGAAAGAAGCCGTATATCTCCGTTCCTGGCGGCGTAGGCTCTACAAGCAGAGCCTACGCTAAGTTCTTCGAAGTAGATCACGGAACCTACGAAATTGGAGTATGGAGGGAGCACTTTTTCGAGTTCTTCCTGCACGGCAGGGAGCTGAAAGGAAGGTACATCATCGCCTACGCTCCCATGGACGGACACAGAGTCTGGCTTATTTCCAAACCCGCAAGCCAGGAACCTTATGCCAAGACGCACAAGAAGGAAGACGTCATCGCAGAGCTTAAAGCGAAAGGCCAGAAGTATCTCATCTGGTCAGAACCTGGCAAGAAACCGGAATTGATTGAGCTGGAGGGATAAACATGAAGACACGTGACGAGATGGCCAGCGAGCATCTCGAGGAAGACCAGATCAGCTTTAAGATGGCCATGGAATCGCTGGTAAAGACATTCGAGAAACTGCTCTCCTATGCCGAGAAGGACAAATGGCCATCCGTACAAAAAGGAATACAGAAAATTATCAAGGATGAGGTCGCACCGAAGAAGGTTATCACCGCGCTGGAAGCTGTGGACATGGCTATCGACGATGAGGAGTACGACACAGCACTGAAGAGGCTGAAAAGAGCAAAGAAGCTGTTGGACGATTCCATGGTTTACGCTTACGGCTACGGCTACGGTTATGCTGACGGGAAGAAAGACGCTGACTTCGATGCTGTGAAGTTCATGGATAAAGACGGCGTAAAGATTGCCGGGTACGCCATTATCTACGGTGATCCAGATCACCCTGACATTTCATCCTTCAAGGATTTCTTCACTCCTGAGACCGATTTCTGGCTCGACAAATGGGATAAAAGGCCAATGATCTATCACCATTCCTTTGTCAAAGAAGACTTCGAGCCAGTGGTAGGGGTGTGGACAAAGGCTGTCAAGGATGAAATCGGTGTCTGGCTGGAAGGCGAATTGAACAAGGCGCACAAGTACTACGAAGCGATCAAGGAGCTCGTTGCCAGAGGAGCCCTAAAGATTTCGTCAGACAGTGCTTCGCATCTTATCCGCAGAGTGCCCTTGACCAATGGAACGCACCAGGTAACTCGCTGGCCTCTGCTGGCAGCTTCTTTGACACCCACACCTGCAGAGCCCAGGCTTTTGCCTGTAGCGCAGTTAAAAAGCGCTTACAAAGCGCTGGACATTCCCATACCAGATTTTGTGGAAGAGGAGGTAAAAGCCATCAATATCAAGAAAACTCTTCAAGAGATCGCTGATTTGGTCAAGAAAGCTTTAGATGCCCTGGACAAATATCCGGAGCCTGAGGGCTACGGTTATGCCGAGGATAAATACCCCGCACCACGCACTAAAGCTGCAGGAACCAAATCTGACACACAACCTGACGAAGAACCGGAGAACAGTGAACTGATCTCTTTTCTCCGGGAAACCAAAGCTCATTTCGAGAAACTAATTGGAGGTTAAAATGGACGAACTTTATAAAGAATTCAGACAGACCGTAGAAGCTTTCAAGGCGGCTGTTGACCGCCACGATGAGGAATTGAAAAAGACCGGCGCTGTTTCCGCCGAGACTAAAGCCCTTGTTGATACTCTTAACAACAAGATCACCGAGCTCGACAATCAGATAAAGGCCAAATTCGCTGAGGCCGAAGCCCTCAAAGCCAGACTCGATGAGCTCGAGGCTGCGCAGAAGAGGATCAATGCCAACCCCAGCAACGATCCCAGACAGTCCGATGCTTACAAAGCCTTTATGTCCTATCTCAAGCTCGGCAAACCCAACATGGGCCCCGACGCCATCAAGGCTCTTGTCGAGGACACTGAAGGACGTGTCCTGCTTCCTGAGATTATTGAGGCCGAGATCTACAAAGAACTTCCCCCGCTCACTGTTATGTACAACCTGGTTACCGTCAGAAAGCTGGCCAAGGGAGACAGACTGCGCCGGCGCTCCATCAATGGCGTGACCGTCAGCTGGGGCAAGCTGGAAACCGGCGCCACGCTTACCGAGAATACCTTCACTCCTCAACTTTCCGACTATCAGTACGTAGAGGATCTCTACGGGTTGGCCAAAGTAGGAGAGGATGAGCTTGCTGACAGCGAAGTCAACATCGAGGCTCTCCTCAACGAGGCCTTCACCGATGCTTTCGCTGCAGCGATTGACAATGCGATCATGGTCGGAAAAGGACACACTTCCGAGGAGCCGGAAGGACTGCTGCTCGGCTCTACCCTTACCAGAGTTACTGGATCCACAGCCAAGGCCATCAAGTATGACGATGTGCTTGACCTGGTTTACGCCGTTGATCCTCGTTACCGCAACAATGCAGTTTTTATCTGCCATTCCAACACCGAGCTTCAGCTGCGCAAGATCAAAGACGGCGAGGGACGGTATCTCTGGATGCCTACTGTAGCCGTAGGTATGCCCAATACCTTCCTCGGCTACAAGCTCTACAACCAGAGCCAGGTTCCTTATGTCACCGGTACCATGACCGAAGCTGCTGACGTCCTGCTCTTCGGTGACTTCAAAGCCTGCTACCGCTGGATCGAGCGCCAGGGTCTTCAGCTGAAGAGATTAAATGAACTCTATGCTGAGGACGGAATGATCGGGCTCCGTCTGAACATGCGCGTCGGCGGCGGAGTCATACGCCCTGCTGCTGTCAAGATACTGCAGGTTCCTGCTTCTTAAAGTCTTAATTTCGGGGCTGGGTTAACAGCCCAGCCCCTTTTTCAAGGAGGATAATGTTCCTCAGACTGGACGATGTAAAAGAATTCCTCTTTCCCGGGGCTGGCGAAGACGATAGCTCATACGATGCCGAGATCGTTTCTTTGGTACCCATCGTGCAGGCGATCATCGAAACCAAGTGCAATAGAAAGTTCGAATCGTACACAGCGACGCACACGTACCTTGGTAACAACAGGAGCTATCTGCCAATCGACGACCTGCTCGTTCTGGACAGCATCACAGTTGATGATAAAGCTTTGGACGAGGACGAATATTATCTTTATCCCCTAAATGAGATGCCCAAGCAGGAGGTCAGATTGGCCAACGGTGTATTCTACAAGGATTCTGTGATCACAATTGCCGGTATGTGGGGTTACAGCCAGACCGTGCCAGAAGAAATAAAACTTTTGGCTATGATGCTCATCCGCCAGCTTTTGTTCCTGGGAATGCGCTTCAAGGAGGTCAAAGAAAGAGGAGGAATCGCCAACCCTGAGGGCGAACCACCCAACAGATCACCTGAAGGCTATGTCCTCTGGACTGAGGACATGAAGGAGATCATCAACCGCTATAAACGCAGGAAGTACAAATGCTAGAAAGCACAACGACGGCAGTCTGGAATGCCTTGTATGACATCATCGCTCACGACCCTGACATCATAGAACTGGGAATCCAAGGCAGGAGGACGATACCAGATCAGACGGAGATTATAGAGGGTCAGACAGTTTGGGGCATTGGTCTGGTTCGTGTTTCTGAGGATAAATTCGGCTGGGACGAGGTCGAGGTCAATGGGACGATCGCCAATTATCCACACGTTACCCAGTACTTGACCTTTGTGCTCTGGGTGAGATCAAAAGCACCAGCACCAGAAGAGCTGGAAAATTTTCAGATGCAGTCCGTAGCTTTAATGGACAAAATGAAAGATGCTATCAGGACTGATTCTACTTTGGGCGGTCTGGTCTGCACGACTCTTCTGGATAGCACTCAGATGGAATACATGATCCAGCCCGATAAGCTCGAAGTTTCCCTGACATGCAGGGTTGTTTGCCGTCGTGATTTTTCTGAAATGCCCGAGGAGGTTTAAATAGATGAGAGCTTCAAAAAGCACTGTTTCCAGAACACCATATACCGTGTTGTGGGATATGGACAGCGCAGCTAACGGACACGTCTACACGGGAACAGGCGCCAGCTACTTAACAGAAGTCTTCTACGAGAGTGCCAGTCCGGTGCAAGCCGGGTACACGTGCATTGAATTCACGTACCAGAAGACAGGCTTCGAGCCAGTCCGCATCACTATGGTATCCACCAACGCTTCTACCTACTGCACAGTGTCCTAATAACGGAGGTCAAAAATGGGAACGATAATTGAAACCGGTACAACTACAACTGCTGTAGGCAAGGGCGTACTCCGTGTAGAAAACTGGACAACCGAGATCGGTGTAGACAGCTCGCTTATTTCCACGACACTCGCAACGCCCACGAACAGCAATTTCGGTTACACAGTTTCTCGCAGGATGAATTTCAACACGATCTACAGTACGACCGGACAAGCCTATATCATCCCGCAAGGAACGACTACCACAACCAGATCGGTTATGATGAGCTGCTTGTAGACAGCCAGATGAACGTCAACAAGGCAGAACTTGAAGGGCTCATGAAGGAGCTCGAAAGTATAGCCAGAGACATAAAAAGCATACTACGGGCAACCAGGATGCTTGGCCAGAGAGTAGCGGAGCTGAAGTCCTGGTTGCCCGATTTATTAAAGGAGGAATATGGAAGACGAGATCAAGACAGAACAGACCCAACAGACAGGAAAAGTTGAGACTGTAGAGTCACATCAGAATATCACCGTAGTACCAACACAGGAACACTTCGAGAGAAGGTGGCATCAGATTATCGATGGACATGCATATCCTGTGGTACAGTCCTTCCCTGGTATTCGCTTCAACCCAATTACCAGAAAAGAGCGAGCCATCAGTCAGAGAATATACGAGGAAAAACTCGCTGAGCTGCGCGAGGAAGACAAGAAGCTGAGAGCACAGGGCAAGCCTGGCTATCTCGATGAGTTGGATATTGAACTGGAATTACGTGATTGGTGCAGCAACAGAGGATGGAACCTGCAGCACATTCGCGAAAAGCACTCCATGTATTTGAAGAAAATCATCGCTGAAGCACCGTTCGACCGCACGCGCACATCACTGCAGCAGTTCTCACCAGAGGAACTGGAAAACCTATCGCCAGAGGCCCGCGAAAAGTACGAAAAGGAAGAAGCAGAGCTTCAGAAACGGTATGCCGAATGGGTGCTGGAGAACACTACCCCAGAGGAAGCGGACATCAGGGAAAAAGCTTGGCTGGTGGAGATGAAGTACCGAGAGCTGCAGAGGATATGCTTGCAGAAGATGGCCAAGGCTTATGCTGACCTGTGCTTGATGCTGATCAACGCCACCGACGAGTACGGCAATCCGTACTTCAGGATCAAAGGCCAGGAAATGCCAGCGAAGGACAACACCCCAGATTATCGCGCAGCTATAAGGAAAATCGCAGACGATTGGGATAACCTGGAAGTTCCGGAAGCTGATGCTGATCTTCTGTACAAGAAGTGGGTCCAGTGGATGGAAGGTAGACAGCTGGATTTTATGTTCCCGTAGTCCTGCAGGTCCTGGAATTCAGACAGGCCGCAGCGGCTACGGGTGGTGCCCTCTTTGAAGGACATCCCACGGAGTGGACCGCAGACCAGAGAAACCTGCTCGAGGTCTGGCGGACCTACGAATACTTCAAGCAGATGCCGATTCCCCTTGAAAGCAAGCCTCCGTCTTACATCTTCGAGAACTGGCAGAGGCTGATCATTTGGATCGAGTCCTACCAGGAAGAGGCTATGGCCCAAGGCATGATCAGGATCGGTACTTACGATTACATTACCCAGCCCAAGGATTTTGGGACTGGGGTGTCATACGAGCACGTGCAGTTTAAACCAGAGTGAGAAGAGTTAGTTCGTCCAGAGGGCTTAAAAGGTATTTTCCGAAGAAAACGACGGCGTCTGAACCAGCGCAGGTTATCCGCGTAGTGGACGGCGATACGATTCTCGTGCGCTTCGCCAACGGCCAGCAGTCATATGTCAGGATGCTCGGCATCAATGCCCCTGAGCTGCATTCCAAGGACACCCTGGAAACATGGTACGGTGGTGAAGCATCCAAATGGCTGGAGAGATACCTTAGCGAGTATAGCTTTGCGGATCCTGCGCAGCTTGTGCCAGAAGGTATTACGGTTTACCTTGCTCCTGATCCGGGCAGCAGCGATCGCGACGAGTACGGGCGCTTGCTGCGGTACGTTTACATCCAGCATGACGTTACAGGGCACATCGAAGAGACGGTTCAATACGCCGTGGCTAGGCAGGGACTCGCCAGACCTCTTTACAACGACTACAACATGACCTTAGCTGCAGCCAGAGCTTTTACCAACAAAGAAGGGATCTGGGGCGAACCGTTTATCCTTGATTTGATTGATGACCTTAAGCAGCGCGGCTTATGGTACGTTAACCAGCCGGTTGATTACGTTGAGCAGGCCAAGTTCCTCAACGAGTACGGATTCCAGACCGACTATTACAAGTACATGCTCAACGATGCCTGGCGGTTCGAACGTCTGGAGAACCTTCAGGCCTGGGCACCGAGTGGTTCTTCATATTATTCCTACCTGATCAACATGATGCCTGAATACCACCCTTCGATACCTACAAAGGATGACATTACTAGATTCAAGCAGTTCTTCGACACTCGGGCTACGCAGCTTATGCCTACGATCAGCTCCTTCATCGGTGTCGAAAAACTGTTAACGTACATCGAATCTCAAACTGGGATCGAACTAACTCAATATTGGCAGGAATATCCTCCCGCAGGTCCACCTTTAACCCTGTCAATACCAGGGTGGATCTGGGTCAACTTGCCATTCCTCAACCAGGGATGGTATTTTGACCCAGATATCGGTGGCAGGTTCCTCGGCTATGATACCTTCTTCAAGATGCCTTGGGACTTGAGGAGGGGACAGAACGCCTTTATCGGACTTCCATTCGGCGGACTTACCGGACTAATCTCCAGATCGATATACTACGGAGACTTTGGCTATTTCCTCAACAACCTGATTTATCAGGGCAATCCACCGTTAGGCTGGCCTGCTTTTCCGGAGCGGGAAGATCGGCCTGAACTTCCTTCTTACCAGCATGTTGCTGCACGCGAATTTACCATCACAGAACGTGAATTTATCTGGCGGATGCTGCAGGCAACACCAGATTGGAATCCCCACACAAGAACATGGCGTTCTTACTCGTTTAACGACATTATGTCCATGGATTCGCTTAGCTTACGTAAGACATTACAGGATGGCATTTTTGCTCTGGAACCAACCCCTGAGAACTATTTTTTGGGCATTTTGGCACCTCAGTCCCCGTATTACAGATACCCGACAGCTGAGGAGACTGTTTACGGCAATCTTTTTGTGAACATTCCTGCACCTGCAATCAACGACTATTATGAAGGTTATGCTTATCCAACTGGGGAAGCAGTCAATGAATGGGCAGAGTCTGCTTACAGGAGAGGTGTAACTGACTGGCTTCTTCATCCAGATCGCAGAAAATCAGCTTATGAGGGCGGCTTCGATCCTACATGGGGCCCTTGGGGCATGTTTGATATTGATACTTTCACGGGCGCAGTTGACACTGTGTTGAATAAATTTTTGGGAAGCTACTACCAGCTGCTTGGCCGGCATGCGATTGCTGACGCAGCAAGTTGGGTTACAAATCTGTTCAGCGGCATTTCCCTTTTCAACTTCGCAGAAGCTGCTCTGGAAGAAGCGCAGGCCAGAGGGGAAACAGGTGTGGTTAATATGCCCATCATCAACCAGGATTTTTACGAGGACATTAACCGCGAAGCCAGAACAGCAATTATTACAGGTCTGGTTAACATTGCTCTCTTTGGATTGTGGCCTCTGGCACCTGCAGGTACATGGCTGGGAGAAGGTATTATCGGCAAAGCTTTTTTAGCCATAGCCCCGGCTATCAGGAACGCTGTAGCCAAAGGTATCAGGGTGGCTATAGATAAGATCAAGTCAATCCCAACCGGTACTGGGATTATCAGCGATATGGTGCTGGACAAAGCAGGTATGAACGAGCTGCGCACGTACATCAAGAACATGGACGAGTTTTACAAGCAGTACTACGTTAGGCCGGAAACAGCTGAGATCTTTTCCGATTTGGATGCACTTTTGGGATCATTTAAGGGCGAGTTTGAGAAGATCGCTACCGGCACAAAGGTCAACACAGACATATATTCCCTCAGCAGCGCGGAATCGATTCTGGATGCATTGAAACGGATATCAAATGAAGTTAATCTGGGCGTAGATGCCGCCTCACACATCAACAGCTTGGAGAAAGCAGTTGAGGAGTACACGGGGCTTACATCAAAGATAGATGAGAAGATAAAGCGCTTCGAAGAGCTCGATCAACGGGCGAGGGTAAACGCACTTACGCCAGCTGAGCTCCAGGAATATGCTGATCTGAGGGATGTTCTCACCACCGGGCGCATGTTCAGCACAGACGAAACAGCACGCATGACCCAGGCAAGGCTCACAGCAGCGGCGGAAATTAACTGGTTTAAGTCCAACTTCGGTGATACGATTCAGAACTACGTCATTGCTAACAAAGACGTACAGCCGCTGTATTACTGGATTGACTTGATGGACTTTGCTAACGCCCGCCACTATACACTCGAAGAGCTTCTCGCAATGGGTCCGCACGGGCTGGCAAATACTGTGCGCTCTGCAGCAGGTGACTATGGACCCGGCTCCAAGCTCAAAGCACTTTTTTCTACAATGAGCGAGGGCGACGCCTACGACCACTTGCTAAGTTCTATTAGGGCTAACGTGTCCTCCAACGTCATTCCAGGCATGGAAATCGGCACAATACCAGGCTTGGAAGTTAGCTCCAAAGCACAGGAGATCATTGCAAACAACGAGATACCCCTTGATGCCTTTCCCACATACAGCAGAGTCAGGAAACCTATATACACATACACACTGCGCGATGACCTTGAGAAATACCTTGAGAGCACTGGATGGTCTGAGGAAGTTAAGCAGAGGATCAGGGAAAAATACAACGAAGTCGAGAAACTGGTCGCGAAATACGGCGGCTGGAACACACCCTTGGCGCAGCAGAAACTTCACGAACTCTACACATCAACAGAGGAGATAGCCAGCACAGACACAACATCCATTTTATATAACCGCATCATTACCAGATACGAAGACATCGCCCGCACAGCGCCGTTCTTTCCATTCTGGGTGCATGTCGAGGAGCCAGCAGCCACGCGCATGGCCACGGATGCGCTCACAAAATTGGCTGCAAAGCGTGGGATGAACCTTACTAATACCGATGAGCTGCACGAGATGCTGAACGACATTTACTATCTCGTGCACGGATTGAGCCAGATCAGCAGTGACCAAAGAATAGCCCTCTTCAAAGAGCCCATCATGAAAATGGCAGAAGATCCACATACGGTGCTGGAAATACTCAAGGCCCCCATGTGGACTCCAGAAATGGGAGAGAAGCTTGTGATTGCCATGTTCGGCGATAAAGGGAAGCAGCTTCTTGCCAAATCAACAAGTGGGCAGCTGGTCATGAAATTCCTGCTCAGCGAACAGCTGGAGAACCTCGATCAATACGCTTACCAGATAAGGGACAAGGCGATCAAGAAATGGCTGGAAACAGGGCAGCTCGAGTACGAGGACTTTAGCAAGCTCATCAATGACTTTGCCTATGAGCAGGGAGATTACGGCATGCTGTCGAAGCTTCTACCTGAGCAAACTGCCGCTTTGCAGGCTTACTTCGTCGAAATTGTGGATTACACCAAAAAGCTGAAACAGTCATTAGAAGGACTCGGGACGCAGGTCTCCGTAGTCTCGCGCAAGGTAAGCGGATTGTCCCCAGAGCTTCCCGTTATTTCTCCCACGAAGATCCAGGAACTGTTCCCCTACAGGTTTATCGAGGAGTTCAAACCTGCTGTTCAAGGAGACATAGGCTCTCAGATCACACAGCAGTTGGAGTTCGCTTTCGGCAATGCGGTGCATAAATTTGCTGAGTATGCGGCAACACTGCTCAAAGGCGGATTCAGCGGTGACATCGTCGCAGAATCGACAAAGGTATTTGAGCAAACTCTGGAGCAGGAGCTGTCGCAGGCCAAACTCACAATCGAGCAGTTGGTAGGCGGACCTGGCAGTTTCGAGCAAGCCTTTGCCCAAGCCATGCACGGTGTGACTTTCGATACCATCAAAGAAAATCAACTCAAATCAGGCCAGGAGATAATTAAAGAGTTCTTCGATAAGGTAGGCACAGATTGGGCTAAAAAACTGCTGGCCGTAGAGAAGCGAATATACAGCGAGGAAGAGAAGTTTAAGTTCTCCGGCATTGCGGACATGATACTAGGCAATCTTGATCAGGCCACTGGGAAGCTGGACGAACTGACATACGTCGATATTAAGAGTACCTTGGCAATTGCCAGCGGAAAGGAATTCCAGCTGGCCAGCTATGCTTATTTCGATAAGGACTTCCAAACAGCGATTAAAAAGTTGGAATACTGGGTGCTGGCAAAGCGCAGGGATGAACTGATAAACGGTGTGCTTGCCTACACCGGAAAGTATGATCCTGAGTTTAAAAAGCTTTCGTACATACTTCAGGGAAGAAATGTCGTGGAAGAAGGGACCGGAAACATCACTACGACCATCGATGATATTTACCGCACGCTGGAGGAAGCTTCAGACACGCTTCGCCTCGCTTATGATGTGCAGGTAGAGCTCAAGATCGGCACCGACGTGGTCAGAGGAACCGGCAAGACAGAACTCGAGGCCACGTACAATGCCTTGACTGACTACATTCAGAATCTGCGCAAGATTGATCCAGCGCTGCTCAAGGCACAGGGCACACTGGTGGCACTCAAAGAAATCGGGCAGATCACTGACCGGGATTACATCGGATACTTCGCGGGAATACAACCGCTGGAAAATGGCATGTACAGGCCGCTTGTTTTCACAGTTACCAAGGACGAAACATTTTCTACCACAACAGAATGGGCAGAAAAAGATCTCTTGACAAGAGGCGTAAGAGTTTACTGGGATGTGAGCCGCACAGCTGACGGTAAATACCTTGCGAGAGCACTTTTATATAACAAGGATTTGGGCGTATTCGAGGAAGACGTCGGGCTTAGGCATACGTTCTCAAACGCAAATGAGGTTCTGGAGTGGACTACTGCCAATCAACTCAGACTGCTGAACGAACTTGACGTTGTCAGCTATGCTGAAGAAGACACTGCAAAGCAAGCAGCGCTCGCAGAAGAGCAGCTCGGCGCGGGCGAAGCTCTGTCTACCGGCAAGCAGCTCTACACATCGCTGTACAAATACGGCGTGGTGTTCCGCGAAAGCGCTGCTGCCAACGCCGAGGTAGCAGCTCTCATTGACGAAATAAAGCGGGCAAAAGCCGATTTGGAAGCACTTAAAGCGCGCAAGGCACCCACAGAAGAGCTGGAGGCCTGCATGGAAAGAATGCGGGCAGCAGCTGAAAAGCTGTATGACTTGGGCATAGACGAAACCAACATAGCCGGCATGGGCGAAGCGATCACGCGCATGAAAGCCGAAATTTTCACCGCTGATGTGCTGACTCAATATACTGAGATAGACAAGTCCACAACAGAACTGGCGCTGCCAGAAGTCACATCAATTGAGGAAGCAATAGATTGGCTGTTAACAAATGGAGAGATAGCCAAATATGTCGACAGAAGGGAAGTAATTGATGTCCTGCAGGCTATAAAGGCCAAGCTTTACCTCGATGCCATCATGGGGACAACGTTTAAGGATCCCACAATATACAGCGCTTTCGACACTATCAAGAATATCGTTGATCATGTCAAGGACATTGACGAAAAACAACTGCAACTGCTGGTCGCAATCAGAACATCTTTGGCAAAAGCCGGAACCGCGCTTGAAGAAAACTTGAAAGGTCCGCTCTCAGAATTAGTTGAGCTTCTTTCGCAGACGGAGGAAGTGCCCTCACCGATAAAAGGCCTGAGACCTACGCAGGCTTGGAGACTTCTTTTGGCGCTCAAGGAGCGCGGCGGAAGCCAGGAGATGATTGCCAAGCTCTACACGTATTACGTCTCAGCTTCCAAAAGGCAAAGAGCGCTGAGAAGCATCATCGGCACACTGGCCAGCGCAGGCTATTTTGACATGCACCCTGAGCTTATCGGAATTATCGGCAAGGCAGCCAGGGAGACCGGCTTTGTTCCAGAGGTCTATAAAGACATCAGATATGAGGCCATCGAGGACTTACGTGAAAGACCATGGGATCCAAGCAGTCCGATTCAGTATGCAAAAGGCTCGGTGTTGACGCATGAAGAGGCGATCACATACTGGGCCAAAATCGAGGCGATGGAAGCCTTCATGAACTACAGCATCGGAATTGGCGAGTTCAGACTCTCTCCCTACGAATGGTTCAACTTGGCTCCACGCTATATCGGCGGCAAGTGGCAGTGGCCGAGACGCTATCTTGGTTCTCAATTCAAAACTGGTCTGGAATTTCTGGTGATGCCAGAGTACATGTTCATTAAATACTTCGGTCCGTATTTCTCAAAAACTTTGCGCACTGCCAAGCAGTTTACAAGAATCTACAGCGAAGTCGGGAAATACATGCCGGAAGCGTTTGCCAAAAAGATGGCCTCATATTATTCATTTGGCCGACTTGCAAGAAACGAAATAGCTCGTAACCTGAGAAACTGGTACATCGACACAATGTGGTCCTACAGGCTGCTGGGTTCGATGTATTCCAGGGCGCACAATATTTTCAACGCTATTATGAGCTGGATTCCGGGCATGGACCTTATGCAAGGGCTGATGAGATACACCAAAACACTCCAGGGAGAGTATAAGATCGAGTGGGAGAGCAGATACCAATACTACATGACCGCTGCCATACTAGCTCAAAGCTACTTCAAATACGATCAGGAAACATACAATAAGGCGATAAAAACCATAAACGAGATCCTGTCTTTAAACTATGAAGCGCTTGTCCGCGAGCAGGCACAGGCCGAAAAGCAAAGAATAAGATGGCGACAACCAGTAAAAACGACAGGCAGATTCGGACTTGATCGGGATCAAACCCTAATGGACACAGAGTACAAGATAAATGAGATCTACGGGAAGATCGCCATCAAAGAGCAGGAACTCAGCAAGATGTTTGAAGAGGGCGATACAATGGCAAAATATCAGAAATACACCGAGGAATCACTAGCTGTCGAAATCCAAGGCACAATACAGTCAGTCTTCCCGGAGTTCTCATTCACGGAACAGTGGAGACCGCAGTACCAGTTCTTAACACAGTACTACAAGTATATGGCCAGCCCGCGCCTGGCGACACCAGAAGCCTTACGTGCAGTGGAGGACGTTTACAACTTCGCTATGTCCGTGGTGGGCGAGGAATTATTCGGCCCGGGCAGTGCAGAGATGCAAGCAAAAGTGCAGACCGCACTGGATGCTGCTGCAAAATTATCAGGACTTGGAGTGTACCTTCCTGCCTCTCTGATTGAGGATGTTATTGGCTGGAGCAAAGTTGTTGACCAATTTAAGAGCAAACTTGCAAATATCCCAGAGGAGATCAAACAGTCCGGCAAACCAGCAACGGCCTTTGCATACATCAATTACATGAACATGTACGGTAAGGCATTGGCGCTGGCGGAGGAGCAAAGGACATCAGCGATCATGAACCTGGTTTCAGTATCCAGTCAGCTGAAGAACATACAGGATGTATCCCTAGCTTACAGTAATGTTGCTGCGAGCTACGGATACATGAATGCCCTTTTGAGCACGGAATCGCTGTACTCTACACTTTCTCGTACAGACGACATTGACTACAACACATGGTTTTCGAAATATGCTTTGCTGCTCGATCAATTGGAATTCGCAAAGGCCACGGAAAATTATTACGCCAAGGGCGGAGACGAATACGCCAGCGAACTGCACAAAGCAAAGCTCACCAGGATCCAGACCGAGATCGAAATTGAAAAATGGAAAAAGCAGTATCCAAGATCGGAAATGCTGCTGCCGATTTTCTTTAAAGGCCAGTACGTACAGCAGGATGTGGAAGCTGCTGTGCGCAGTATGTACGGAATTAGCGAATACAACCTCGAAGGAACGCCCTATGTTCCTCATTCCTCAGGCGCGCAGGTAACCATCACGCCGAATATCACCACTACCACCACCACATCACCAACAGCAGGATGGCTGGATGCAGGCGCCTCGGCGCAGAGAAGAGAGAACATTATCGGAGCAGTTGGCACCTTCTTCGGTCTGGGTTCAGGCCAAAAGAAAAATAATATTATTAAGGTAGTGGGATACAAAGGTAACCCTGCTGAGTTATATAAAGAGCTGGTAAAGCAGGCAGCGAATTTCGGTTCGCTGTTAAGGGGGAAAATACAAGCATGAATGCCTCATTTCTTTCGCGACTTGTTGGTATAAGCCAAGATGCATTGGGAGCACAGCTTATCGGTGCCGACTCCAGTGACGTCGGAAAAACCTTTGCAACGCTGGGCTCCAACTTGTTTTCCTTCAACAGGACAGAGCAGCAGCGCTCGGCTGCTGTAATGGAGCAGCAGCAAGCACAGGGCACTTCTTCCAACAGCCTTGATGCGCTTGCGCAACAGATGGGAAATGTTGCCACAGCTGTGAATCAGCTGATCAGCATATTGACTTCCAGCGCACCAACTGTTATCAGTCCTGTAGCGCAGTCCTCTGGGACAACAGGTTCGGGAATGATAACCGTCCAGATGCCGCAGCTTGAACAGGCTGCATCCGGTTCAGTTAACGTTAATGTTTCGCAGACCTCGCAAGCCGCAGTCGGTGGAGGAGCCGGAGGAGCTGCGTCTCTGGCATTGGCGCCCGCTGGTGGCGGCGGTGGCGGTGCCGTAAGCCCAGTTTTGTCTACTCCTGTCTACCAACTGCCTCAGGCTGGAGGCGGTGGTGCACTGACAGCTGGAATTACTGCTGCGATACCAACCACAACTGGCACAATCCAAACAGCCAGCGCAGCTGCAGCCGCCTCACCAGCTGCAGTTATGAGCACGATGCCCATCATTGCAACCAGCTTTGGCGGCGGCGGGACAGCAGCTGCTCAAGAAACATTAGCATCCACAGCATGGATCAACGTAGGGGATCTAGCACCGACACTGAGAGAAAGCCTTACGCAGGCACTGCATGAAAAGCTTGGCGGCAAGGAGCTAGCCACAGCTACGATAGGCCAAGAGCAGTATGTAGGTGTTCCTTATGCCCTGCTTGATCAGACCATGATGGGCATGGCACTGCCAGCTGCTGAGGCTGGAGCAATCAACTTAGACTTGAATGCATATCAAGGACTTTTTACGGCGCCAGCAGCATTAGGCGAACAAGGGCCCTTTTACGTGGCATCAAAATGGCCTACTGCAACGATGACAGTGCCAGTAGCAGCTGCTGGCATTTCGGCACCCGCATTTCCCGAACAGGTGCAGAGAACAGCAATAACGCCAGCCGAGGACTGGATATATCAAAAGTTTGTCTCTGAAACCGAGCAGTTATACGGATATAACCCGGCGTACGACAGGACTTCTGTATTTACCAGATCGGTCTTAAGCGAAGAGACGCTCGGTGCTACAATTACCGCGGCTACAGAACCGTTCAATTTATCTCCAGACGTTCAGCAGCTTCTCTTCCCAACGCTGCAGGAAGTCAGTAAAGTCGATGTCAACCAAATGATGCAGGCACTGATGCAGGGCGATACAAACTGGATGGCCAAGAACCTTCCTGCAGTCACGCAGGCAGCCTCGCAGTATCCGGAGCAGTTCCAAGGGCTGCTTCAGCTCTGGGGCAGAACAGCAGCAGCTTTGGAGCCGCCATCAGGAGCACCGGAAGCCGTACAGGTTCAATATCAGCAGGCTCAGGAAGCCATGACTCCACTGTTGATGAATGTGATGTTTGGTTTCCCGGACTACATGAAAGCCAAAGCTGATATCGAGAAGTGGGTACCTGGAGGAGCGGAAATCCTTGCTGGCGGCATTACGGAGCAGGAAATTGCGCAAATTGGAGCATATGGAACCAGATTTACTACAGAAGCGCAAACTGTAGCTACTTGGGAAAGAAGCTACAATGCATTGACCAATCTCACCGGTCAGCTCGAGCAGTTCAGATACGAATACACTAACAGAGAAAGACTGAGCACAGAACTTCTGACAAAAGTTGCTCCATCCGTGGACTGGACACGCGGCGGAGCAACTTCGATATCAGATACATACAGCCTGGCAAATTACTGGCTGCAGTCTCAAGCTCAGTACTGGCCAGTAACGGCACAGACGCAGGCTGCAGCACAGACAATTGGCTTATTCGGCGCCAGGGTAATCACCGCAGAACTTGGTCTGACACCCAAGATATCGCCAGAAGAGATGACAAAACTCCAAGGTGATATCAATTCCGCTCTTGCCACGCTCCAAGCTTCGGGTGTAATGGTTCCATCACTGCCGTTCCAGCAACTGTTTGAGACCTGGACAGCTCGGGAATCACTGGCCCAGCAGATGGCTGCTGCTCAGCGGGGCGGATGGAGCGATGTCGGCGCAAACATAGGTGGAAGCCCGGTTCTGACAACAGCATATGAACAGGCTGACAAGGCCTATCAGGAAGCCCTGAACAAAGCAGTTTCCTACAGCTTCAACATCGCTAATTTGGGAACCAGTGGCGGAGGAACACAATTAACTTACGAGCAGGAACTCGGGCAGCAGCTCACTCCATATACGCGCGGCATCGAACTGACGGAGAAAATGATTCAGCTCCGCAAAATCAGAGGAGAGGATTACAGCGATCTTACAAAGAGCCTGACATCGCAAATAGATGAATTCCAGAGCTTCGTAACGCAGGAAGCGAAAAAGCTTTACGAACAATACGGTGAACAAGTTCCAGCTGATAAACTGGCAACGATCAGACAGTGGCAGCAGACAGCAACGGAACTTGAAATAGTCAAACAGCAGATGGGTTTAACCGGCTCGACGTATCCAGAGGGAGCTTGGGGTGTGACGGATGAACAATTGAGAGGAATCCCTCTAGCGTTAGCGAAAGCTGGCACGCCTGTTGCCGGTAGCTTTATGCTAGCTGGAACCGAGAGCAAAAAACTTCCTGGCACTCAATATCCGTGGATTGAGGCTCTTCCGCTTTCTGTAAAACCTGGCCCCGCTACTGTTTACGATTCAGGAGGCGGTGGAGTAGACTGGACTAGCGTTCTAAATCAGTGGCTGCAGGATCAGCAGGGTCAGAGCCAGCAGAGAAGGCAAACTGTGGATACTTCCAGCACAGGCTGGCTGGCTATCACCGCACTCAGACCAGATACGCGCACAATTGGCTGGCAGGATGCGGGAGCTGCTCGTGGCGGAGGTGGATGGGGCGCAATCACTGGTACGCTCAGCGGTTGGCGAGATGCAGGTGCTTCTGCCCGCGGAGCAAATATCACAGTCAACAACTTAATTGTGGTTGATGTAACTGGTCAAAATGCCTCGCAAGCTGCTTCCACAATCCTGAATTCCGCTGCCAATGTAAGTGTTGTGGACATCAACACCATGAACGCAGTTGCAGTGCTGACACCATAAAGGAGATTTATAAATGGCGGTAGTTCCGATCAAGATTACGAAACAAGCTTTCTGCTCTCCGAGCCTGGTCAGGTATTATAATCCCTCCACTTATACATACGAACTTCGATACAGAATTCGTAGAGGCAACATCATAACAACGCAGACAAACATTGCACCGCTTGATTACTCTGAACCAGGTTGGTCAGACTCCAAGTCAAATAGGAGAACCATCTCAAAACAAACCGTTGGATACAAATCTGCTAGAGTCGATATAACAACCAGAGACAGGGATGTTCCAGTCGACGATTATTTCGAGGTGTGGTAAATGGCTGTAACTCCAGCTTACACATTTGCAACCAAGCAAAGTTTGTTCGGCACTGGAGGATATCTAATAAGCCGTAAGTCAGATTACACATGGGATGGCTGCATCGACACAGAGAGAGGCTCAAGCGACAATAGAGTATATACATGGAGATACACTTATGTCGGCCTCCTGGTGGACCAAGGCGGAACGTATTCATTTACTTGGAACGGCACGACAAGAACTGCAACACAGCTTTCGGATCTTTTGCTTTACTTGTGTGAGGACTGCGCATACGTTCAATTCCAGTTTGAATATTCCGGCTATTATCTTGAAGGCTTTCTTGAGTCCGTGACGCTGGAGCAGTCCTTTGATCAATCAGGTGGTGTAACGCTAGGTTACAACAAATACCTGGCTACGATCGTTCTGGTTCGCTGGTCGCCAGATGAAAACTATGCAAATGGAAGATACGATCTGCTGCCGAGCACACAGGGCTATCCGCAGGAAATCCATATTTCATATTCCATCGGCTCACCGTCAGTGGCTATTGTCACCACACCTAGAACAACGCCGTTTGGTGGAGCTGGAGAGACGATAGTCGCTGATGGGACAAAAACAATTACATACGGCAACAACATTATTTTCCGTGGACAGGTGCGGGAATACAGCGAATGGTCTCAAAAAATAACGCGTTATGATAAAACCACGGATACACTAATAACAGAGTCCATTCCCTATATACGCATGGTGATTTACGATGGCATGGAGATCATCAGCAGAAGTTACATTCCGTCACCAAGATACTTTCCAGCGTCAAACAGTGATTACACTGCACCCTCAACTGTGCCCAGCGCTTACTGTTCTGTCCAACAAGTTATTCAAGCACTTTTCAGCGCCTGTCTAATACCGAGATCCCGAACGTCCGGCGCAACACAGCCTGAGTTTCTCACACCCAGTGGTCTTTCATATACATTACCATCAACCTTGTATTTCTATACACTAGAGGGCGGCACTGGGATTTTTTCAGTAGCTGTTGGTGCACCAGAAAGATTGGCTGACGTGATAGCACGATTTACACAGGCTGGTATCGGTTGGCTGTATTGTATCCCAGATCCTCTCGCCAATACGAGCAGCGGCGATTTTGGAATTCGCTACATCTTTGGCCCACTTTGGGACACAAATAATGGCCAAGTTCCTGTAAATAACACATGGGTCAACAAGGGCAGAGGTTGGGATACACGAAATCGGCTAATGCATCTTATAGTGTACGGCGGTGCTGATGTCCAGTTCTACGAGGCCCAGCAGCGCGCTTATCCAATATCTGTAGTATCCTTTCCAACACTGAGCTCAAGCCAGGTGCAAACAGCTGGCAACACAATATGGGCCAACGGCTGTAATCCGATATATTACCGCATAGTACGGGGCTCACTTGCTGCTGGCTGTGTGATACCACAACTTGTTTCGGACGTGCTGTCCATGGACCTGCATTATAAGTCGGTGCTTCTTTCTCCCAATCAAGCAGGACAGCCAATCAAACTCGATTATGGTACTCCAGTGCTGGACGAAATCGAACTTAAACTTAGAATATCACAGACAGAATACACCAATAATCCAGTTTGAACTATGGGACTTCAGCCTGCTTACTCAGCAAGCACGCATTACTACGGTCTGTTCAACCGGCACATTATAGTTGGCGTAATGGTGAGATTAAGCGGCATTCGGAGCAGCGCTGTCGTTACCGGGGATCAGGTCCTTTTCCCGTATTTTGGTTTTGCTAAGCCTCCGTGTTGCGGAACCCCGCATCTGGTGATGACTGTAGATACTTATGGATACTACACGTTACATGCCGGTGTAGACAGGTTTTATTACAACAGCGATGGAGTTTGCATTGGTTTCACACCACTGATATATATGAAATACCTCTCAAGCGGAACGTCTCCCGGAGATGAGGCACCATTCAAGAACCAAACATTTACTGTATATATTCCCTACACGTTTGTAGGGGTGCCCGTGTTTACTAAAAATCGTACTGTAAGCAGTTCGCAGATCGCATATGCCGATTGGTCGTGATATTGCGTAAGATGCTCCATTTTAGTGGAGAGATATGGATCTAAAACCAGCCTACTCAACTTACACACATTATTATGGTCTGTTCAACCGCATAGCTGTGCTTGGAGTAGTGATAAAACACAGTGGCTGGACATACAGCCAAGTATATGATTACTTCGGTTCTTCAGGCACTGTTTACTTCAAATACTTCGGCTTCGCCAGGCCGCCTTTTATTTCTACACTGGGATTAGCAAGGGACTTTTCCAATGGTTACTATTACACTGTTTATGCCGGAGTCAGCTATTTTTACTTCAATTCGGACGGAGTGTGCATTGCATTCAAACCCATGTGCTATTTAAAGCGTGTAGCTAGTGAGAACCCTGTGCCCTATGATGAAGTGACCATGAACGGGGTCACAGTAAACATTGGAGTACCATTCATCATCTGCGGCATCCCGGTTTTTACAAAAAATCGCACTGTAGCCAGCTCGCAAATTGCATACAGCAACTGGACGTAGATGCCATTAAGGAAACATCTGTACAAAGATATAGGCACAAGTGAAGGCGTTACAGTCCATGAATGGCTGCTGAGCACTGTAGAATTCGACTTTGAAACACTGCAGTCAATAGCTACAGCAAAAGGTTGGGTTGCCAGCAGCTACTCGACAGCGACAAGCCAATCATTTACATACACCAGCCTGAGCACCATATTCCAAAATTTTAGCGAGACTGCAACAAACATATTCAGCATATTTCAGGAAGCATTTCTGCCAGCTGTTTACGTCTCCACAATTATGGGCGGAGAACCGTGGCGTGACATAAATTATCAGTATCGCTTCTTTTTCAGCGCGACACGGAATGCTCCGGATGCAAACAACTGTCCACGCGTGCTTTTGAAAGTAGGTGAAAGCAGCACAGCAACTGGGTGCGATTTTCATTTATACGGACTGAGCGCAGATTTCCCCAGCGCGCCAGGGTATAGCGGCGACCTAACATTCTATGACCAAGATGGCGACAAACTTGA
>Ga0078972_1007270_pt1 | contig 24868 bp, 25 predicted proteins | sample YelNatPaOPGAMG01_FD_67568 | JGI IMG/M metagenome (GOLD analysis project Ga0078972, IMG submission 67568) | Hot spring thermophilic microbial communities from Obsidian Pool, Yellowstone National Park, USA - OP-RAMG-01 (SPADES assembly) (version 2) | ecosystem: Environmental > Aquatic > Thermal...
TTAAGCCCCTGAAGTGAAAAACTCATATTACTGTTTTCATTCACCCTCCAGTCCGCTTTTGTAAGGTATTGATTCACAAGGTCAAGGTTTGCCTTTGTGGTTATCTCTCTTAACTTGGCATGTTGCTCTCTGTATATGATATATGCCTTTGCTGTCTTTTTGTAAGGGGAAGTAATAAGCACATCTTCCACAATATCCTGTATCTCTTCCACCGACGGAGTTCTATCACCTATAATATCTATGGCAAGGTCTAATACACGAAGGGTAAGTTTTCTGGCTATATCCATCCCAAACTCACCTGTTGCCTGGCCTGCTTTATAAATGGCGTTCGTTATCTTTTCTGCCTCAAACTTCACTATCTCACCATTTCTCTTTTTTATTCTATCAAACATCCTTCCCCCCTTTGTAATTATTACAACTTTTTACTTATTACATTTTATATCCTGTCAATTTTTTTGTCAAGAATTTTTTATCCCTACTCCTTTCAGGGTATTATATAATAAATATTGTAAAACAAAAAACTACAAGATATTCAGGGGAATGTTTCCCCTGAAACCCCTTACGAATATCTTAACTCTTTTCTTTTCAAAAACCTTATAGTTGGTTTTCAGCAAACTACTTGCATCATCGGAATTTTCCAAATTCCGATGATACAAGATATCAGTTTTTTGTTCTTACAAATGACCTTATCATAGCTGCAAGAATTATATGTAAAAGAGCCACAACAAGAAATGGAATACGGAGACCAGTAAGTTTTGCAACCACACCACCTGAAAATGTCCCGAGTGCAAACCCTAACATACTGATGGATGCAGCCATACCGTAAGCCCTGCCAATATACTCCCTGTTAATGATACTGTAAATAATGCCATTGGCAGCAGGTATCATACCTGCCACACTCAACCCAAATAATATGCGAAAGAGAAAAAGCAAAGGTATATTAAAGGCAAAGAAATGACCTGCGGATGATAAGGATGTCCCTATTGCACATATGATCAGGACCTTTTTCTGTCCAATCCTGTCCCCTGTATGCCCGAGTAGAGCAGCAGAAAAGGCACCTGCCAAAGCAGAAGCAGCAAGTATTGTTCCTGTAATACTGTTAAGTTTTTCCGGTGAGGGAATAATATCCTTCACAATCAATGGAAAAGACGGGCTTATCATAGAATTGCTGAACTGTACCCCTGAAAGTATCATAACCGCCAGCAGAAATCCCTCTGTGGTAAGGATGCTGCGGAATCCCGGGGATTGGTTTCTTTCACTGGCATCAGGAGGGACAAATGATTCTCTTACTCCTAATAATACAATAATCCCCCCTGAAAGTACTAACACAGCGCCTAACTGAAATGCAACCCTGTATCCATATATATCAGCAAAAAGTCCACCAAAGAGAGGTCCTGCAGTAGTTCCAATATATGCTGCTGCCTGCATCATTCCGAGGGCAAAACCACTCCTTTCTTCTGGAGTAACACTTGCAACAAGTGCGATACTTGCAGATATTGTGCCTGTTAACGCCCCTTGTAGTAGCCGACAGACAACCAGCTGTCCCACAGTATGGACAATGGACATCAAAAAAAGAATTACTGCCCCTGCAAACATTGACCTGCATACCATTACCTTTCTCCCATAACGGTCTGCAATGACTCCCCAGAATGGTGCAAATAACGTAAAGGTAATACCACTTGAGCCAAGGACAACCCCTGCCCAGAATGCCTGCTGTCCCCTGCTAAATGTCCCGAGTTCTGAGATAAAAAATGGGAGAAAAGGCAGTGCAAATGAAAAGCCAATCATTGAAAGCACCTGTGCCACAAAGGTAGATATAAAGGTCTTCTTCCACATAGTAAGAGTAATTATAAAAGAAACTCTATGCCATATCAAATATTTGCTTTTAGTGGCTTTTATAGATACAATATAAAAGATGTTAAATATATATAAATATCTCGGGAAAAGTTTCAGGTGTGGGTTCTGCGGCAGGATACATAATATCCCTGTTAGGGCAATTGAGAAAGGGAATATAGAAAAATTGGGGGAATTTGTTTCATCCCTGCTTCCAGAAGTAAAAAGCATTGTACTGCTTACAGACAACATCGTATGGGATGTTATAGGGAAAAGATGTAAGGAAGTCCTTGAAGACCGTTTTTATGTAATCCCACACATTCTTTCTCCTTCAGGAGAAAAGAGGGTTACTGCAAAAGAAGAATATATGGATGGTATAGTACGTGCCTTAAGAAAGGCAGATGCTGTTATTACTGCAGGGACAGGAACAATTACAGACCTCGGTAAGTATGCCGGGGATATATCAAAAAAACCCGTTATCTCTATCCCTTCCGCACCTTCAATGAACGCCTATACTTCAGGTGTTGCAGCAGTGATAAAAAGGGGAGTAAAGACCACATTTTCCGTAAGTCCGGCTTTAGGTGTTTTTATAGATGAATCCATCTTAACAGAAAGCCCGATTGAACTTATAAAGGCGGGCTTTGCTGACAGTTGTGCTAAGGCATTTGCCAATGCTGACTGGAAACTTTCTTCTATTATTACAGGGGATGACTTCTGCGAACTTCCATTAAGGATAGTCAGTGAGTCAGAAAAAAGGTATATAGAGAAGGGGCATCTTCTTTTGAAAAGAGATAGAGAGATAATCAGTTCTCTTATGGAAGGGCTCAACCTCGGCGGTATCTCAATGGTTATAGCAGGTAGTTCCTCGCCTGCTTCAGGAGGAGAACATCTCATCTCCCACTTTCTTGATATGTATGCCCATCAGAACAAAAGAGAAATATTTTCTTATCATGGGCTTCAGGTAGGTACGGGTATTTATATCTCTGCGGTTATATATGAATATCTGAACAATCTCTCTTCAGGTGAGGTAAAGAAATTACTCTTGAAAAAGAGTATTGACTATGGAAAAAAGATGGAACAGTTAAGGTCAATTTTCCCTTCAAGTGCTGCTCTTATTGAGGAAGAGTTAAAGAAAAAGGTAGTGGTTGACAAAAAGATAAAAGAGACACTTCCTGACAGGTGGGATGAGATAAAAAAAGATGTATTTCCTCTTGTATATAGTCCCTCTGAAGTGAAAAGGTTCTTAAGCAGTGCTGGATGTCCATTGAGTATGAGGGATATAGGTGTTGATAAAAAACTTGCATTTCTAACTCTCACTCTTTCAAGGTTCATAAGGGGACGCCTTGTAATCCTTGATATTGCAGACAACTTAGGCATCCTTGAAGAAATCGGATGGAATTAGAACTCCAGTTCCATTATGCCTGGTGCAGGAAGTTTTCCTTCAAGTACCCAGTTGTTTTTTCCTTTCTGTATGGATGGTTCCCACTGTGAGCCATTAAACCTTACCCTGTCAGGTTTCTGGCTTAAAACAAGTTCCAGTTCTCCTTTGTGTGCAAACTCTATCTTCAGGGTTGAATTTATCCGCTGGACAGAAGAAATCTTTACACTGGCATCAAGTATCTGAGGTGCTCCATCAATAAGGTTTATGCTGAAGAGACGGCTGTCATGGGCAGGGATGTTAATATCTGTCATCTCCGCCAGAAGCGCTGTCTCTCCTGACCATATCTCTGTAGCAAGATACTGCGCCCTTGGAAGGGATAGTTTCTCCGGAGTTAGATTATACTGAGAGGGTATATCTCCAAGGTTGAAGATTGCAACTGTGCGGACAGGAAGTGATGGGGCACCTTCAAGTAAAGAAAAGTGTGGTGTATTAATAAACCAGAGAGGTGGACCGATTATCTGAGATTCATCCCTGTATTGATAGTCAGCAAAGAATACATCCTGGCCATTGTTTGGACAGCAGAGTGCCTTTTTAATCCACTTCATACGCGGGTGTTCCTTATGGAGATGTAGCCATCCGGCTACCTCCACCATTGAACGGGAGATTAAACAAAAGGTAATGATAGTTTTTACTTCACTATCACTCAATTTCGGAAAGATGCCAATGGAATCACTGTTTGGTATAAATAGGTCTCCTATGTGGAGGGATATACAGGCAGTAGCCCACTGGAAGTTGGTGAGGAAATTCTCCCAGTTACCATCTCCTACATCAATACCGTATCTATAGTTGTTAAAAAACTCAGCAAGGAAGGGATTAGCCATTGCAATATCACAACCTGACTGCAGATATCCATTATGAGGGATGCGCTTTCTTATCTCCCCAAGGAACCACCTGCGCCACTCATAGCCAGAACCTTTCTTTTCCCTCAATAATGGGTGGCTGTCTTCAAAGGCATAACTCCAGAAGTCAAGTTTTATCCCTTCAAATCCACCTTCCTTTGTGAAAAAGTCCAGTGCATCAGATATATAACTGCGAACATCTCGCAAACTTATATCTAATGGAGACATATCCTTTAACCGATAACTGTAATCAATAAACCAATCAGGGTGCTCCTTAAAAAGAAGGGCATGGTGTGGAACAAGACCTCCTATCCATACAGCAGGTCTTAATCCCCTCTGCCTGATACCATCAGTGAATGACTTAAATCCATCAGGAAATTTCTTTCTGTCAATACCTTTATCACCTTCATAAGGAACACCTAATCCATTGGCAGATTTACTCTCTTTTGCATACCCATCATCTACCTGTATCCACTCCACCGTAGGAAGATTTTCTCTGATGAATTCAGCAACAGCAAAGATTCTCTCCTGGTCTATATCCCTGTAGACGCCATCATTCCAGGAGCCCCAGACAACTGTATTTCTATTTGCTGACTTAGACCCGTAGAGTGGCGGAAGATATCTTCTAAGTGTTTTTATATATCCTTCAAATACCTTTTCCAGATTGTCTGCCTGCTCTGTTATCCCTAAATAAGATATATCCTCCAGAGATTCTCCAGGAGATACCTCACGACAGTCAACTGCCTTTAAGGAAGAGATGACATCCAATTGTAAGAGATTTTCTTTGTGTTTAACAAGATAGTTATGGAAGAATACCTTCTGAGAAAGGGAGCCATGAACTATACCTGTTGTGTTCTGTAGGTTTGATATAAGGATTGCAGGAAATGGCTGATACGGTGAAGCACCTATACGTTCAGAGACAACACCAGGGTCAGCCCATTTTGTTCCTGCTACTGCATCAAACTCTCCTTCCTTTGCCTTCTCTGTGCGTTGCTGGTCAACCCTGATAACCATCCTGCCATATATGCGAGGATTTTCTAAGTGATAGAAATAGTCATCTCCAGATGGTCCACCAAGATTTATATTTTCCAGATGGAACCCTATCTCTTTAAGGAAAACAACACCTTTAGAATGGTTATATAACCTGCGGGATACCACTATTTCTTTATCACCTTCCTGCCTGAGATAGATATCCTCTTTTAACCCATTTTTGTACAGGAGAGAAAGTTGCGCTGTCTTGGTTTGCGGGATATGATGCCATATACCCTCTACAGGTTCCATTCTATCTTCAACAGTTACTACATAGGGCATAATAGAAAGTTCCTTCTGCCCTATTATATTACCAACCCACTCACTAAAAAATTTTATACATTCCATCTTGCATTAAAACTATCACATTTTTAACTTTACTGCAAGACCTTATTTAAGTTTATTGAAGACATAGGTGAGAGGTGATAAAATAAGCAGATGACAGGGGGTAAGTATGAAACTACTTCTTATTTCAGCAAGTCCAAGGATGGAGAAGAGCCAGACGTTTCTTCTGGCAAAGGAAGTTTTAAATGGCTGTAAGGACAGAGAGACCGCTGAGATAATACACCTCTTCAAGTATAGAATTGGGTTCTGCCATCATTGTGAGTGCTGCCACAGAAAAATCCTGTATTGTCCTTTAAAGGATGATGTCCATAAGGTCTTGAAGATGATGCTTGAGGCAGATGGAATAATTTTAGCAACACCTAACTATATCAATCAGGTAACAGGTATGATGAAGACGCTCTTTGACCGCTCAAGCCACTTTATCCACTGTCTGCGGCTTATGGGTAAATATGTCGCAGGTGTTGTATCTTCAGGTAGCGGAGAAGATAAGGATGTCCTGTCCTATCTGAAGCATTATGCAAATACCTGCGGTGCATACTATGCAGGAGGTGTATCAGCACGTTCACCTGTAAGCAAAGAGGCACTATCAGATGCACTGAAGCTCGGCAGGAGGTTGTGTGATGCAATAGAGAAAAAGAAGGAGTTTGCATCCCAGAAGAAGGTAATAGAGGAGAGGAAAAAGCACTTTGGAAGACTTATACAGGCAAGGAAAGATGAGTGGAAAGAAGAATACAGATACTGGGTTGATAAAGGATGGATATAAGGAGGGGGAAGATGGAAAACAATTTCAGGGTTGGAGCAGCAAAGTATAATATAACACCTTCTCTTGACCAGGCAAGAAGGCTTGGTCCAAAGGGGCTTGCAACAGATGTGGTTAACGGATTATTTGCGAGAGCAACCGTATTTGATGACGGAAAGACAAAGGCAGCAATAGTGCTTCTGGATATAAGTGAGTTCTTTCCCAATATCACAGAAGGCATAAGAAACCTTGCGAGTAAATGGACAGACATACCACCTGAGAATATCCTTGTCTGCGCAACACATACACACTCAGGGGCAAAGGTCATTGACTATGATGACCCCTATGACTACGGAGGTGTGATTGTAGAGTATAACGAGATAAGTGAGGGAGTAAGGTTATACCTTGAGATGCTTTACAGATGGGCAGCCAGTGCTATATTCCTTGCTGATAGCCGTCTTAAGCCAGTCAGGGGAAAGATAGGTGAGATATCTGTCCCGGGTATAGGCAGACCACGTGCAAGGATGAAGGATGGGAGTATTACAAGTTTCACCTATGCAAGTAATATAGACAGCATAGATAAAAGCCAGATTGAGTATTATTCTTTTTATGATGATTCATTAAGGATTGCTGTCTTTGAAGATATGGACGGCTCTCCTGTATGCGGGCTTGCAAACTTCGGATGTCACAATGCACTTGCTATGGGATGGACAACGCTTGACAGCGATTTCTTTGGATGGGCGATGGACAGGGTAGAAGAAGCAACAGGGAAAAGATTTGTATTTTCACTTATGGCAGGTCCTGAGGGTAATGTCCATCCTGCAGGACTTACAGAAAAGACCATCACTCCTGAAGAGGCAGCATCCCTTGTCCCTGTGGCAGGCAACATCCTTTACGAAAAGATACAGAAGGTATGGAATAATCTTGAAATTTTTAAGACGGATAAGGTCTCCTGTGTAAGGAAAGAGGTCTATTTCCCTGCCCAGCAGCCAATTCCCATACGCGCAAAGAACTATCTATACCGCAGGGGAACTGCTGGCTGCAAACAGGATGAAAATGGCGTTTTTTCTGAACTTCAACTGATAGGGATAGGAGAACTTGCAATACTTGGGCTTTGTGGAGAGGTATTTCATGAGATTGCCTTTAACCTGAGGAAGATGAGCCCGTTTAAGTATACATGGGTGGCTTCTCTGTGCAATGATGAACTTTCATATCTTATGCCCGCGTCTGAATATAAAAGGGATAAAGAGTCAGGGAAGATGAATGTCCAGAAGGAGTTTGCCATACCTGACGAGACAGCAGAGACACTGATATATGAAACATTTAAAGAACTATTTATGAAGGTAAAGTAATGGAGATATGATATTATCTACGAGAGGAGATAAGGCATGGTAAACTATTTTTTATACATAGTGCTTGGTGTATTTGCAGGTACGGCAAGTGGACTTCTTGGAATAGGAGGGGCTACTATAGTTATTCCATCTCTCGTCTATCTCTTTGGCTTTTCTCAACATACAGCACAGGGAACTACACTGGCAATGATGATACCACCTATAGGACTGCTTGCAGCATTGACCTATTACAAACAGGGATATGTCAACATTCCAGTAGCAGGACTCATCTGTGTGGGGTTTGTATTAGGGGGCTATCTCGGTGCAAAAATCGCCATTGGTTTTTCTGAAGAAGTCCTGCGGAAGGTCTTTGGGGTCTGCCTTCTGGCTGTTGCCTCCTATATGATAATCAAATAACCTCCAGAAAATTTATAAGGGTATTACAAAACAGGATGAAAAAGCGGATTCTCGGGATGGATGAAAATGGACTTGGACCACTTATGGGGCCGCTTGTTATTACAGGTGTTTTATTAAAACATGGGGGAAAAGAGCGATGGTTTGATGATGTCTCTGACAGCAAGGTCTTTTTTTCAAGGAACACGGATGACTTTTCACGACTGGAAGAAACAGCAACAGCACTCTTTTATCTCTGCTATAAAAAAGAACCTTTATCCCCTTTAGAGATATTACTCAGTTTTTGTAGAAGGGACGAGTGTCTCTCAGGGCTGAATATATGCACAGGCAATATCCCTCAAGAGTTTATATGGTCTGATGGCAAAAAGAGAAAAAAACGTTGCGAACTCTTATTCAAATGGATGAAAAAGGAAGAGATTGAGATAGAAAATATCCGCTCCATTGCTATATGCCCGAGAAGGATAAATATGTCTATAGAAAAAGGAAACAATAAATTCTTCCTTGACCTTTCTGGATTCTGTACTCTTGTAAAAGGTATCCCTGATAAAAACGGTCTTAATGTATATGCCGGGAAGGTTGGTGGGTTGAAGTTCTACAGGAAGTATTTGGGATATTATTTACCTGACTACCAGTGTGAAGTTGTTGAAGAAACCGATGAGACATCTTTATACAGGATAGAAGGCAAAAATGAGAATTTTACACTTGGCTTTTTCACAGATGTGGAGAGCAAGTCATTTTCTGCTGCACTTTCATCCCTTATAGGTAAATATATCCGCGAGTTGTTTATGGCAGGCATAAGGAAGACACTCGGCATATCAGAAAACATCTCCGGCTACCACGACCGAAAGACAATGTCCTGCATATCTAAACTTTCCTTAAGTAGATTCCCATCTTCCTGCCTCTTCCGTCAGAGATAAAACTACATCTTTTCGGGAAGGGTGATATTCAGCAGGTTCAACGAAAGGGAAAAGACGGATAAAAGTGCCTTTGTAAGGACCAGTCGTGCGGAAGATAGTTCTTTATCGTCTGTAACAACCCTGTGTTTGTGGTAATAGGAATGGAATAGTTTTGCTATATCAAGGAGATATTCAGCAAGCAGGTGTACCCCATAACTATTTACAACTGCCTCAATGGTATCAGGAAATTTAGCGATATACTTTGCAAGGGATAACTCTTCCGGCTCATTCAGCAGGGAAAGGTCAACACTACCACTGGATATATCCATCCCTTTTTCTTTAGCAAACTCTATAATATGTTTCATCCTGACATATGCATACTGGAGATAATAGACAGGGTTTTCCACTGACTGCTTTTTTGCAAGTTCCAGGTCAAAGTCAAGGTGGCTATCTGCCTTTCTAAAGATAAAGAAAAACTTGGATGCGTCAGGACCAACCTCATCCATCAGTTGTTTTAAGGATATAAACTGCCCCTTCCTTGTGGACATTGACAGTTTCTCTTTGCCCCTGTAAAGGGTTGTCAGTTGCACAATGATAAAGTGAAGGTTTTCAGGTGGGAACCCGAATGTCTCAACGACTGCCTTTATACGGGGGATATAGCCATGGTGGTCAGGTCCAACGATATTTATCAGTATATCATATCCCCTTTCTATCTTGTCCTTGTGGTATGCAATATCAGATGCAAGGTATGTATAAGAGCCATCCCTTTTAATCACCACACGGTCCTTTTCATCCCCAAATGCACTGCTTTTGAACCACTTAGAGCCCTCTGCAGAATAGATAACACCCTTTTCTTCAAGGTATTTCAGAAGTTCATCCACCTTACCCCTTTTGAAAAAATCACTCTCCCTTACCCATCTGTCAAGACATACACCAAACCTCTTCAGGTCTTCTTTTATATCTTCAAGGATAAGGTCAGCAGCAAACTGGTTAAAGTCAATCTTTTCATCCTTAACCTTTTTTGCTATGTCTATAAGATAGTCACCTTCATAGCCACCTTCAGGTATTGGACAGTTAACCCCTTTCATCTGGAGATACCTTGCCTTAAGGGACTCCCCGAGTAGTTTAATCTGCCTGCCTGCATCGTTTATATAATACTCCTTTGTCACATCAAAACCAGCATACTTAAGAACCCTTGCAAGTGCCTCTCCAAAAGCGGCCTGCCTTCCATGCGCAATGGTAAGTGGTCCTGTAGGGTTTGCACTGACAAATTCTATAAGAATCTTACTTTTAACAACAGGGGATGGCTTTAAGGAAGATATATCTCCAGTGGCTACATCAGAGACAAGTTGAAGATAAAAGTCATCCCTCAAAAAAAAATTTAAAAAGCCGTTCTTTACTTCTATCCTTTTTATAAATTCAGGGGCAAGAGAGAGTATTTTTACTTTTAGATATTCTCCAGCATCCTTCGGAGACGGAAAGTCATTCCCTTTCATCCTGAAGGCGATATTGGTATAGAACTCCCCAAACTCCTCTTTTGTTGTGGGTAATACCACAATATCCTTTTCTTCTATACCTGCGAAGGCAGGGGTCTCTTTAACGACTTTTGTTATAATCTCCTTAATCCTGTCTTTTGCTGTCTTTCTCATCCCTCTCTCTCCTGACCTCTGCAAGGAGTTCTTCAATCCTGAACTCCTTCCTCTCATCATAGACAAACTCAATCTTTGGTGCACGCTTTATAACAAGATGGCCTGCAAGCTTATGCTGGATATATGGTGTTGCCTGGGTAAGTCCATTAAAGGAACGGTGTTTCTCCTCATCACTACCCATAACACTCACACCTATCCTTGCATACTTAAAGTCAGAGGTGATATCAACATATGTAATGGTAAAAAAACCAATATCAGGGTCTGATATGTGCTTCCTGATAATTTCCTCAACCTCTCTTCTTATAAGGTGTTCTAATTTCTGTTGCCTTCTCTCTTTAATTTCTTCTCTCCTGTTTTTCCTCATTTTACATTTTTCTTTTCAATTTTTCAATTCCTAGGGGCGGGAGGAACTTGAAATATAGCAGGGATAATGGTAAATTAAAATCAATGGAAAAGCAAACACTGGAGAGGTGGATAAAAGGGTTGATTGTTTTTGCTGCCTGTCTATACCTCTTTTTCTGCCTTATCTCATTTTCGCCTTATGACCCTACCTTTAAATTTGCAAGGGTTGCCTCCCCTGTAAATACTTCCGTAGAGAACTTCGGGGGTAGGTTTGGTGCATACCTTACAGGACTCCTCTTTTATCTCTTCGGGAAGACATCCTACCTTTTTATCATCCTGCTTCTTCTGATTGGATATAACCTTGTCTGGGGAGAAAAGGTGGGGATATGGAAAAAGATATGCTCCTGTAGTATCCTTGTTCTCACCATCTCTATCTTTTTTGCTATACATAATGGATATGGCCCTTCAGGTGGCATCATAGGACTTTTGCTCGGTCCTCCCTTACAGGACTACTTCGGAAGGAATGGTATCTATATGATACTCATCCTTGCAGGCCTTGCTTCCCTTGTCAGTGGTTATAAGGTCTTCCTTGCACCCTTCAAGGAGGTAGTGGACTATTATCTTGAGGTAAGGAGGGAGAGGATTCCCTTACCCGAAGAAGTTCTTGAGGAAAAAGAGAAAAGAAGACCAAGAGAAAGGAAAACAATAAAGACAGTTGCAGTTGATGAAGGGAAAGATAAACAACCTGAAGTTAAGGAAGAAAAGGAGGTCCATCCTGTGCCTGTAAAGACACCGGCAAGGACTGTCAGGATAGGGAACTATAAACTCCCTCCACTTGACCTCCTTAAGGCAGGAACACCAGCACAGCAGGAGACAGAAGAAGACCTTGAAAGATATGCCCAGGTAATAGAAGAGACACTTTTAGAGTTTGGTATAGAAGGGGAGGTTGTGGAGATCAGCCAGGGCCCGCGGGTTACTATGTATGAGGTTCAATTAGCACCGGGTATTCCCATACAGAAGGTACATAGCATCCAGGACAATATCGCAATGAACCTCAAGACCACAAATATAAGGGTTGTGGCACCATTACCCAATAAATCCACAGTGGGGATAGAGGTCCCCAACAGAGAGATTTCCATTGTTTCACTAAGGGAGGTCTTATCAAGTAAAGAGTTTCAGAAAAGTCCATCAAAACTAACGATTGCCATAGGCAAAAATATAATGGGAAAGCCAGTTATCACGGATATGAAACTTTTACCGCATATACTCATCGCAGGAGCAACTGGTTCAGGGAAGACCGTATGCATAAACTCACTTATCACATCCATCCTTTTCAAGGCAAGCCCTGAAGAGGTCAAGTTTATAATGATAGACCCGAAGATGGTAGAACTTACCGTTTACAATGGCCTTTCCCATCTTCTCTGCCCTGTGATTGTTGATATAAAGGATGCCGTAAATACACTTAAGTGGCTGATTGGAGAGATGACAAGAAGATATAAACTCTTTTCAGATATGAGGGTCCGTAACATAGAAGCATACAATACCCTCAAGGATGTGGAGCCACTTCCGTATATCGTGGTGGTGATAGATGAGCTTGCTGACCTTATGATGATAGCGAGAAACGAGATAGAAAACAGCATCATACGGCTTGCACAACTATCAAGGGCAGCAGGCATACACCTTATCCTTGCAACACAGAGACCATCTGTAAATGTTATCACGGGTGTTATAAAGGCAAACCTGCCCTGCAGGATCTCCTTTCAGGTCACATCAAAGTTTGATTCAAGGACTATACTTGACAGGATAGGAGCGGAGAAACTTCTTGGAAGAGGTGACCTTCTCTTTATTCCACCTGGCAGTTCTTCACTTATGCGGATACAGGGATGTTTGGTGAGTGATGAGGAGATAGAAAGGGTATGTAACTTCATCAAGGAACAAAAGTCCCCTGAATATCAGATGGAGATAGTGGAAGGGAAGCATGGTGAAGAACAGGAAGGAGAAGTTCTGTCTGTTTCTCTTTCAGGAGATGATGAAGAGTCACTGTATCAGGAGGCAAAAAGGATTGTCCTTACCACAAGGATTGCCTCCATATCAATGCTGCAGAGACGGCTTAAAGTTGGATTTAACAAGGCAGCAAGGTTTATTGAGAGGATGGAGGAGGAAGGAATAGTCGGTCCTTACAGGGAAGGTAAACCAAGAAGGGTGATTGTCCCTGGAGAAATGGAGGATGAAAAGTATTCCGATAAATGAAGTCCTCAGAGAGAAACGGCTAAAAGAAGGTATTACACTTGAACAGGTTTTTTATGAGACCCATATTCCTTCAAAGTTTGTCTGTATGATAGAGGAGGGGAACTGGAAAGGTTTTCCCAGTCAGCTACATATGAAGGGCTTTATAAAAATCTACGGTGAGTATCTTAAAATCCCTGCATCAGTGATTGAGGAAGGGATAAAGGCAATAGAGAAAGAAAAGGAAGAAGAGAAAAAACAGGATGAGATGGAGCAGAAAGAAAGAGAAAAACCTGTCCTGGACAGGTCTTTATATATCCTTTTTCTACTTCTTGTCTTTTTCGTTATCCTCTATTTTTTAGTACTTTACATTCTACCAGAATGAGACACAAAAAAGTATGCCTCTTCACATTAGGATGTCCCAAAAACCTTGTTGATTCCGAGAATATACTTGCCTTACTCGGACAGGGAAACTATATACTAACCGATATACAGGAAGAAGCAGATATTGTTATAGTTAATACCTGCGGATTTATAAAACCAGCAGTAGATGAATCCATACGGCTCATTAGAAAACTATGCAGGAAGAAAAGAAAAGGACAGAAGATTGTGGCTTATGGTTGCCTTGTAAACAGATACGGAAAAGATATGCCTTATATAGAAGGTGTTGATGCTATGGTAGGTGGAGGAAGCCCTGTGCTGCTTGTGGATACAATAAAAAAGGGTATGAGAAAAGGATTTATCCCCGGAGATTGTTCTACCATTGAAAGTTATCCCCGTATTATATCAACATATCCCTATGCCTATATCAAGATCTCAGATGGTTGTGAAAACTTCTGCAGTTATTGTCTTATACCAGAAATCAGGGGACGCTTGAGAAGCAGAAGTATAAAGGATATCTACAGTGAGGCAGGAGAGATTGAGAAGATGGGCATAAGAGAACTCATACTTGTGGCTCAGGATACAGGAAACTACGGTAAGGATATAGAAGGAAGTTGCCTGCTGGACAAACTCCTGATAAAACTCTGCAGACGCAACTTCTTCTGGCTGCGGGTTATGTATCTCCACCCTGCACATATAACAGAAAAGGTGCTTGAAGTTGTAGCAGAAGAAAAGAAGATATGTAAGTACCTTGATATACCCTTACAGCACATACACCCTGAGATATTAAAAAAAATGAACCGACCTGTAATGGACTATGAAAGGATAATAGACAAGATAAGAAAAACCATACCCGGTATAAGACTACGGACAACATTTATCGTGGGCTTTCCGGGAGAAAAAGAATCGCATTTTAAGGCACTGGTTGATTTCATAAAGGAAAAGGAGTTTGACCGTTTAGGCGTCTTCAGGTATTCAAGGGAAAAGGGGACACCAGCATATCACCTTTCAGACCAGATAGATGAAGAGACAAAGAGGGAAAGAGAAAGAATAATTATGGAAATACAGAAAGGAATATCTTATAAAAAACTGCAAGGTATGGTCGGGATGGAGATGGATGTGCTTGTAGAAGGAAGAAAAGGGAACTATTTTACAGGAAGGACAGAGTTTGATGCACCTGAGATAGATGGTACAGTGTATATAAAAAGTGGTAGGAAACTGAAAATAGGTGATATATGCAGGGTTCGTATTACCTCCGCCACCTTTTATGACCTCTACGGAGAGCCATTACCTTAAAAGGAGGGAGAGCCAGAGAGGTATGGTGAGAAGGGAAAACAGGTGGGTGGTAAGGACACAGGATGCAGCAAACTCTGTATCCGAGTTATAGACCTCACTTAATACAACACTGGCGATTGCTGAAGGCATTGCTGCAACAACAAAAAGTATATTCCTTGCCTCAACAGGAAAAGGAAGGAGAGATAAGACAATTGCGGCTATCGCAGGGATAACTAAAAGTCGTAAGGAGATTACATAGCCCTGAAGGGATGTAAAGAGGTGGTGCGGTTTGAGGTCTGCCATTCTACTACCGGCGATAAACATAGCCACAGGGATGGTCCCTTTTCCAAATATATCAACCACAGAAAAAAAAGAAGACCCTATCTCCCTCAGGATACCACCTGATGTTAAAAATACACCTGTATCCTTTACTGCTATTGCTAATACAGAAGCAACAATAGCCATCATAGGAACACTTAAAAGGTTTTTTGCACTATCCTTACGCAACCTGTTACCCGTAAGGGCAAAGATTCCTAATGTCCAGACAGAGAGTTCTGAACCGAGGGTAGAAAAGATAAGTCCTGCTACACCTGTGCTCCCCCATAGCATAAGGACTATTGGCAATGGAAGGAAGGAATAGTTGTTTATGGTGCACTGGAAGAGAAACTGGTTTTTCTCCTTATCACTTTTAAACCTTATAAATCTTGAAGATATAGTGCCTGTGATATAACCGGTAGACATTATTAGAAGTGTTCCTGCAGGCAGTACCCAGTTAGTAACCAGCCCTTTCAGGGTAAAATTACTAACAAGGGATGTAAATATAAGGGCAGGATAGAAGAAGTTTGTTGTAATGCGGGACATCTGGCTGGCTGTCTCCCTGCTTACCATATTCAACCTCCGTGCCAGTATTCCTGCTGCCATCATCCCGAATATTGCCAGTATCCGTATAAAAAGCTTTATAAACATAGGAAATATTATACAGTAAGTTGCTTTTCAGAGAAAAAAGTGGTAAAATTAAAACTATGGGAGAGAAACTTAAAAAAATACTGGTTATTGAGGATGAGGAGGACAATCTGAAGGTTCTTTCTATGGCACTGAAGTCAGCCGGATATATTGTTTTTGGCGCAACCAATGGAGAAGATGGGATTGAGTTATTCCGTCAGGAAAAGCCAGACCTTGTTATCCTTGATGTAATGATGCCTGTGATGGACGGCTGGGAGGTCTTAAGAAGGATAAAGGCAGGTCTGAGAAGCAGGCGGGTGCCTGTAATAATGCTTACAGCAAAAAATACCGATCAGGACAAGATAAAGGGCTATGAATATGGCGCTGATTTTTATGTAACAAAACCATATAACATAAAAAAACTTCTTCCCATCATAAGGGATATGTTAAGCAAGTAAACAAATGACGGTCAATCTACCCCCTCAATACCACCAGAAAGAAGCGGAGTTAAAGACAGCAAAAACCATTGAAGAAAAGATTTCTATCCTTGAAGAACTGCTTGCCATAATGCCTAAACATAAGGCGTCAGAGAAACTCCAGGCACTTTTAAAAACAAAGATTGCAAAATACAGGAAGGAATTAGAGAAGAAGCCACAGACAGCAAAAAAACAGACAGCCCCGGTTATCATAAGAGAAGGGGCAGGACAGGTTGCCCTCTGCGGCCCTCCAAATTCAGGGAAGTCCACACTCCTTTCAATACTGACAAAGGCAAAGCCAGAGATAGCGGACTATCCTTTTACAACAAAAGTGCCTGTTCCTGGGATGATGAGGTATAAGGATATAAATATACAGATTGTGGATACACCATCCCTCTCCTGTCAATTCTCTGAAAACTGGCTTGGGGATATACTCAGGAAGGCAGATGCACTTCTCTTTCTTTTTGACCTTGCCTCTGACTCCCTGATTGAAGAGATGGACGATGCACTAAAAACACTGGAGCGATTTCATATCAAGCAGGAAAATGATTTTATCTTTACAAAAAAAATTCTCTGGATTGGAAATAAGATAGATGTTCCGGTTTCTAAGGATATAAAAGAGATATTTATGGAACTCTACGGTGAGAAAATAAAAGATAAATTCATTGAGATATCCATAAAAGAAATGACAGGGATTGAAGAACTGCCTGAAAGGATATTCAATCTCCTGGATATAATAAGGGTATATACAAAAATTCCAGGAAAGCCACCTGATAAAGAAAATCCATATACACTTAAGAGTGGCTCTCTGGTGATAGACCTTGCGGAGATTATCCACAAGGATATTGCTAAGAACTTTAAGTATGCACGGCTCTGGAGAAGTGGAGATGATAAGGTTGCTATTGCAGGCAGGGACTATGAACTAAAAGACGGGGATATTATAGAGATACATATTTAGCGTCATCGGAATTTGGAAAATTCCGATGATGAAGGGTTTTGAACACCCTGTCTGCTTGACGCAGACACCCCTCTGTAAGAGGGGAATGAGTTAAGATATTCAGAAGAAAGCAGATAAATCAAAGCCCCGAACAAAAGAAGATATGCAGATGAGCGTTCGGGGTAAAGGGTTTCAGGGGAGTGTCTCCCCTGAATATCTTGATTGACTTTTCTTTCAGAAGTTATATAATAAAAAGACAGAAGAAGATAAAATACAAACTATATAGGGGTGGATATGGAAAGGAAATATGAGGGTTGTTTTCTGTTAAAGGCAAACTTAGAGGACGAGGAAAGAGAGAAGGAAATCTCTTTTATAGAGGGGCAGATATCAGGTAATGGAGGCACTATAGTTAAAAAGGACGTCTGGGGAAAGAAACATATTGCCTATCCTATTAAAAAAAATACAGAGGCATTCTACTATATTGTATACTTCAGAGCTCCCTCAGGAGCCATATCTTCAATATCAGAAGGTCTAAGAAGAAGGGAGAATATACTCCGCTATCTTTTTCTCCAGAGAAAGAGATTTCCTGAGTTAGAGAAGGATGAACAAAAAGGGAGATATTAAATGCCAGGGCCAACACTTAACAAGGTCTTTCTTATTGGCCGACTAACAAGAGACCCTGAACTCAGATATACTCCTTCAGGACAGGCGGTTGCATCAGTAAGGATGGCTGTCAACAGGGAGTATGTATCAAAAGAGGAAAAAAGGGAAGACACCTGCTTTATAAACCTCGTTATCTGGGGAAAAAGGGCTGAGGTATGGGCTGAATACCTGAAAAAAGGAAGTTTGATATTTGTTGAGGGCCGACTTCAGTACAGACAATGGGAAACACAGGATAGCGAAAAGCGGTCAACAGTTGAGGTGGTGGTAGAGGACTTCCAGTTTCTGGATAGACCAGCCACCGTTATAGAGGAAGGAAAAGAAGAAACGGATATTGAAAAGGAGGAGAAAGAAGATGTCGGTAAAGAAGAAGGCTAAGGTATGCCAGTTCTGTAAGATGGGTGCTGATGAGATTGACTATAAAGATACAGGTATGATTAAAAGATATACCAGCCCAAGGGGTAAGATATTACCCCCAAAAATTACAGGGGTATGCGCCAAACACCAGAGGGCTCTTGCAAGGGCAATAAAAAGGGCTCGCTATGTAGGACTTCTACCTTTTGTAAAGATTTGATGGAAACAAATGAAAGTCATATTTATAAAGGACTTAGAGGGGACAGGAAAGAAGGGTGAGATAAAAGAGGTCAAGCCCGGCTATGCAAGGAACTATCTTATACCAAAAGGGATTGCCATAGAAGCAACCCCTGAAAATATAAGGCAGTTAGAAAAACAGGAACAACTATTCACCACAAAAAAGAAGAAGGAACTTTCAAGGGCAAAAGAGATAAAAAATATCTTAGAGAATGCCTCAATAACAATTGCTACTAAGGCAGGACAGGATGAAAAACTTTTTGGAGCCATTACTCCTGAAGATATAGCGGAAGCAGTCCTTCAACAGAAGAACATTGAGGTTGATAAACACCAGATTTTACTTGAACAACCCATTAAAAAACTCGGCGTATATAAGGTTCCTATCAGAATAGGAGAGAATATAACAGCAGAAGTCAAGGTATGGGTTGTAAGAGAAAAGTAATATGTCCAGAAAGAATAACAAGCAGACCATTCTGAACGGTAAAGTGCCTCCTCAAAGTATTGAATCTGAAAGGGCAGCGCTTGGATGTATGCTGCTCAGTGAATCGGCAAGGATGGAGGCATTTGAGGTACTTAAAGAGGAGTTTTTTTACAGTGAGACCCACCGAAAGATATTTTCCGCAATCCGCACACTCTTTGAGAAGAATGAAAAGTGTGACCTTATTACCGTAACAAATCAGTTGACACAGCAGGGCATACTTGATGAGATTGGCGGGGTTGAATATCTCAGTGAGATGGTTGAACTTGTCCCCACAGCAGCCAACATTGACGAGTATATAAAGATAATACGGGACAAATATCTCCTGAGGGCCATCATTGAAAATGCAAGTTCCATTATATCTGAGGCATTTTCTGAACCAGAAGAAGTTGACTCTTTCCTTGACAGGGTAGAATCCACAATCTTTGATATCGGTGAGAAGAAGACAAAAAGAACCATCTTCTCGCTTAAAGAACTGGTCAAGGAAAACATTGAACTTATAGAAAAGATACATGGAAGGCAGGGACTTGTCACAGGAGTTCCTACCGGTTTCACAGACCTTGATAGGTTAACAACAGGGCTTCATCCTTCGGAGTTTGTTATCATCGCATCAAGACCATCCATAGGCAAGACCGCCTTTGCCTGTAATATAGCCCTTAACCTTAATGCAGGAACAACAAGGTTTCCAGTACTCATATTCAGTTTAGAGATGAGCAACGAACAGATTGTGCAGAGGATGCTATGCTGTGAGGCAAAGATTAGCCAGCAGAAGTTGAGACAGGGAATGCTCTCTGATGAAGATATGGGAAAATTGCTTCTTTCCGCAGGACGGCTGGAACAGGCACCCATATTTATAGATGATACACCCTCTCTAACCACCTTTGAGCTGCGGGCACGTGCCAGACGTATGAAGGCAAAGGAGAATATTCAGTTAATCATAGTGGACTACCTCCAGCTTATGAGAGGGACCAGAAGAACAGAGAACAGACAGCAGGAGATAAGTGAGATATCTGCATCACTTAAGGCACTTGCAAAGGAATTGAATGTCCCTGTGGTTGCCCTGTCCCAGTTAAACAGGTCTCCTGAGCAGAGAGGAAATAAAAAACCGGAACTTTCTGACCTGAGAGAAAGCGGTTCACTTGAACAGGATGCAGACCTTGTTATACTTCTTCACAGGGACAGAGACGAGGAAGACAGACAACTATCAAATGTGACTGAGTTAATAGTAGCAAAACAGAGAAATGGACCTGTGGGTAAGGTTACACTCACATTCAGACAGGAATTTACCAGGTTTGAAAACTACAGTCCGAGAGAATAAAAGATGCTTACACTGTTAAGGAAGGCAGGCCGTGCAATCTTAGGTTATATCTCATATTTTGGCTCCCTTACGATACTTACCGGTGATGCATTCAAAAAGATATTCTCTGCAAAAAAAAGTGAAAATATATTCAAGCATATAGACAGTATAGGTATAAATTCTTTTCCCCTTGTGGCAATTATCTCTATCTTCACGGGTATGGTACTGGTAATGGAGACCGCCTATACACTTAAAAAATTTGGGGCTGAGATTTATTCCGGTGGTATTGTCTCCATATCAATGATAAGGGAACTCGGACCTGTCTTTGTAGCAATCATTATGGCAGGCAGGGTTGGTGGAGCAATAGCGGCTGAGATAGGGACAATGAAGATAACAGAACAGATAGATGCAATGGAGATTTTAGCGGTTGACCCTGTCTCCTATCTTGTGAGTCCACGCCTGCTTGCAGGTATTATATCTCTACCTTCCCTTTTCCTTATGAGTTTTTTCCTTGCCATTGCAGGTGCATTCATCATAGGGGTCTTGCTGGTAAATATCCCATCAGGGATGTTTTTATATCAGACATTCAGGTTCATTGGGGTAAGAGACCTCTTTGTAGGACTTGTAAAGTCAGTTGTCTTTGCTATTGTTGTAATAGGTGTATCTTCTTATGAGGGACTGAGGGCAAGTGGTGGGGCTGTGGGGGTAGGAAGGGCAGCAACAATCTCTGTGGTTGTCTCATTCTTTCTTATAATACTCTGCAACCTTATTCTGACTGGCTTCTTCTATTTTATATGACTGTAAAAGAAACTATAAAGGTAATTAACAGGTGGTTAGGAAGGTTTCATCAGGAGGAAGGGCTTTTATACGGAGATGAAAAAAGAAGTATAACAGGGATAACCGTCTGCTGGATGGTTACAGAAAAGGTTATTGACTTTTCTGTGAAAAAAGGACATAACCTTATCATCAGCCATGAAGACCTGCTTTTCCCACCGGACTATGCATTTTCAAAAAAAGAGGGCGTTGTATCTAAAAGAAGGACCTCTTTACTTAAAAAACATAAAATCTCTGTGATAAGGGTACACTACCTTGCGGATAGATACTGTGTCCTTGATGACTTTGGGAAGGTACTTTCTCTCGGAGAACCGGTTGTTAAAAACGGCTTTCACAGGGTTTATGAGATAAAAGAAATATCACTTCAAAGGTTTGCCAGTAATATAAAAAAACATCTTAAACTTAAAAAGGTGCGTATAACAGGAAGCCCGTTATGGAAGGTAAAAAGAATAGGTGGACTGTGGGGAGGGTTAGGGCTAAGTATAAATGCATCTTTTATAGACGAGATTCTCAGATACAATGTTGATACAGTAATCGCAGGTGAGGTTGATGAATATACAATGAGGGCAATGAAGGATATGCATATAGGGATTGTAGAGGTTGGCCATGAGGTAAGTGAGGAGACAGGCCTTAAAAACTTTGCAAATGCCCTGCAGGAAAAGATAGGGAAGATACCTGTCAGTTATTGCCCTAATGAGTTACCTTATACATTAATTTAATATCCACCATATCTCTTTGCACACTCTACAGCAAAGAGATAACTTTCCAGTGATACAGTGGAAGGGATGGTATGGTCACTGTGATAGATATATCCGCCACCCTCTTTTGCTATGAGAACCTTTGACCTTATCTCCTCCTCTATCGCCTGGCGGTTTCCTGTTGCAAGGATATCCGCAGAGATATTTCCAAAAAGGCATATCTTTTTACCAAACTGTTCTTTATAGATACGGACATCATTGCCAGCCCTCGCTTCAAGTGGCTGTATAGCGTCAAATCCTGCCTCAATAACAGAAGGGATTAGTTCCCTCATATTTCCATCAGAATGCAGAAGCAGGAACTTCCCCTGTTTTTTACAGAACTGGCTTATCTCTTTATGGCAGGGAAGGAAAAACCTTCTATAGTCAGAAGGCGAAAACATCGGACCATTTTTATATGCCATATCTGAGAAAAACCATATGGCGTCCCACTCTAACCCCTTGTTCACCGTCATTATTAACATCTCTCTTAAAAATTCCATATATCTTGTGCATATATCTTCAATAAACTCAGGGTCTATCTTTAGTTGTACACAGAGGTTCTCCATCCCCAGCATCTTAAAGGAAAACCAGTATGGCTCGGAACAGTTGAGTGTTATAAAGTGCCCCTTCTCTCTTGCCTTCCTTGAGGTCTCAACAATATCCTTTGTAATACGTTCTTCCGAAGGATATAGTGCCCACTTCACTCTTTCCCAGTCATTTCTATCCTTCACCGCATGGTCAAGCTCAATATGCGTGGCATAACGGTTCTTCCAGTATTTCACCTTCACCCCGTAATAGTTCCTGTCAACCTTATACTCTTCTGTCTCTTCATATACAATATAAGGAAAGGCATCAGAAAGTCCATCATCAAAAGGGTGTATACCACATATCACATCAAGTCCGAGAAACTCCATCACATCTTTATCTTCAGGAAGTCCTTCTTTATGCCACCTTTTGATTGTATCTGGCCACATAGATTCTGTCATCGGGATACGGTCAAGTGTCCTGTGCTCAAGTGCTGCCTTTATTCTATCGTAAGATGTATACATCTTTACCTCCATTCAAAATGGATACTCCACTTCTTGTTTTATGGAATAAAGAAAAAGTCATATGCTATATATTATAACATAAAGGAATTAAATTTATCAGGGCAGTAAGAAAAGTTGCACAGAGATGATGCACGGTTTACAATATATGGGATGGAAGGTATTATCAGTTTGAGAAATGTAAGGGTCAGGTTAAATAGCACAGAGGTGCTTAAAGGTATAAACCTTGAGGTAAAGCAGGGTGAATCCCTTGTAATAGTCGGCAGTTCTGGTTGCGGGAAGACAGTTCTGTTGAAAACCATTTTAGGACTTATACCAATAACTGAAGGGGAGATATACCTTTTTGGAGAGAAGATAAACGGGGCACCAAAAAGTAAGATAATGGAACTGAGAAGCAGGGTTGGTATGGTCTTTCAGAGTTCTGCCCTCTTTGATTCTCTGACTGTATGGGAGAATGTTGGATTTTATTATCTCAACCATAGTACCCTGACAGATGAGAAGATACGTTCACTTGTGAGAGATATACTTAAGGATGTTGGGATGGATGGCTTTGATGAGTTCCTGCCTGAACAACTCAGTGGAGGTATGAAAAAAAGGGTGTCTATTGCGAGGGCACTTATATCAAAACCAGAGATTATCTTTTATGATGAGCCAACAACAGGGCTTGACCCTATTATGGCAGAAAGCATAACCCAGCTACTGATAGATATGCACAAAAAGTTTAAGACCACTGACATAACAGTTACACATGATATAAAACTTGCAGCCCATATATCCGACAGGATTGCACTGATTGACAATGGGACGATAGAGGAGCTCGGCACATTTGAGGACCTAAGGCAGAAAAGTCAAAGTCCACTTATAAGAAGTTTTATGGAGGGACATAATGAAAAGGGATAAACTTTCTCTTGAGTTGCGGGTGGGAATCTTCGTTATTATTACTATCTTTCTGGCAGGCGCCTTTATTGTGAGTCAGGCAACTACAGGGAAATACAGGGGCTATGAGATAGGGATACTATTTGACTATGTAGGTGGCCTTGAAAGTGGCTCCCCTGTCAGGGTAAGCGGAGTGAGGGCAGGCGAGGTAAAACAGATAGACATCCTTTATGAGGCACAGCCAAAGGTACTGGTAAGGGCGAAGATAAGGCCTGATATAAAAATCAGTACCGGCAGCAGAATTACCATCCAGACACTCGGACTTATCGGGGAAAAGTATATTGAGATAACCCCTTCTCCTGAGAAAAAATATATACAACCAGGCGAGATAGTGGAAGGAGAAAGCCCCCTTTCTATGGAAAAACTTGCAGAGGCAAGCCAGAGTATGATTGTGGGGCTTACCAGTATCCTTTCGGATATAAATAAAATTACAGGGGATAAGGACTTCCAGCATAATATAAGGTCAGTTGTTGCTGATGCCTCCTCCACTATGAAAAAGATAGACAAACTTACAGAAATGCTTGCTGGAACAAGTAAGAAGATAGAAGAGGCAGTTGCTTCTAACTCACCGAAACTGCAGGAACTATTAAGTAATACCAACGAACTTGTTGTCTCCAGTAAGGGACGGCTAAATGAGGCACTTGATGAGATAAGACAGTTTGCATCAGCAGGGACAAAAGCAGCGGAGTCATTTGAAGATATACAGAAGGCAGCAATATCATTTGATAAGATGTCCACCAACCTGCAGGAGCTCATCTGGAAGATCCAGAATGAAGGACTTTTCGCCCGTCTGATGAAGGAAAAGGAACTGGTTGACCAGATAAAACATGAAGTGCTTCTTTTACATAATGCCACAACACAGTTTACTGAAACAGCGGAAAAACTAAATGAAACATCTACAGATATTAGAAGGATTATCTCGGATGTAGAGGCAGGAAAAGGAACTGCAGGGAAACTTCTCAGGGATGAAGAACTATATAACAACCTGAACGATTTTGTAAAGGATATAAAAGCAAATCCCTGGAAACTATTTATAAGAAGACGGTAATGAAGAAAGAGACAAAAAGTATATTTTCCTGTTCTGAGTGTGGATACCAGTCAGTAAGGTGGCTGGGCAGGTGCCCTGACTGCGGCGGATGGAATACCTTTATTGAAGAGGTCCCGAGAAGCAAAAAAAGTGGCTTTGTTTCTATA
>Ga0078972_1006081_pt1 | contig 24866 bp, 25 predicted proteins | sample YelNatPaOPGAMG01_FD_67568 | JGI IMG/M metagenome (GOLD analysis project Ga0078972, IMG submission 67568) | Hot spring thermophilic microbial communities from Obsidian Pool, Yellowstone National Park, USA - OP-RAMG-01 (SPADES assembly) (version 2) | ecosystem: Environmental > Aquatic > Thermal...
TGCAATATGATAAAACGCAGATAAGACCTGCCTCGTATTGTCGTCAAATGCAGGCAAAACCGGATTATCCCATGTATAGCCGATAGAGTTCAGCATACTGACGTCTAAATTGCTTATTTCAATATCCTCAAAATATCCTTTTTCGTTGTCGGGACCAACGATATCATGTCCGTAAAAATTTCCAAGATCGGCGCCTAAAACTTGAAGACCCCTTGTAATTGCGCTCGTGCCGCTCCGCTGAACCCCTATTACCGAGATAATCCTTTTCTTTTTAAAAGTCATTTGCCTTCTGAATCGGGGGCGCCGTTTATTTTAGTTTTCATATCTTTCAAAATATTTTCCCAAATATCTATATTGGGTTTAAGTTCAAACTCGACTGCATCCGCCATTAAAACGTAATCCTGTTCTACTTGTGCAGAAAGAACCGAAGAAAGAATTTTTTCGAGGTCGTTAAAATAAGACTGAACGCTTTTGCCGCCGTAAACAATGTTATTGTAATCTATTTTTAAAAACTCCGATATTTTCTCCATAATCTGAACAAATGTTGTCAGCCCTTTAAGATATTCGGAAAAATTCTTAAACCCGCCGGAGCTGTTTCCCCACCTTATTTCATCCGTCACTTTTACTATGCCGGCTTTAAACTCGGTTAAAAATACTATGACGGCATCGATAGAACCGTTTAAAAGTTCCAGCTGGCTCATAGTGTCTATTTTAATCTCGTCGGAGATTCCCAACTTGAAAGCTTTTGATTTGTCGGCATTCAGCATTAAATCGTCGTATCCGGTTCCGTTTATAAATATGCTTTTTATCACCCTGCCTTCAGGAATAAAACGTTTTATGTCGCCTTTAAATAAAATATCGTGCATACTGCTTTCGTTTGAAACAGAATCCGTCAAATTGCCGTCAACGTATAATTTCATATCGACTCCTTTGTTTTATAGTTAAAATTATCTTTGATTTTGTCTAAAAACAGCAGTAAAACTTTTTTAAATATATTCAGCAGAAGTTTATATCTCGAATAGTTTTTAAGCGAATCGACAGCAAGTCCGAACAAATCATAGCTTGCAGAGCTGTTCTGGTTTATAACGTGAATCTGGTTAAACAAAGACAGGTCATCGTAAACCGAGGATAAATATCTTAATTCAAAATCTATAGATTTTATATTGCCGGTATATTCCTCTGTTTTTATATAATTAAAAGGGTCATGGAGCGCCAGATTAAGCATTTTTTTTGCCTCCGACATTCCTCTTTCGCATAAAGAGATAAGGCTTTCGACCGCCTTTAACTCTTCACCCGCATCTAAGTTAAGATTATATTCTATACCCTCAAAACAGTCAAGAAAAAGTTCGATTTCATTTTCGTCTATATTCCAAAAATCTCCTTCATAATAATGTTCGAGCGATAATTTAAGTATTTTTAGCTTTAAATCTTTAAATTTGAGCTTAATTTTTACGGCAGGTAAAAAATCGATAAATTTTTTAGAATCAAATCTCGACAGATAGGGAATAATACCGCTGTTTTTATATTTAGACAGTTTTTCGGCGTATCCGTTTTCTTTTTCGAGAACCGTTAAAGCCATATCGTAAATATATTCCGGCTTAATAAGGTCGCGGCATACCGGATTTAAACATTTAAGATTAAAATCGCACGGAAAGCATCCTATATCGGGCACGACGAGCAGTTTGTTTTCGGAGTATGGTCCTGTTTCCCAAAAACCTACGTTTCCGGTATAAATAACGATTAATTTAGTTCCGGTTGCAACCCCGATGTGCATTGTTCCGGTATCGTGCGTTATCAGAAGATTTGAGCGCGTGACTATATAAACAAGGTCGGAAACCGTAGTTTTGCCGGTAAGATTTATGAGCCTTTCGTCCCCTGCGGCGGCTTCTATGTAACTGCCGGCTTCAACGTCGTAATCTGCGCCAAGCAGGACAACTTTAATTTTTGAATCGCCCGCCAAAAGCATTTTTGCTAATTCTGCAAAATAATCGTAACGCCATTTTTTAAGTTCGGTCGAAGCTCCTATCGCAAAAGAAATAACCGTATCGTTTTCTTCGATGCCGTATCTTTTTAGCGATTCAGGCTTCTTTTTATGCTCTAAATATATTTTGTTTACGTGTATTTTTTTGCCGCTCCCGTCCTGCTTTGCCTCTAAGGTTCTTTCATAAATATCTACGAGGTTTAAAACGCTTACTTTTCTGTTTTTAACGGCGGAAAACATATAGGCTGTCATATGGTCGTTGGATATTATAGTTCCTTCGCGGGTTACGGATATGCCTATATTTTTTAACGAATTTAATATATAAAGAAAATATACGCTGAACTCGTCATGGGACAGATTTACGGCAAGGTCGTAATTTAGCGTTAAAACACCTTCGAATAAGGCGTCTAAAGCTTTTAAAACATCTATGGTTAATTCGAAATTGCCTGCTTTTAAAAGCTCGGTTAATCCTTTAACATCTATGGGTTTAATCTCATCCGCATACGGAAGGAACGGCGCAATTTCCGCAAAATCTGAAGAAATTAAAAGTTTAACACTGCTTTCGGGATAGATTAATTTAATTTTTTTAAAAAGAGCCGTGGACTGTATGAGGTCGCCCATACGGGTAAGGTTCAGAATTATTATATTTTTCATCGCCGGTTACAGCCCTTGGAGTTTGACTAATTTTGATTTTATCGCCCACAGCATCAAAATCATAGCTTCCGATTTCGACAGCCTGCCCTTTCCTCTTTTAATGCTTTCCGCCATATCTCCTATAGAAATGGATTTCTTGCCGGAAAACTGCATAATAAGGTCGTGAAGTTCTTTATTTCCTTCGGTTTCCTTCAAAAGCTCGGAAATATTTTGCTTTCTGGTTTCAATTTTAGATTTTATTTGTTCGTATGAATCTAAAAGTATTATATTCATCATCTCGCGTATGCGACGTTCATATGTATGGTTATTTAATACGGTTTCCCTGCCGTGAGCGGCAATAGCAGACCTCTCCTCTTCGTTGGCAAGATAATATTTTATTTTTTTCCTTAAGTCGTCCACCGTCTCGAAGACGACCAAATCTTTACCGTCTTCAAAGAGCCCTTCCATATACCTGCGCCTATCGACAAGCTGAAAGCCTCCGCATGCTAAGATTTCGTAAACTCTCGGATTTAAAAAATCGCCGTTTGGATTTATATCCCAGTGCCACATAGAAGAATGAAGATTTATATTTATTTTGGAATAGTTATATATCTTAACGGCTTCTTCTTCCGTAAACCTCTTACCTCCGTCCTGAATCAATAAACTTAAAGGCAGTCCGACGTGCCAGTCGCTTCCCCATATTTTAAAATTAAAATCGATAAGCTGGGCAAAAACGTTTTTTCTGTTATAATAGCCCGCTCCGGCAAAACTTACGTCGGAACCGTATTTTATTCTGTCTTCTTCGTTAATTTCCGTAATTTTTTTATGGAAATCCGGCAGGCATGCCAAAGGAAGATAATGAAAATTGTTTGCGCCGATGTTTTTCAGCTCTGTAAAAAAATCGTCTTTTTGTATGGTAAAGAAATAATCGACGTTTCCGGCTATAGTATTCCAATAGGTAAGCGTCCTGAAATCTTCCACGAACCAGTATGCGGTTTTAATCCCCATACTTTTCAGTTTAAGCAAAGTTCTTTCGCTTGCCGGAGACTGCGCCATAAAAATAACCAAGTCGGGAGGTTCATTAAAAACGGAAGAAAGAAGCGCTTCGGACATAAGATTAAAAAGGCTCTGCTTTAATGAATTTACGTGGTCTTCATTGGGAGTAAATTCGCCCATATATTTATACGCATCGTAAAATTTTGAAAAATCAAGTATTTTAACGTCGTAACCGAGGCCCAAAAGAGCCGAGTGCAAATAATTTCCGATTGTAGAAGAACCGCCGTACATTGGCTGAACTACCAATATCTTGAAAGAAGACGGGGTAAAAAACTGATTAATTCCGTAAAGTTTATATGTTAATCCGTATGCTTCGGGAAATATTTTCCTGTAAGAAGGAAGTTCGCAGAATAATATGCTGCCTTTATCAAGTTCCAGCTCTTGCGAAATTGACGAGGCATCCGCATAAACGTTTTTGCAGGCGGAATCCAAAACGGTAATTTTTAATGCCTTTAATAATTCGGAAACATTGAAATTGCTTTTTATAAAATTAAAAGATTTTTCGGAAGGTTCGACCGCCTCTATTTTTATTGTATTTTCTTGTTTTTTTAATAAATCCGCTAAAGCTTTTATATGATAACCGGCGCCCAATCCGAAAACTATAATTTTATCCGGCATCCCTTCATTCTCTATCCTGTTTATAATCTGAGCCGCCCATTTTCGGGCTTCCGAAAGCGGGTCGTAAACCGAATGAACGGTAATTCCGTTAATCTTAAAAGACGGCGCTGATGCAATTTTTGTTTCGATAATTTCAAAACCGATATTATTATTCATATACTATTATTACTATTATTATTACTGCTACTATTACTTTTTAAAATATCTGTTGCGCTGTCTAAAAGCAAAATAATATCATTAAAACTTTTCTCCACGCCTGAAAAGTTTAATTCGTCTATAAAATAATCGGAAGCAAGTTTAAAATAGCCGTAGTTCAAACCTAAGGATTTAACGGCTTCTTTAAATTTTTCAAAATAAAAAAAATCATCTTTATCGATATCAATAAATTTTTTATCTATATATGATTTGCGGGCATTTTCAAAAACGTCTTTCATGAAATATATTTCTTTTATTAAAGAATTTAGCTCGCTTTTGTCTATTGTATAATATTTATCCGTATATCTCAAAACATTATTTTTATCGATTTTCACGCTATTTTTTGAAAGCACGCCAAGCCAGCAGAACTTAAATATTTCCGAGGCAAACTCGTTTTTAGTGATTGTTTTTTTATATAATGGATAAAAATGTATCGAATCTAAATGTTTGCAGACGGCAACCGAAAAATTCCCTTTATTTTCATTTGAAATAACTCTTTTTTTAACGTCTGAAAGTTTAATTTCGTGTTTTTTAAAATGTTTATGTTTTTTATTTTTAATAAACTGCATTAAAGCAAGATTAAAAACATCTTCGGGATTTATATCGTTTTTGCATGCATAATTATAACGGCAGGGTTCATTCTGCATACACGGATAGCATTCTATTTTAGAATAGATTACATAAGAATTTTCTATATGCGGGCCGGTTTCGTAAAAATTGGCATTGCCTGTATAAACGGAAACCGACGGCACGTTAAAAATCTGAGATACATGCAAAGTACCGGTATCGGATGCAATAATTAAATCAAAGTCTTTTATCAGATAAATAAGTTCATACAGACTCGTCTTTCCGGTCAAATCGATAAGATTTATATCGGTGCCGCTTTGCAGGTTCTTTTTTATTTCTTCGGCGGCTGACGATTCGTCTGCCGTTCCGACTAATATTATTTCGCAGTTAAGGTTTTCCGAGAGCAATTTAATCAAATCTGCGTATTTTTCAGACTGCCAGACTCTTTTAGGATGCGTTGCCCCTATGGAAATGCAAATTCTTAAGAGTGTGCCTTTAGCCTGTTTTTTCAAGTTTATAATATTGTATGAAGTCTTTATTTCGGCGGGTTTTTCACTTCCTATGAGCGAATATATATCTACTATGTTTATTCTGTTAAGACTGCGATTTTTTACGATATTAAAAAGGTAGTTCGCCGCCCCGCTTCTATGAATAGATTCCGCATTTTTAGGTGATTTGCAGAGAGCAATAAAACCCCTTTTTTGTTCTTTAAATAAATTTATAAAAAGAGAGTTTGCAAAATCGTAGTTTAGGTTTACCGCAAGTTTGTATTTAGAGGTAAAATCGGATAAAAAAAAATCAAATTCATTTAAACTTTCGGCGGAAATACCAGAAAGCTTTAACAGACTTTCGTAAGTAAAAAAATTTATACCGTCGTTAAAAATATTTTTTATATTATATATGCTTTCGTCTATTAACAAGGCGATATTTTTTGCTCCGTTTCCGCCCTTCGGTGAGGCTGACGCATCTATAAGCGGAATAGATTGAAAAAAATCACCCAATCTTCTCGTCTGAAATATAAAGATGCCCACGGTTAAACAGAAACGGCGATACCGCCTGCCAACGGCATATTAGAAATATCTGAAGCCGCTGAACCTTTATTTAACGAAGTATTGACGCCGCCTGAAGTTTCGGCATTCTGTTTTTTATTTTTTTCGATTATTATCTTCCAGCCGTTTAAAAGATTTTCCAATATATTAATCGATTCGTCAAGTTTATGCGCATCTTTCTTCAGGTTTGCCGTAGTCAGATGGATTGACAAAAAAGTATAAAGTTTATTCAAATTTTTTGCGGTTTCTCCGCCTTTTTCCATATTTAGCCTTGCATTAAGCTCGTTAATAATGGAAACGGCATTGGATATATTTATCGACTTGCCGGCATAATCGTTCTGAGCTAGCTTTTCTTTGGCTATTTTAATAAAATTAATAGCTCCTTCATAGGCCATAATAATAAGCGTTCCTTGGTCAACAGTCGAAATGTTGATGTTTTCGTATTTTGAAATTCCGTCCATAATGAAATATAATCCTCCTTAAAGATTTAATTTATTATGCTCCGTTTGCGAGCATCTGTTTTATACTGTTAGACATAGTCGTATTCGTAGTTTGCATCTGACCTATGTAAGACTCCAAACTTGAAAACTGTTTTGTGTACATTCCCATCTGGTCCTGCACTAAAGCCTGCTGAAGGGAAATCTGGTTATTCATGTTTGTAATTTCCGTATTGATTTCCTGTTCGTTAAATTGTATTATGCCGTTTGCCGGATTTATATATGTATTTAAAAAACTTGTAATTCCCCCGGACATAGAAACTCCGTCGGCGTTAGGCGAACCGTTAACTAATGCGCTGAAAAACTGCTGAACCTGCTGTGGATTGGAAATTAGCATACTGTTTAAAACAGTAGTATTAAGCGTAATTTGTCCCGAACCGTCAGAATTCGAGGTTATTCCGTAAGTTGACGGCAAACCCGCGTTTCCCGAAAGGCCCGGGGCTTCACTGCCCATAAAACCGTATAACGAATTGACCAAGCTCGTAAGCGCATAATTTCCGCCTAAAGGACCGAGAGACGAGCTTTTCGTGTTTCCCGAACCGCTCGAAGTTACCGTATTCTGCGTCGCAACATCGCTTATAACTTTATTGTATGCGGAAATAAAACTGCTTACGGCATTGTCGATAGTCTGAGTATCAATTCCCACGGTTAAGGTTGTCGAACCTGTGGAATGCAGGTTTAACGTAACCCCCGGAATGGCGTTAGTAACGGTATCGGTCTGGCTTTGTATATATGTATTTCCGTAATCGATAACGGCATTTTGAGCAGTCTGCATCGTCGGGTTAGAAACATCTAATGAAAACGAATCCCCCGCTGTCAAAGTTTGTCCTGCTGTAACCGAAAGTTCTATTCCGCTGTTAGTCGAATTAGAACTGCCCGAACCGTCTATATAATAAGAAGTAGTTCCGGTTTCGGACGAAGGAACCGTAAAACTTCCGTTTTGTCCCGAGCTGTTAGTCCAATTTATAGTTATAGCGTTGGTTCCTACTGTCTGAGTCCCGCTGCCGCCTACGGTAAACGTATATGTCTGGCTTGCCGTTCCGGTATAGGTTCCACCGGCGGCAGGGATAGTATCTCCGCTGTTAATCGGACTGCCGGAATTCCAGTATGTCGGATTAATATTCGTTGTGCTGAAATTAAGATTTGCCGTTCCACCCGTAAGACCGTTGGTGACTGAAATAGCGCTGTTCGTTCCGGTCGTATTGCTTGTCAAAACAAGCTTGTATGGATTGTTTGAACTTCCGTCGCTGATAACTGCGGCGCTTACTCCTGCTCCGGCGTTGTTTATCGCCTGCGCAAGACCCGACAATGTATCGTTGGACGAAGTTATACTGACGTTTGTCGTTGTTCCGTTAACGGTAATGCCGAAAGTACCGGTTCCTATAGTAGTCGAGGTAGATGCAATACCCTGAGAAGCAATCTCCGAAGCCTGCGCAAGCTGATTAACCGTAAAATTATAAGTTCCCGGAATTGCAGAAGATGAAGCAGTTGCAGTTGCCACAGATGTATTGCTTGAAGTTGCCGTATATGTCTGATACAGCGACGGCTGACCGAGAGCGGCGGCGGCAGAATTTAAAGCCGAAACATCGGTACCGATAGTCTGCCATGCGGAAAGCTGATTATTTAAGGGTGTTTCCTGAGCCTGCATTAGCGCAATAGGTTCAGAAAGCGCCTGGTCAAGCGCATTCAGTATAGACGTATAATTAATTCCCGACTCGGGACCGGTTCCCATAACGATAAGACCCTGATTGGGATACGAACTCGGTGTTAGACTGCTTCCTGTTGAAGATATCGACATTTTATATTTCCTCTGATAATGATGGGTGAAACGTTATAATTTACTGCTGTAAAGAGAACCTTTTTGGTAATTAGACATAATTTTTAAAACATAATTAGGCGGAATCTGAGCCAGTACTTTTCCTGTTTTAAAATCTATCACGTTAATAACGGCGCCGCCTGCGCTCGCATCCCATTTGAACAACATTGCCTGGGACAGCATAGGTGCGGGGTTAAGATTCGATTCTATCTGTCGGCTTAATTCTTTTTCTTTCTCGGCGGTGCTGTTTGCCGAATTTGTTTTATTTGCGGATATATTTGTATTGTTCGCAATATTGTTTTTATTTTGGGCTGTATCATTTTTAGAATTTACGGCAGAACCGTTCGCCTTGTTCGCATTATATACATTATTGCCGTTAGCATTATTTAGCACATTTACGTTTAACGAAAGCTGTTCCATGATATTTTAGAGTAAAGCGGACAGATTTGAAATCCGTCCGCTTTACCTCCTTATTTGTTTATTTTACTTCAACAGTGTCAAAAGTCCCTGAGGAACCATCGAAGCCTGAGAAAGCATCGCCTCGCCGGATTGCGCAAGGGTCGAAAGCAAAGTGAACTGAGACATTTCTTGAGCAAAGTTGACGTCCATTATGTTGTTATAAGCCGCCTGGGTGTTAGTTCCTTCAGTCTGAAGGTTTGCGAGTATCTGAGTAACCCTGTTCTGGTAAGAACCGAGCTGACCGCTTATACCGGCAACCTCAGTAATAGCCGCCTGAACCGCCGAAAGCGCGATTAAAGCGCTTGCGTTGCCTGCGCTGGCTGTACTTCCGGTTAAAGAAACCGCTTGTAAAGATGTGGTAACTAAAGAACCTGCGGAGTTTGTTATGCCCAATAAACTAGCTGCAACGCCCTGAATACTAACCGAAATCTGATTGTTTGCAGTATTAGCATTAGGTCCGATTTGAAAAGAGAAAGCGCTTATCGAGTTGGTTAAACTGCTGCCCGACATCGCGTTTAAAAGGTTAAGTCCGTTAAACTGCGTAGAATTTGCAATCTGCGTAATTTCCGAACTAAGCTGCTGAAACTCGCTGTTTAATGCATCCAAGTTCTGCACGCTGTTAGTTCCGTTGGCGGCGTTAGTCGCAAGAGTCTGCATGGTGCCCAGCATCCCCTGTATGGTAGAAAGAGCGCCGGAAGCGATGTTGATTAGAGAATTTCCGTTGTTGGCATTAGACGTTGCCTGATTTATGCCGAGACTGGTTGCATTTAAGCTCTGAGCTATTTCGTAACCTGCCGGGTTAACCCATGCTCCGGTAATCTGCAATCCGCTTGAAAGTTCGTTCAAAGACTGCCCTAACGCGTTATTTGTGTTTTGAAGATTGTCCGTAGCTATAACCGCGGACTGGTTCGAGTTGATAAATAGACCGTTATACATTTTATCCTCCGTGATAAATAATTCCGGCATCCGTGCCGAAATTGTTAAATTGTTAAACTAGATTATTTGATTATTTGAAACTTCTTTTCCGGAATAGATTAATATCCTCCTTTTTTGAAAACATTAATTGTTAATTCGTTCACCTCCTCTTATATTTTATATTCGTTATCTAAAAATTTAGACAGTTAACCTATCCTTTCACTTCTTAATCGTCATAATCTTTTAAAAACTTTAATTTTTTTTCTTCCTCGTCTGTCATTGCGAACTTCATTGTCATTGCGAGCGAAGCGAAGCAATCTCCACAATGACGGGATATTGTCATTGCGAGCGAAGCATATCGGACCACGTTTCCGATGAATCCGTCTGTCATTGCGAGCGAAGCGAAGCAATCTCGCATTAGATTGCTTCGTCGCTAACGCTCCTCGCAATGACTGTATTGGCATTATGAAAAATATCCCATGAAAATATTTATTTCATCTGCTGTGCCGTGCATGGTCAATCCATCCGTATATATAATTATATCGGCTTTTTTATAAAATTTTTCTCTTTCGTCTAATTTATCCTTGATATCCTTTTCGCTGAAACCGCTTTTTCCCAGAACCGGTCTGTGGCTTTCGTTTTTTATTCTGCCGTAAATAGTTTTAGGATCTGCCTTTAAATATATCACCGTTCCGATATTTTTTAGCAATTTAATATTATCGTTAAACACGGGCATCCCTCCGCCGGTCGCAATCACCCACGTGCTGCACTGTTCTTTTATAAGCAGATTTTCAGAATTAGTTGCTACATCTATATACTTTGTAATAAAACTTAAAATATCCGATTTATTTTTTTCCATTTCCCGTCCAATTTCTGTTTCCAGCTTTCTAAAATAATCTTCGCCTTTCCTCTTGAATATATCGCTTATAGCCATACCCTCGTATGTTTCTATCAAAAAATCGAGGTCTATAAAGTTTAATCCGGAATTTTTAGCCAAAATTCTCCCGACCTCAGTCTTTCCCGCTCCCATAAAACCAATAAGTACGATGTTAGTTTTCATTATCGCTGTTCTTTTAGTGTTTTCGTTTTTAATTCCCATTGTATCCAAAGGGGTGCTAATTCTGCCGCTGATATGTCGGCAGTGTTTTCGTTTTTAATTCCCATTGTATCCAAAGAGGTGCTAATTCTGCCGCCGATAGGTCGGCAGTGTTTTCGTTTTTAATTCCCATTGTATCCAAAGAGGTGTTAATTCAGCCGCTGATAGGTCGGCAGTGTTTTCGTTTTTAATTCCCATTGTATCCAAAGAGGTGTTAATTCAGCCGCTGATAGGTCGGCAGTGTTTTCGTTTTTAATTCCCCTTTTGCAAAAAAGGGGTGGCATTTTGCCTGAAAGGCAAAATGACGGGGTATTTATAATAAAACAGATTTCAAATCTGACCCTTTTTTTATTCTAACATTTGCATATCCTTCAAAATTCCTTTTAATCTCGCTAAGACTGTCCCCGCCGAATTTTTTTAGGAAAAAATAGCATATAGAAAAAGACAGAGCCGCCTCGGCTACTATTGACGCCGCGGGAACGGCGCATACGTCCGACCTTTCGAGAAATGCTTTTTTCGCCTCGCCGGTATTTAAATCCACCGTGTCTAAATACGGCTTCATTAGCGTGGGAATAGGCTTCATTGCGCACCTGACGCCGATAATCTCTCCGTTTGACATTCCGCCTTCTATGCCGCCGGCATTGTCGGTTTTTCTGTAATACCCTGATGCTCCCCCTTTGAATAAAGAGTTTTTATTACCGTTGTTAGCGCTACTATCGTTATCGTCTTTATCACCGTAATATATCGAATCATGATATTCCGAACCTTTTAGATAAGCCGATTTTAGTCCCGCCCCGATTTCGACGCTTTTAATTGCCTGAATGCTCATTAAAGACATTGCTATGTGGGCATCTAATTTTTCATCCCACTGCGTAAAACTTCCGAGCCCTACCGGAACCCCTTTAGCCTGAACGGCAATAAGACCACCGGTCGTATCTCCTTCCGCTCTTATCTTGTCGATAAATGCCTTTGTCTTTTCTTCATGTTCGGGATAAGGCATGCGGAGTTCGGAATTTTCTATATTTTGCCTTACAGTTTCATCGAAAAGGTCGATATCGGCAGGTAAAAAGGTGTCAGAAGAAGCATTAATTTCCCCTATACCGAGCACAGCCGAAGCAAACTCAATGCCGAAATTTTTTAAAAAAATCTGGCAGATAGCTCCGATCGCAACCCTCGACGCGGTTTCTCTCGCGCTTGAACGCTCGAGAACATTGCGGATATCGTCTAATCCGAATTTTATCGAACCGGCAAAATCTGCATGACCCGGTCTCGGAGTATGAATTTTGCTTTCTTCGGGAACAGGTTTAAAGGCATCCATTCTGTCCCGCCAGTTTTCGTAATCTTTGTTTTTTATAAAAAACGAAATAGGCGAACCGGTTGTATAATCGCCCCTTACGCCCGATAAAAATTCTATTTTATCGGTTTCGATTTTCTGCCTTGCGCCTCTTCCGTAGCCCGACTGTCTAAGCTTGAGTTTCGAATTTATAAAATCTTCGTCAATTTTGACGCCTGCAGGAAAGTTATCTATTATGGCAACAAGCCCCTTGCCGTGTGACTCGCCCGCTGTTAAGAACCTTAACATATGAGACTCCTTAATAAAAGAATATTATAGTTGAAATTTATTATAAATACCCCGTCAGTCCGCCTGCGGCGGACTGCCACCCCTTTTTTACAAAAGGGGAATTAAAAGCAAAGACCCCGGTCAGTCATTGCGAGGAGCGTCAGCGACGAAGCAATCTCGCTTTCGCAAACAGGGGAATTAAAAACAAAGACCCCCGTTCAGTCAATATTATAGTTGAAATTTATTATAAATACCCCGTCAGTCCGCCTGCGGCGGACTGCCACCCCTTTTTTACAAAAGGGGAATTAAAAACAAAAACCCCGTCCCGTCATTGCGAGGAGCGTCAGCGACGAAGCAATCTCGCTTTCGCAAACAGGGGAATTAAAAACAAAGACCCGTTGATGACTGCCGCGATTATCCTTCGATCATTGCATACGCATTATGATTGTGTATGCTTTCGAAGTTTTCCGCTTCAACTCTGAACCATTTTATATTTTTATTCTTTTTCAGAACACCGGCAACGCATCTCACCACGTCTTCTACAAACATAGGGTTCTCGTAAGCATGTTCCGTCAAGAACCTTTCGTCCTCTCTCTTCAGAAGAGAATATATAGGGGAACTTGCGCACGATTCCACACAGGCTATAATGTCCTCGAACCATACAAGTTTATCGAACTTGAGCGAAACTGAAACGACGCCTCTTTGATTATGAGCGCCGTATTTGGATATTTCTTTGGAACAAGGACAGAGTGTATTTATGGGCACCTTAACGCCTATTATTATTATGCTTTCGTCTGATAACCCGGACAACTTTTCGGCTTGCGAAGCTTTTTCCTGTTTCTTGTCCTGTTTCTTGTCCTGTTTCTTTTCCAGTTTCTGCGCATCAGTTTTTCCGTCTTTTATGGTTCCGTTATAATAGCAGATATACTCCATCAGACTTTTTTTCCCGCTGATCGGAGCTGTTTTTTCTATAAAATAAGGGAACTCCATTTCTACCGAAGCTGAACCGGCGTTTAAAACTTTTTTAATTTTCCTTAAAATATCCGGAAAGCCGACTATGCTTATTTCGCCCCTGTATTCGTTTAAAACCTCCAAGAAGCGGCTCATATGCGTCCCTTTGAAATAATGCGGGAGGTCAACGTACATATTTATGTCAGCTACCGTATGCTGGAATGATTTTGCCTTATCGAGAACCGATATTGGATAATGCAGGTTTTTTATACCGACTTTATCTATTGCTATTCCTCTTTTATCCTTTGAATTTTGGACATCCGTCAACATAAAAAATAGAGGCGCAATCAGCTGTTTATTATTCTCGGCGTAATAAATATCATCAGCTCGTCTTTTGAATAGCTTATGTTTTTTGATTTAAAGAGCCAGCCTAAAAGGGGAATACTCATTAATCCCGGAATTCCGTTATTGGTCACCGTTTTGCTCATCTGATAAACACCGCCTATAACTACCGTCTGTCCGTTTTTTATTATAACGGTGGAATTTGCGCTTTCCGTGTCAAGCGTAGCCTGCGCGCCTGAAACAGGCGGAGCGACCGTATTGTTGGACGAGTTTATAACGAGTTTTACGTTTCCGTTTGCCATAATATGAGGGGTTATCTGAAGCGAAATCTGCGCGGTAATCGCCTGCGGAGCGGCTGTAGCTCCGACTCCGGCTACGCCCGGCAGATAAAGCGTCTGACCTTTTTCTATGGTTGCGGTCTGATTGTTAAGAACAACTACTTTGGGCGAAGCAATGGATTTTGCTTTAGACAGGCTTTCAAGCGCCTGAAGCGTAGCGTTTATGCTGGCATAAGAGTTTAATATCCCGACTGTAAAGGTTCCTGCCGAGGGCTGAGTCGTAAGCGTCGGGCTAAGTCCCGGACCCGAAGGAGTTCCTGTAGTTTCTCCGCTGAAATAATTAGGCGATACCGCAGCGTTTGATGAAGTCGGAGCCGAGCCGAGATAACTGCCGTTCCAGTTTATGCCCAGCTGATTAGAATAGTTTTTGCTGACCTCCACCATTTTAGCGACAATCTCGACTTCAGGCGTTCTTTTATCAAGCATTTTTACTAATCTTACCGCTTTTGCGACATGACTGGGAATATCGGTAATAAGCAAAGAGTGAAGAGATTTATCGTAAATAACCCTGCCCTGCGAACTTAAGACCGATTTTACTTTTGCCATAAGCCCGCTTGCCGAAACATAATTAATAGGAACGAGCCTCGTTACTTTATGCTCAGAAATCGCTCTGGCTTTTTTCTCGGCGGAAACCACAGACGCTATCGTTCCGGTAGAGTTTATGTAATATATCCCGTCCTTTTTAACCATTCCGAGACCGTATGCTTCAAGTATCAGAGATAAAATATTTTTAAGCGGAACATTTTTCATTTTCATCGTAACGGTTCCCTTTACGTCCGAACCAATCAAAACATTCATATCGGAAACCTTTGCAATCATTCTTATAACATCGACTACGCTTGCATTCTGAAAATCGAAACTGACCCTCATATCGGTAGGATCTAAAAAGAATTTATTAACTGTTTTCGGGGGGCTGTCTGCCGTCATGGACTGCGACTGTGTCTGCGACGGCGATGCGGATACGGCAGGCTGAATTCCTGCTCCTGCCGGCGCGGCATATGCCTGAACCGCTCCGCATATAACGTATATAAATGCCCATAACGCTAAGAAAACCGTTAACGTTAACGGTAAAAAGAATGCCTGTTTTTTCATATTATTTTACCTCTTTTTCCTATCTTGTTATCTTTCAATTGTTTATTTTAATCTCATAACGACTTTTGCAGACCGCATTTGTCCAAGGATATTATATGTCCTTTCGACCAAAATTACCTTGTTTCCGTTTATAGAAACCACCCTTGCCCTATTTACGCCGACTAACGAACCTGTGGTTATTATATAAGACCTGTTATCCGGCGTTTGCACCATAGCAAAATATTTTCCCCTCCTATTCATAATAAAAAAACTTATAGACGTTATAAAAATCTCCGCTTATACTCATAGAAAAAGGGACGGTTTCATAAAAACCTTTGGCTGCGCCTTTTTCAGGCTTAAACATTTTTAAATTAAGATTTAAGGCTTTTTCATAATTTGAAATTTTCATCAATAGCTGCGGTATATTTTTTTTCGACGGAAGTTCCGCAAGAAGACCCACAAATTCTTTATTTAGTTTCTTATATTGCTTCAATAATGCGGGATAGCTTCTTACCGTCGCTAAGTATGAATTATATTTTGCGGTTATCCCGCTCAATTCCGTCTGCTTCTGCATGGCTTTTGCCCTCAGTCCCGAATAGACGAAATAATAGTATATCCCCATTATGACTATAAATAAAATAATGCTTATAAACGTTCCGAGAACCGCCGGATTACTAAAATTAATATTCGATTTAATCGATTTAATATCCATTCTTTCTATTGCTCCGCCCTATCTTTTTCTTTTTTCATTTATTGCCTGCCTTTTAATGCCCTGACTCTTAATTTTCATAGTTAAAGCAAAACTTTGAAGCCTTAAACCCTGTTTCTTAACCTCCGAAGTCTGGAGCAGAGTGACTCCGCCGAAAAAACCCGTCTTGCTCAAATTGTTCATAAATATCGATTCTACCTGACCGTCCAAAGCTATTCCGGTAACGGAAAGTAAACCTTTATCGGATTTTAAAGAATCAATCCATGCAAATCTTGGAATTGCCGCCGTAATGTAGTAGATATATCCTATAGGTCCCATCTGTTCTTTTTTTAGAGTTTTAATAGCGTTAATTTTCTCCAAAGTTTGAGATTCTTTTGCTTTCAATGAGTTTGCTTTTATTACTTGAGGCATTAATATTGCCGTCTTTTCGTTATATGTCTTTATGCTTTCGTTTAAATCGCCGATTTTTTTATACATGGAAGATTGGAGAAAGAAAATCGCTATAGCGGCAAGAACTACCGGAACTATGATAAAAATTAACATATTCCGCAGACCGCCCGTCTCTATTCTTATTTTTATCTTTTTGGGTTTTTTATTTAAATTAATCTTAATCAATTTAGTCTGCTCCTCTTAATGCCAATCCGACCGCAACTGCAAAAAAATGGCTTTTATCGTCTGCGATATCATGTTTGAACAGCAAATTTCTAAAAGGATTTATATTAACCGCCGGAATATTTGTTTTTGATTCTATATCATCCAAAATACCCTGCAGTTTGCTTGAACCTCCGGTAAGATACACTTTTTTCGGATACTGCTTGTCGTTGTTTGCGGCAAAATAATCTATCGTCCTTTGAATTTCAGACGTCACCCTTGACAATATCATATCAAGGTATATCGAATAATCGGATTTAAAATCTTCGCTTCTGCTGCCTAAATTGCCTATTTTTATATTTTCAGCCTCATTAAAATCAATCTGGAATTTTTTTGCGATTTCTTCGGTAATATTAATCCCGCCTATAGGTATGTCTCTTCTGAATAAATTGACGCCTTTCTGAAGAATATGAACATTCGTTTCGGATGCCCCGATTTTTACTATAGCCGTCAATTCGTCGAATTCTTCGGGATAATTAAAATTAAACATATTTTCCAGCGCTATGCAATCAACATCCACTATGGCAGGATTCAATCCGCATTGATGAATAAATTCCATTTGATTCTCGACGATATCTTTTTTTCCGGCAACTATCATTATAAGGTTACTGCCGGCATCGTTAGGCGAATCGCCCAAAACGATGTAGTCTAAAAATACCTCGTTAATATCGTACGTAATATATCTTTGCGCCTCGTAATATATTGAAGAATCAAGCTCGTTAGGCTTCATCTTAGGCATCTCTATTGTCTTTATTATGACATGTTTGCACGGTATTCCTATGGAAACTTTTTTTTCGGCGATACCGAGTTTGGAAAAAGAGCTTTTAAGGTAGGATGCCACCGATGCGGCGTCGTTTACCATGCCGCCGGCGACGGATCCGGCAGGCAGGTCTATGATGTCAAGCGCGTCAATATAATATTTGCGTCCAGACTTTGACAGCTCAAGAACTTTAAGTGAGCTTGAACCTATATCGACTCCGACGCCTGTTTTCGAACCGAAGCCTAATTTTAAAGCCATAACAGCCCCGTATTTTAGAATTATACGTATATATAAGATATATCGGCTTTTTAAGAGCCTGCTTTAATATTTATTGTTTATTATTTATTATTAAGTTTATTATTTATTATTAAGATAACCTCAATTAAATTGAAAGTCAAGTTTTTTTATTATTTTTTATAAAAATTATAATCTTTTTGATTTAATTTTAAATTCAAAAATCGTATAATGTTTCTAAAAAAAATTACAAATTATGAACAAAAACAAAATAGCCGTTTACTCTCTTTTCTCGGTCCTGCTCTTTCTTTTTGCGGTCAGGCTTATACTTATAACAAAAATAGACCTGATTCCGGAAGAAGCCTATTACTGGCAATGGTCGAGGCATCTGTCCCTTTCTTATTACGATATGTCGCCTATGATTGCTTACACTATAGCTCTCACGACGTTTTTCGGAAAATTAAACTCACAGTTTTTTGTCAGACTGGGCGCTCCCTTAATATCGCTGTCACTATCGTTTTTTGTATTTATTGCGCTGAAAAAAATAACGGGGAAAACTCTGCATTCGTTAATCTGGGCGGTGCTGTTAAATGCCATACCGATATTTAACATCGGCTCCGTTCTGATAGTTTACGGTAATCTGCAGATGCTGTTTTTTTCATTAACCGTTCTGTTGCTTATATATCTTATCATTACAGAAAAAAATTATTACTGGTATTTAATCGGCATTTCTACCGGATTTGCATTGTTAAGCAAATATACGGCGGTATTTATATACTTAATAGTCTTTGTTTTCCTTTTGCTGAGCAAAAAATACCGAAAATATTTTTTAAGAAAAGAACCTTATCTTGCTTTTTTAATATCCGCAGTTATGTTTGCACCCGTAATAATATGGAATTACTCTAACGATTTCGTATCTTTCAGGCATCTTTTAACATTATCGGGCGGATATAAAAACTTCGGCATTTTTTTATATAACTTTTTTTTGTTTATAATATCCCAAGCCGGCATAATTTCGCCGTTTTTATTCATAATTATTATATTCGCCGCGTTTGCAGGCATGTATCTGGGGTTAAAGGAAAAGAACGACATATACACGGTTCTTTCGGCGGCTTCTTTGGTTCCTTTTTTATATTTCGTGTATCAATGCACAAAAACGACGGTTCAGCCTAATTGGCCGGTATTTTTATATTTTCCGGCTTTTCTGCTTGCTTTCCTTTTATCCTTCAGATTATACGGCGCATTGACATCAAACGGAATGAAAAAAGTTATGCTTTATTTTTACGGATTATCCTTTGCTACGGGGCTCGTATTCTCCATTATTATTTTTATTGCGCCGAATTATCCCGTTTTCAGCCCTTTTGTGAACATTAAAATCAGTAAAAGTCCGTTAAGGGATATTATGGGATGGAAAAAAATGGGCGCAGAAGTAAGCAAAATACTTAAGGAGCATGAAAATGACCGCCTGCTTATAGCTTCGAGAAGATTCCAGACGGCGAGCGAACTTGCATATTACGTCAAAGGAAAACCGCAGACTTATTCTTTTAATTATTTTATCAGGAATAATGAATATTCTTTATGGAACGACTTTAAGAATAAAAAGGGACGTAACTTTCTTTACGTAATAAATACTAAATACGGCGCAGGATTAGAAAAAAGTTTATGCCGGAACTTTTCAAGCTGTTCTTTCGTAAAAAAAATAAGCATAAAGAGCAAATACGGTCAAACTGTCAGGACTATTAAAATTTATATTTTAAAGGATTTTCTATATAAAGATAAATTTATGTTTAAGAAATTTTCTTCTAAAGAATTTTAAAAACCTTTTTCCTGAAGCATTTTAAGCGGGTCGGAAATCATATCGCCGAATTCCGCTTCTTTTTTTGAAAAACCGAAAGCTAAAGCCATTAACTGAGTCAGATAAACAATGGGAAGTTCTGAGTCTTTTCCGAACTTCTCGACTATTTTAGGCTGGTTGACGTCTAAAGCTCCGGCGCATTTCGGACATATAAGCGCAATAACATCCGCTCCCGCTTTTTTCGCCTTTGAAATAGTCTGCGAACAAAGAGTAAAGGATGTTTCCTCGTCCTGCACCAGATTCCTGCCGCCGCAGCATTGAACTTCGTTTCCGTAAAATACTGTTTCCGCTCCTATAGCTTCCAAAAATTCATGCATAAAACGGGGTCTCTCGGAGTTGTCCATTTGCGGTTTTTTATCCGTAAAAGTGTACATAGACGGTCTGGAATAAAGACACCCGTAATAAGGGGCGACTTTTAGTCCTTTTAGCGGAGTAACCGTATTTCTTTTTACCTCGTCCGCGCCTTTTTCGTTATATAAAAATTCCAGTATATGTCTTGCTTCTCCGTCCGGCACATATTCCTCTCCGAACTCGCCTGCTTCTTTAAATATGGAATTGACGGCTTCAAGCTCGTTTCGGTTTTCCCTGACTCTTGCAATAGACCTGTTGAATTCATGATAACAAACAGAACATGCCATTACCAGATTTTTAGAACCAAATCTGTTTTTGGCGATCATCATATTTCTTAGGGGCATATACATCGACAACGCCCCTTTGGATTTCATCTCGCCTATGCCGCAGCAGTTATAATCCGGTATTTCTATCAATTCTATGCCGAGCTTTTTTGAAACTAATTTAGAACTGTTATTATAGGCTCTGTCTATCGTTAACAGAGCGCACCCCGGATAATACGCCGCCTGATTTTCGTTTAATTTATCCATTTAAACCCCCGCCTCGACGTTTTCAATAGTATTTAGTTTATGTAAATAATTTTTCATAGCTTCTCTTGACCTGTCCCAGTTATGCGGTTTTCCAAGCCTGAGTATCGAAAAAGCCCTGCCGTCTTTAGCCATCTTAAAAATGGCGTCTCTTTCTATTTTTCCTAACAGTTCCTTGGTTCTCCCTGTCTTTTGCATTGCAGATGTATGGAGTTTTGCCAGGTCTAATCTTCCGTGTCCTATAATCATATCGTCGTATATCTTTTTAACATCTTCATCTGTTTTTAATTTGCTCCTGACTTCTTCAGGAAAATATTTTTTAATTACAAGAGAAAGGGCTTCCATCATTTCTGCCGGATTTACCTGTTTCGGACATCTCTGTGAACATTTATAGCATCCTACGCATCTCCATGCGACGTCTATATATTTTTTAAGCTCCTTTAAGTTGCCCAACTGCATCATATAAATGAATGCTCTGGGATTAAACCTCCTGTATAAAGGCGTCACGGTGCAGCTTGCCGTGCACATTCCGCACTGCCAGCATCTGTTTATCCTCGAACCGACTACGGTATCTTTAATTTCCCGAAAAAAACTCCTGTCGAACTCGGAATCTACTCTCGAAAGAATAAAAGTATTCCATCTCCCCGAAACGTCCACACCGTCTATGACTAAATTTTTTTCTTCTTTAATGCTGTCGTCTTCTATAAGATGCCTTGCTATGATATGCTCGCCTTTTTCGGCAACCGGTCTTTGTTCTTGTTTTTCCAAAGCCATAAATCCTCCGCATTTAAATAAAAAATTACTCTAATTTTTCGAGACCCAGCAGTTTTTTCATTAAGGTAAATCCTTCGGGAACACCGACTGACAGAGATTTTGATTCCGCATATACCATTTTGTAAACGTAATCGGAATACATATAGCTTAAAAGAATATCCGCTCCGTAAGGGCGGCTTAAATTAAGCCCGTTTTTACCCGCCAGTTCATACAGATATTCTATTTCGTCTTTCATCTCTTTTATACTGAAAGGCATAATGTAAGGTTTCCCGTCCCATGTCCTTTTTAAAAAATCCGCCATATAAGGCAAACATCCGGTTCCGTTATCCTGCCTATAAACCCATGACGTCCATAAAACATTTTTTTCCGGCTCGTAAAAATGTAAAACTTCTAAGGCAATATCTCTTTTTACTATAACGTCTTTATATGATAATGATTCTAAAAAACGTCCGGTTCTAATTTCAGCCGATTTTTTGGAATCGCTCAGGTAATTAAATCCTTCATTCAGACTGTCAAGGCTTACCGTTTCTAAAATCTTATCCTTATGCCTTCGGACGGAAAAAATTAAAGATAATATTCTATCGAATCTGCTCTCTTTTAATTTACCAACCCTTATGTCCGACAAAAATTCCCTTATAATTTCGGTTTTACGGCTTAAAAGATTATTAAACATCTCTATTTTTTCATCAGGCAAATTTTCTCGGACTATTTCAAAAAATTTTTCTTCGTATCTTTTGTCTATCTTATTATTTTTTAAAATATACGGCATTTTACCTGTTTTTTACAACATAAGCATAAGCGTTCATCGCTGCGGCTGCGCCTTCGGTAATAGAATCCGAAATAGCCTTCGGTCCGGTGCATGCGCCCGCCAGAAAAATTCCGGGTTTATTCGACTTAAACGGCGACAACGTAATATTTTCCGGTTTCAAAAATCCGTGTTCGTCAAGTTCTATACCCAGCTTGCTTGATATTTCCGGAGACTGAGGTCCGCCTTCCATACCGGAAGCCAGAACTACCATATCAAACGGAATTTCGAACGGTCCCCTTAAGAGCGTGTCTTCGCCTTTGCATATAACCGTATTATCCGGTCCTGAGGTTATTTCGGCAATTCTGCCTTTAACTATCTGCACGTCATGCTCTTCCATCGCCTTCCAGTATAAATCCTCATAAAAACCGTATGTCCTTATATCCATATAAAATATATATGCTTCGCAATCGGGAAAGCGTTCTCTAAGCTCGATAGCCTGCTTTACGGATACGGTACAGCAAACCCTCGAACAATACTGATTGCCGACATGTCTGTCCCTCGAACCGACGCATAATATAAAGGCAACGTTTTTAGGCGGCTTACCGTTTGACGGCCGGACGAAATTATCCTCTCCCATCATTCTTTCAAGGTCTTTTATGTCTATGACGTCGTCGAAAAGCTGATAAGAATATTTTGCGTCCCTTGCCGGGTCAAAATGCTCAAAACCGGTTGCCACGATAACCGAATCAAATGTTTTTGTTTCGCTTCCGTCCGCCGACTTTATCGTAACGTCGAATTTTTTGCCATTTTCTTTAAAATCCGAAATTTCCGAAGAATAATAAACCTTAATACCGCCGCCCGATTCCGCCTTTTTAATTAACTCTCCTATTACGTTATCGGCAGGCTGCATATCCGGGAACAAAAATTTATATTTGAATTTTTTGGGGTTTCCTCCAAGAAACGAATCTCTTTCCACTAAAGTTACATTGACTCCTAACTCGGAAAGCATCACCGCCGCGTTTAAACCTGCCGGACCTCCGCCAATTACTAAAATATTTTCAGACATAAACATCCTCCAAGGCTATTAAATTATTAATTCTGCCATATGTAGGGCAGTAATATTTTTATTTTTAATTCCCCTTTTTTAAAAGCGAGATTGCTTCGTCGCTAACGCTCCTCGCAATGACGGGACGGGGTATTTGTATTTAATTCCCCTTTTTGCGAAAGCGAGATTGCTTCGTCGCTAACGCTCCTCGCAATGACGGGATATTGGCTAACGCTCCTCGCAATGAATGGACGGGGTATTTGTCTTTAATTCCCCTTTTTTAAAAGGGGTGGCATTTTGCCTTTCTTTAGAAAGGCAAAATGACGGGGTATTTATAATAAATGCCTTTAACTCCATTTGTATTTTTTTATTTAAATTTAACTCTTCGGATATTCGTATAAGTTTACCGTCTTTCCCCCTGCCTTAAGCTCTTCGAGATATGCGTTATATTCCTCTTCAGACTTTTTCCAGTCTATACCCATTTTTTCGCATAGCGGTCTCCAATCCGTCGTATGCCACTGAAGCTGAACGATTTTAAAAACGTCCGCGCCGCAGGCCAATGCGGCAAACATAACGTCCGCCATAACCGGAACCTGTTCGGTATAACCCATGGCTTTCCCTATCCACTGGTTTTTATCCAATGTCGTGGTGCATCCGGTATCCTGCGTAATGCAAACGTCTGAATGAGCCTCTCTGACCATCGGCCTTATTTTTCTGTCCATCACGAAAGACCTTGACGCCTCCCTCTCCGTCAAAATATGCCTGAAACCGAAACCGCAGCAGTCATACCATGTAGAATAATCCGCGACCTGTGCTCCGAGAGCGAGCATAACGCCCGTAGAAACCGCAGTCCTTTTTCCGGCATAAATATCCTTATCGTAAATGCAGTCTTCCGGTATCATTTTATAACAATGGCAGGCAGGATGAACCGTCACAATAATATTGCTCAAATCATACTTTTTTAATTTGGCTATTTCAAAACGCATAACGTGAACCCATTCGCTGTAATGCACGATATATTCTGGAATAACTAATTCTCTTCCTATTTTGCGCATTATCCTTCCGACTTCATCCCTCAACTCCTTATTTTCAACAAGCAGGTTCCGCATTTCTTTATAATCCCCGAATGTAGTGGCGCAGTGAAATATCGGAAACAGTCCTAGCTCGTAAGCTCTGTGCCAGTTTCTCACGGCTACCGCCGCAAGCCCTACCGGATTAGAGGTGCCTGAGCCGTGATAATTCCAAGCGGTGCAGGATGTCTGGTTTCTTTCGTCTATATATTCAAGCCCTAATTGATTCATAAACCACAGGAACGACACCGGATAGCCGGGAATATTCCCGCACTGCCCGCACGATTTATGGTGCCATATTTTATTGGTGGGAATTTTTTTCTTCCAGCCGAATAACGTTTCTGCCTCTTTAGGTTTATTTTCATCCTTAACGTGAATAACCTTAACCTCGCCTTTTGCCTCAAGTTCGAGAAGCTGTTCATGAATATTCTCAAGTTTTCTGCCGGCGGCATGGATATAATCCGATTTTACATTTGCAAGACCTAGTCTATTACTTATTTCTATGGCCATATATATCTCCTTTCTTTGCCGTTTCCATCTTTATTAATTTGTCTTGTTCTTTTTTCTTCTTTTTACGTTTCAATTAAGAACTTCTGACGTCGTCCACTATATCCTGTATTATCTCATACAAAGAAGGGTCAACCGCTTCGATTATCTTAAAAACCCCGGATTCGTCAAAAATATCGTATAATTCTTTCATTGTTTCGGGCGCCACATCCCACGCCAGATTAGTTACCTGCAGTGTAGGCATAGGAATTGCTTTTCTCTTTGCGGCAAGGTCGGTTGAAGCATATCCTATATGCGGACCCCAATCGGGGAAAAAATCGGGCTGGATCATATCAGGGGACAGCTGATTTCCGTAAGCGGTAAGTTTCAAAAGAACTCTGGAATAAGGCTTTAAAACTTTTCTTGCCGACTCGAAGCCTCTCCGAACGGCAATTTCTCTCAATATTGCAATGACTCCGCCCGGATTATTCAAAAACGGGCAAATCATCGC
>Ga0078972_1007272_pt1 | contig 24861 bp, 20 predicted proteins | sample YelNatPaOPGAMG01_FD_67568 | JGI IMG/M metagenome (GOLD analysis project Ga0078972, IMG submission 67568) | Hot spring thermophilic microbial communities from Obsidian Pool, Yellowstone National Park, USA - OP-RAMG-01 (SPADES assembly) (version 2) | ecosystem: Environmental > Aquatic > Thermal...
GACGGCGAAGGGAGAGGACCTTTTTCGCGTAGTAATTGACGGAGAAGGTCTGGACAGAAAAGGTCCGATTACAGGTGAGGCAACGGAAACGACGCACCGCACCGAAGGCTTTGGTGTGGTGGTAGCCTACGGGACGGTACCAGGGGGAGTCGGGAACCACGACGTGGTTGGGACAGGCTTTGTAAGGACAAAATGGGGGAACGAACATGGGTATCCTCCTTCAAAGAATACCCTTACTACGGGTGAGACAGAGATTTTTGCTTTAAAAAAAGGCATAAAAACTTAATCTTCGTAACACTAATCGGGACGAGGCTTTTCTGTGGTGGCCGATGAAATCCAAAAGTTGGCGGAGACTTCGGCCAAGCAATCAAAAAACATTCGCGATGAATTGGCCCAGGTGCTTCGGGATATACAAGAGGTGGTGAAATCCTCGAGGATATCGGAAGAGACCTTTATGAAGGTCGCGGGAGACATCGGGCAGACCGATTCGTTGGTCCAGGAAATCCAGCAGGCCATGGCGGAGCAGAAGGAAGGGTCTAGCCAGGTCCTCGAGGCGCTCCAATCGATGAACGATATTACCGCCCAGGTTCGCGACGGCTCCCGAGAAATGACCACGGGGAACCAGGTGGTTTTAAGGGAAATTGGCAGTTTAAAATCCGCCAGCGGGGATATCGATCGAAGTATTACCGAAATGGAACAGGGAATCGAGCGGATCGAGAAAAGTGTAAAAATGGTATCCGCCGCAGCGGAGGGTACGCGAACTACCACCGAACGCCTGGAATCCGTGGTCGGCCGGTTTAAAATCGAATAAAAAAGACTTTTGCATGAAACTCCATTGACTAAAATTTCAGGGGCTTGTATAGTACTAATGTTTCTATGCAAAGAAACCACAAGACACTTCAACGAAGGTTGAGCGAAGAGATTCTTTTGCGACCCCGTTGAACTATAAAGGAGCACTTATGAAAAAGCAGGGTTCGTTAAAGATTGCCGCCATGGCCGCGGCGATGGTAGGGTTTTTTGCCCTTGGTTTTTCTCCCCTCTACGCGGGAGGAAAGGCGGATACGGGATCGGCGGCGGGATCCGCCACGAAGGGGGCCCCTGAGGCGGGCGCTTCAAGCGCCCCTGCGGTTCAGGCTCCCCTTATCGGAATTGCCAAAATCGTGGCCCACCCGGCTCTGGACGCCTTGGAGAAGGGCATTAAAGAGGAGGTCAGCGCCGCCTATCCGTCCGCCAAGTTCGACCTGCAAAACGCCAACGGGGAACCGGCCACGGCTTCCCAGATAGCCCAAAAGTTTAAGTTAGAAAAGGTAAATATCGCCGTGGGTATCGCCACGCCCACCGCGATGGCCCTGGCCAACGTAATCACCGATATTCCGGTGATCTACTCCGCCGTGACCGACCCCGTGGCCGCGGGTCTCGTGAAGTCCTTTGACCAGGGAGGGCCGAACATCACCGGGACCTCGGACCTTCCGCCGGTGGAAGGGCAAATCGATACCCTCATCGAATTGGTACCGGGGATTAAACGGATAGGGCACGTATATAACGCCGGGGAGGCCAATTCGGTGACCACGGCGAAAAAGGCGGCGGATTATTGCGCTTCCAAGGGTATTCAGTTTGTAACCGCGGTGGTGGCTAATTCGGCGGAAGTAAGCCAGGCTCTTACGTCCCTCGTGGGCCGAGTGGACGGTATTTACCTTTCCACCGACAATACGGTGTTTTCTGCCATTTCCACGGTGGCGGATATTTGCCTGAAAAATAAGCTACCCCTGGTAACCGCGGACCCCAGTTCGGCGGAAACGGTCCCGGTCTTGGCGGCTGTGGGGTTTAATTACTACGAAATGGGCCGGGCGACGGGACGGATTGTGGTGGAAGTTTTAAAAGGAAAAAAGACCTCCGATATCCCCACCTATTTCGCCAAGGACCCCAAGGAGCAATCCCTGGTTATCAACCTGGATGTGGCAAAAACTTTGGGAATCACGGTACCCCAAGATCTGGTAAAGAGGGCCTCTTTGGTGATACAGTCCAAGTAATATGATAGAGGCGATACTGACCGAAGGGCTAATTTACGGGATCCTCGCGGTAGGGGTGTTTATTACCTTCCGTATTTTGGATTTCCCCGATTTGACGGTGGAAGGGAGCTTTCCCCTGGGGGCCGCCTGCGCGGCCTCCGCGTTGACTACGGGTCTTCCGTACCCCGTGGCGGTTCTTATAGCTATGGCTGCAGGGGCCCTGGCGGGGGCCACCACCGCCTGGATCCATACGGGGTTCAAGGTTCCCCCCCTTTTGGCCGGTATCGTCGTGATGACGGGTCTCTATTCGGTGAATTTGCGGGTTATGGGCGGCCGGTCGAACATTCAGTTGATAGGCCACCGGCCCTTGGTGGATTTTGCCCGTTCCTGGGTCCCCGGTCTGGGGGGAGAGTACGCCGAGGCTCTCTTTTTTATCCTTTTTGCCCTGCTCATCGTGGTGCTTTTGGACGTATTTTTCCACACCGAGTTCGGTTTAACCCTGGGCGCCCTGGGGGATAACGAGCGGATGGTGGTTTCGTCGGGGTCCAACCCCACCTTTTTTAAGATAGCGGGGGTGGCCCTCTCCAACAGTTTTGCCGCCCTGGCTGGGGCCTTGGCCTGCCAGCACCACGGTTTCGCCGACGTGAATCTGGGCGCCGGGGTCGTTGCCCTGGGTCTAGCTTCGGTGATGATCGGTGAGTTGATTTTCCGAACCAGCCGTATAGGGGGCCAACTGACCCGGGCCATTCTGGGGGCCATCATCTTTAAGGCCATCATGTTTGGGGCCCGGTTCTACGGTTACTTTGCCGGCATCACCCCCAACGACCTTCGACTCGTTACCGCGTTGATGATTATCCTTTCCTTGGCCATCGGCAAATACCGTAACCGCATCGTGGAGCGGTCGGCCCAAAACGCCGCCATGGCTCGAAAAGCCGAGGATAACCTATGATCAGCCTGAAAGATCTGTACGTGGTGTTCAATCCTAATACCCCCGACGAACGCCGGGCCCTGCGGAACATCAACTTTACCCTGGAAAGCGGCGAGTTCGCCACGATTATCGGGTCCAACGGGGCGGGTAAAAGTACCCTGCTCAACGTCATGGCCGCCTCTATCCGACCCAGCTCGGGGACCGTGGTGATCGACGGGGAAGACCGGACGAACGAACCGGAATTTCGGCGGGCCCGGTCCATCGGGCGGGTATTTCAAGACCCCCTAGGGGGAACGGCGGCGGAGATGTCCGTGGAGGATAATCTGGCCGTGGCGGCCCGAAAGGGAAGCAAGCGGTTTTCCATCGCCATGACCCGGGCCCGAAAAGCCCAATTCCGGGACCAGTTAGCCGTTTTGGATATGGGCTTGGAGCATAGGATGAAGGATAACGTCAACCGGCTATCCGGGGGCCAGCGTCAGGCTTTGACCTTGCTTATGGCGGTCCTCGCCCGGCCGTCGGTCCTCCTTCTGGACGAGCATACGGCGGCCCTGGACCCTTCTAACGCGGAAAAGGTGATGGAATTGACCCGCCAGTTTGCCCACCAATACGACCTGGCGGTTTGTATGGTTACCCACGATATGGCCCGGGCCCTTTCCATCGGAAGTCGGCTTATCATGATGGATCAAGGGGAAATTATCATGGATCTGCGGGAGCCCGATAAGAGCTCCCTGACCGTGGAAGGTTTAGTCGATCGATTTAGGGCTCTGCGAAACAAAACCCTGGCCGATGACCGGGCTTTGCTCTCCCTACCACTGGGCCGGTAGGTAGGAATCCACGGTTTCCTTTGTAACGATGACATGGGGAAGAAGCGTCAGGGGGTCCAGCAGGAGGCCGCTGAACCAATCTAGAGCGGCCTTTACGGCGAGGGCTCCGTCTCCCTCGGCGCTTTGGTACGTTACCCCCAGGACCGATCCCTTCCGTACCAGGTCGAGGGCTCCTTTGCTGGCCCCATGGCCCACCACGAGTACATCCTCCCGGCCCGCCGCCGTAAGGGCATCCACCAGGTCTATCAGGGCGTTGTTTTCGGAGGCGCAGTACAGTCCCTTCACGGTGGCCCCCAGGCGTTGAATCCACTGGACCAGCTCGTCCCTACGGTTTTGGCGGTCCCCAGGGACCGTAAGGCCCTCTAAACAACGGGCGCTGGGGTTTGTTTTGGCTAACTCGGTAATCATGCCCCAGGTTTGGGGGTAAAAGAGTTCGGTTTCCCTATTCGGCTGAAGGATGGCGTAGTCCCCGTTCCCCAGTTTTTGACCAAAAAATCGCCCCAACTCCCGTGTTTGTCCCCACAGATCCCCGCCGGTCCAGGTAAGACCGTAGGGTAGGATTTCGGAAGAAACGGGGGTATGGGAAAAAATTAGGGGAATTTTGCTCTGGTACAACCGTAGGGCCGTATCTCCGTCTACCTTTGAATTTTCAGGAACCAGGATGGCCATATCAAAACGCTTATCCAGGATCTCCTGAACCTTCGGGGGGGAGAAAACCTGGAGGTCCATAGAAAAGGCTTCGGCCAAGCGTCGGGCGCCCCGAAGGTAGGCCTCCGCATAGGAAGGAAGAAACGATTGGGGTGTGTACACCAGGGCAATCCGTTTCCCCTGGTGTCCATCCCCCAGGGCGACGGGTTGGTCCTTTTTAGCCAAACGCCAGGGGCCGAATTCCCTATCGTACCAGTGGTCCGCCGTGGTTTCCGGTACCTTTTGATAGTCCCGTGGTGTGGGGGGAATTTCTTTTTTAACGCGCATCCACGAAATTAACGGGTGGCCGTCGGAGGATTTTAAGGACCCCGTCTCTATCATTTTAAATTTGCTGATAGACATTTCCAGGTCCCCCACGGTTCTGGCGTTTTCGGTCCCTAATCGGGCCAGATCGACCACGGCGGTGTTCACTTCCTGGAGGCCCACGCTCATTTCCGTTAGGGCGTTGGCGTTTTCTCTGGATAAGTTCGCGATGGCGGTGATGTGTTCCGCCACGTTGCGGGATAGGGCCGTCGCCGTTTCCGATGAGTCGGTCGTTTGGGTGGTAGACGCGGTTAAGGATTGGAGCGCCCGATCCAGGGTTTTAGAATGGTCCGCCATGGAATCCATGCGTTGAGAAATCTCTCTCATGCTTTGGGAAATTTGTTCTATCCCGTCGGCTAGGGTCGTAAAGGATTTTTCCGTCGTTTCGATTAGGGAAGAGGCTTCCTGGGCCCTCTGGACCACCGAGGTGATGGAAGTACGGATGCTTTTGGTGTTGACCGCGGTGGATTCGGCTAGTTTACGAATTTCATCGGCCACCACCGCGAAACCCGCGCCGCTGGCTCCCGCGTGGGCCGCCTCTATGGCGGCGTTCATGGCCAGTAGGTTGGTCCGGCTGGAGATCCCCGCGATCACTTTCACCACATCCCCAATGGTATCTATGGACGCGGTGATGTCCCGAAACGCCCCCAGGGAAGAAGAAACCGCTTGAATGCTGTCTCGGGCTTCCTTTTCCAGTTTTATGGCCATCTCCGCTTTGGCGGTAGCGTCTTGCCGTGTATTGGCCACCGATTCTCCCATTCTGTTGGCCGAAACGGAAGCCGCTTGGCCGTCGTTTCGTTGGGTTTCCATGTTTTGGACAATCAGGGATAGCTGGTCCCGGATCTGGAGTATTTCTTCCTTCGCGGTGGCGATTTCTTCGTCCAGCCGTTGGCTGTTACGGCTTAGGTTAGTGGTGGATACGCTGATCTGATGAATCGTGGCGGAAAGTTCCTCTGAACTAGAGGCTACCCCCTCGCTGGTAAATCCGGTACGGCTGGAAATATCCTTTAGTCTTTGCAAAAGTACGTGAAGCCGGGCAAGGAAAATGTTGATCCCCCGGGAAAGGGGGTTGAGTTCCGAATAATCAGAAAAGGGGAACCGCTTCGCCAGGTCGATATCCCCATCGGGGAGGGTGGCTATCTGTAGTACGACCTGTTTTAGGGAATGAAATAAAAAACGGCTCCCCAACAGGGCCAGGACCACCACGGAACCGAGGATCAGGATGGAAAAAAACATTTCCACAAAAGCGCCCCGTAAAAAGCTGTATACCGTTAGAATTATGGAAAGAACGAGTAAAAGGAACGTTATAAAAATAAAGGTTCGGGAAAAATAATTGTTGCGTTGAGCTTTCACCTGGGCCCTTCCTCCTGGTCTATTTGATCGAAACCCTAACGCCCCTAGGTCTTCTGGGGCATTATAATTTAAAAGATCCGACCGATTCCTAGCTTACCATAGCAATTGAGGCTGTCTGATAACTCTGTTAGTTATCAGACAGCCCTTGTATTTTCTCGGATTTTAACCCTTTCGACGTATTAAAACCAGGTAAAACCGCTAAAATCCTACGAAAATACGACACTAAAGAAGCTGTCCCGTAACTTCCTAAGTTACGGGACAGCCTCAATTACCACTTTGCCACCTCAGGATGCCTAATGACAAGGGTTCTAAACAATGCTATGGTTTCCTTCTATGAAAGACCGCTTCAAAACGTTTAATTCCGGCCGGGCTAATTTCTTTTTGGTGGGTTTTATCGCCCTGGTCCTGGCTGGAGGGGTGTTAAAAATAACCAGTCCGGTGGTTCTCCCCTTTACCGTGGCTGTCTTATTGGCCTTTGTGATCGAACCGCTGGTTGTGATGCTAGAGAAACTCCATATACCCCGGGTATTATCGATCCTTCTGGTGATTACCCTTATTGGCGCCGCCCTGTTTTTAGTAGGGTATATTCTTTTTTCGTCGGGGAAAACGATTCTAACCCTCTACCCAAAATACCAAAATAGACTGATGGAGATTTATAAGTACATCGCCAATCTTTTCGCCCTTCCGTACAACGAACACCTGAGTATTATTGATAATCTTTGGGGGCAGTTGGGGATCCGAAATCAGGTACGGTATTTAACCATTTCCTTTTCCAACTCCTTTTTTAACTTCCTAAAGGATATGGTGATGGTTCTTCTTTTTGTGGTGTTCCTTCTGCTCGAGACGGTCCATTTAAAAGAAAAAATCGAAATCGCCTTTGAAAATAAAAAATCCCTCCGTATCAAATCCATCGCCGCGGACGTGGTTCGGCAGGTAACCCGGTATCTGTCTATAAAGTTTTTTGTGTCCCTCGCCACGGGGATCTGTATAACCCTGGGACTAAAAATAATCGGGATGGATTTCCCGGTTGTATGGGGGGTTATCTCGTTTATCCTTAACTTTATCCCCAGTATTGGAAGCATAGCCGCGGTGATAGGTATGTCCCTATTCGGGCTTATGCAATTTTGGCCCCTGCCTGGCCCGATTATCGGAGTTATCGCTGTGGGGACAGGGACGAACATGATTATTGGAAACGTACTGGAACCAAAAATCCAGGGAGATAATTTGGGTCTTTCACCCTTCGTAATTTTAGTCTCCTTGCTGGCCTGGGGATGGCTCTGGGGCTTCGTGGGTTTGATCCTCGCGGTTCCCATGACCGTCGTCGTTAAAATACTCTGCGAAAATATCCCGGTTTTGGAACCCGTTTCGGTAATTCTGGGTTCTTATAAATCGGCGCTTCATAAAAAACAGGCCGAGGTTGAAACCGAGGATACCCTGTAGAACCCCTAAAATTAAAAAGTGTTGCTTAATAGAGAAACCCAGCGTACAATAATTTAGCTTCCTCTAAAAATAATCGGTTTTTTTAGAGGGGACTCATAATTCAAAGGTTTTTATAGGAGGAATCGGGATGAGTAAAAGAATTATCGCGTTGACCCTGGGGCTGTTTGTCCTGGCCGGAATAGGGTTCGCACAGCAACAGTTTGTTACCATAGGTACTGGCGGTACCGCAGGAACCTACTACCCCCTGGGGGGTGCCATGGCGGATATTTGGAATAAAAATATTAAAAACATGAACGCCACGGCCCAGGCTACGGGAGCTTCGATCGCCAACATCAACCTTTTGCGGGAAAACAAGGTAGATGTAATTTTTGTGCAAAACGATGTGGCCTTTTACGCCCTTTCGGGGACAGAGCTTTTGAAGGATAAGGCCTACAAGGATCTACGGGGAATGGCTTGCTTGTACGACGAAACCATCCAATTGGTGGCCCTCGCCGATTCGGGAATTAAAACGGTTGCCGACCTGCGGGGTAAACGGGTTTCCGTGGGCGCCGCTGGTTCGGGGGTGGAAGCGAACGCCCGGCAAATTCTAGAAGCCGCCGGGTTAACCTATAACGATATTAAGGTGCAGTACCTTTCCTTCGCCGAATCGGCCTCCAACCTAAAGGATGGAAACATCGACGCGGCGTTTAATACCGCCGGAATCCCCACTGCGGCAATTCAGGACTTGGCGGCTTCCAAAAAGATTATCCTGGTTCCCATCGATGGCCCTATCGCCGACACCCTTATGAAAAAATGGTCCTTCTACACCGTAACGCCCGTACCGGCCAATACGTACCAGGGGGTCACTTCGGACGTAAAGACCGTATCGGTAAAATCGATGCTCGCGGTCAGCTCTAAGTTACCCTCCGCTTTGGTTTACGATCTACTCAAGGCGCTGTACTCCAATACGGATCGGCTTGTGGCGGCCCACAAAAAGGGCGCGGATATAAAGATCGATACGGCTAAAGCCGGTATGTCCATTCCCCTCCATCCGGGGGCTGAAAAATTCTTTAAGGATATGGGAAAATAAAAAGAGGATCGATGATTTTTATCCTGGGGATCGGTCTTTTGACCATCCTCGGGATGGGCTGTACGTCCGTTCCTTCTAAAGACCGACGTACGGTGGAGTTGGTACTAAGTTCTCCTGCTGGAAAAGTCCTGGGGGTTCTTCCCCTGCCCCAGGGAAGGTTTGTACATCGGTATATCCATTCGGTTCATAAATCCCCGGTGGATGAGTATTTTGAGGTTCGAGAGGGGACGTTACATTTATACGAACTGCGGTACGATCAAAGTTCCGTAGGAATGCCTTCCGACGCGGAAGGGGGGTACCGTCTGGAAAACGGACGGTTTGTTCTAAAGATGGATCGGTCCTTTTCTCGGATATCCATCATGGTTTCCCCATTGCCAGGCCACGGGATTGAGGTGGAGGGTCGTTTTTTTCCCTTTACCCTATGGGTGCCCCGGGAAGATCCCATCGTTCTTACTGCGCAAACTCTAGACTGATAGTAGGCGAATCCGGTATGGATTAGAGGAAGGGTCTCGAAGGATCGGCTGATTTTTCGATGTGCCCCAGTATATAGTAGGAGTGTTTTCCATGAGTGACGCGACGACCCCAGGAGATGGTCCGGTAGATAGCCAAGATATACTGAAAAAATTCGATAAGGAATCGGATTATCGAAACGTAAAGGGCTTTCTGGGCAAGGTGATCGCCGCATTGGCCATCACGTTTTCGGTTTTCCAACTGTACACCGCTGTTTTTGGGGTTTTGGACGCCATGATTCAGCGGTCCATCCACCTTTCTTTTGGCCTTTGTCTTATTTATTTACTCTATCCCACTAGTAAAAAATGGTCCCGGGTAAAGGTTAATCCCATGGACGCTTTCTTGGCGGTCCTGGGAGCCATAACGCCCCTGTATATCGTTGTTTTTTATAAGGATTTAGTTCAGAGGGCGGGGATGCCCACTCCCCTGGATATTCTTATCGGTATTGTGGGTCTTCTGTTAGTGTTGGAAGCGGCCCGCCGGGTTGTCGGCATTCCAATGGTGGTTATTTCGTTTTTGTTTATTGCCTACGCCTTCGCGGGACCCTATATCCCCGGTCGTTTAGCCCATCGGGGGGCGGATTTCTCTACGTTGATCGGGCAACTCTTTTATACCACCGAGGGCATTTTTGGAATTCCCTTGGGCGTTTCAAGTACCTTTATTTTTCTGTTTATTCTTTTTGGCGCTTACCTGGAACGAACCGGTTTGGGGCAACTTTTTATCGATCTGTCGAACGCAGTCGCCGGTTGGACCGCCGGAGGACCGGCCAAGGTTGCGGTCCTGTCCAGCGCATTGATGGGAACCGTCTCCGGATCTTCGGTGGCCAACGTGGTAGGGACGGGGAGCTTTACGATCCCCATGATGAAAAAATTGGGGTACAAGCCGGAATTTGCCGGAGCGGTGGAGGCCACCGCGTCCACCGGGGGCCAACTGATGCCCCCCATCATGGGCGCCGCGGCGTTTTTAATGGCCGAGTTCACCAACATCCCCTACAAACGGATAATCGCCGCCGCGGCTGTTCCCGCGCTTCTGTATTATTTTGGCGTTTGGGCGGGGGTTCACTTTGAGGCGAAAAAGTTGGGGCTCCGGGGACTATCTCGGGACGAACTACCCAAGTGGAATCGAATTATCATAGAGCGGGGCCATCTGTTGATCCCCCTTATCGCGATTATCTACCTGTTGGTTTCGGGCTTTACCCCCATGAAGGCGGCCCTATGGGCGATTATCCTCTCTATTGCCGCTTCGTGGCTGAGAAAGGGAACCCGCATGGCCCCCGTCGAGATTGTCCGGGGCTTGGAAGCCGGCGCCCGAAGCGCCCTGGGCATTATCGCCGCTACCGCCTGCGCTGGGGTTATTATCGGGGTGGTTACCCTGACGGGCCTAGGCCTAAAATTGGGGGCCAGTCTGGTGGATTTAGCCGGCGGGAGGCTTCTACCGACCCTCTTTTTTACCATGATTACCTCGCTGATTTTGGGGATGGGGGTTCCAACCACGGCGAATTACGTGATCACTTCCACCATAACCGCTCCGGCGATCATTATGATCCTGGGAAAAATGGCGGGCCTGGATCCCAGCGTTACCGCCCCGGCGAATATTATTCTTCCGGCCCACATGTTCGCCTTTTATTTTGGCATCATCGCGGATGTAACGCCCCCTGTGGCCCTGGCGGCCTTTGCTGGCGCGGGTATAGCTAAGGCAAACCCCATTAAGACGGGGATCAACGCGTCGAAATTAGCGGTCGCCGCGTTTTTAGTGCCCTATATTTTTGTTATCAATCCCCAGATGCTCCTGTTTAACGTAACCACGGTGGGTTTTATCTGGATGCTTATCACGAGCCTCGCCGGAATCGTCGCCATCGCGGCGAGCGTAAACGGCTGGTTTCGAACGACCATGGTTTGGTACGAACGGCTTATCGCATTCGCTGGGGGACTTCTACTGATTTACCCGGGCCTCTTGACCGATGGGATCGGGCTGGTGGGTATCGCTATAGTGTTCATCACCCAAATGATACGGGCCCGACACGGGAAGCCAAGCCTTAGCGCCTTGTAGAAACCCCGGTTGCTATTCCACAGCCAGTTAGGGGCCAGGGGTTTCATTGAGGTCCATCCAGGGGGCCGTCGGTTCCGGCGGCCCTTTTAGGCTGTTTTTATTGGACGGCCTACGGAGCCTGTAGATACTCCTTCAGCTCTTTTTCCGCCGATTCCAGGAGAGAAATGTTGGCGTTCACCTCCTCTGCCTGGGGGGAATCGGGGTACATATCCCTATAGGCAACCAGGGCTTCCCGGGATTCGGTTATTAGGGCGAGCTGGTCCTGGGGATCCGAGGCGCTTTGGGAAAGGTTAGCGCAGACCACGCCGAGGGCGTAGAGGGCTTCCCGGTGTTTGGGGTTGGCGGCCCGGGCCCGTTCGTAGAAGGTCTTGGCAGTCTGAACATCACAGCCCGTGTCGAAGCGGCGTCCGGAAGCGCCGAATTCGTGGGCCAAGCCCAGGTGATACAGGACGTCCGGGTCCTCGCCCTTTAATTCCAAACAGCGCTGAAGCAGGGGCACCGCCTTATCCGGGGCCCCCTGGTCCAGGTCCAGCAGAGCCAGGTTGTACGTGGCCCGGTAATCCTCTGGGTCGGCTTCCAAGATATGCTCGTAGGCCCCCCGCGCCACGTCTATTCGCCCCGCCGTTTCGTAAAGATCCGCCAAAAGGTTCCAGGCCTGTAGAAAGGCCGGGTCCCGTTCCACGGCCTTTTCCAAAAGGGATATTCTCTGTTTATCATCCTTGGATACCAGGGAACTGTTATATAATCCAAAGGCGTCTAAGTCCTGGGTGGGACGTTTGGTTAGTTTACGGAGTTCTAGATCCGATAGTTTTACCGTTAAGGTTTTTGCGATCGCCAGGGCCGCCTCGTCCTGTAGAGAAAAAAGATCCCTCGGGTAGGTTCCCCGGAATTCCTGCGCCAGGACTGCCTTCCCGGAGTTAACGTTCACCAGACGGACCGAACAAGAAAGGTTGGAACCCGCCAGGGTCGCGGAACCCATGAGCATGTAGTCTATCGATACGACCTTGCCGATGCGGCTTACCGTATCTTGGTCAAAAAATTCCTTCTGGGAAGCCTCCAGTTTTAATTCATCGGCGATTTGGGAGAATTGGCTTCGCTCGTACAATTTAATTCCCCGAACTCCCACCAGTTTGGTGGAGAGGGTTTCGGAGAAGGATTCTCCCAAGTACGCGTAGGCCTGTTCCGCCTGGGTTTTAAAGGGTACCACCGTAAGGACCAGGTTTTCCTGGGCGGAAAGGGCTCCCATGCTACCCAGGGATAAAAGGATCGCCAAAAGCCAGGGGTTTCTGTTAAAAAAGAAAAAAGGTCCCTTTGGGCGTATCACGATGAAAACCCATCCTCCACTTGGGCGGCTAAGTCCCCGAGGATTGAGTAAATGTCCTTCGTTTCTCCGTGGACGCTGTTGGCGTAGAGGATTTCCCCGGTTTCAATATCGATAAGCCGACAGGAAAGGCGGATTTGGTCGGCAATTATGGAAGCTGACCCCAGGAGGGCGTACCGGGCCCCCGCCAGGCGTCCAACCCGGGCCGCGGTGCTGTCGTCCACGATACCCGAAAGGGCCAATTCTTGTTCCGAAAGGGCCTTTTCCAGGTCCCGCCGTTCCAGGGGCACCAGGAGTTTTCCTTTAATAAAGGATTCCGAAAGCGATTCGGGAATGTCGCCGCTCAGGCTTGCGTAGGAGGGGCCGCCACCCTTAACCTCAAAGTTAAAAATCGCCACCCGGCCGCTCACTTTGATTTTGGGCCCCTTGACCGCAGGGGCCGCTGTACCCATCGGGGCTCCGGCCGTGGCCTTCTTCTCCGCGCTTGTACCCCCTTGGGGCGCGGTGGCGCATGCGGAAAAAAACAACACCGAAACAATAAGGGCTAAAAGCCCGTACCCCTTTGTACATAAACGCATACTCCACCTCATTTAGAAAAGTCTATCGTAAAGGTATTACTGGAAGATTCGCGGAGCCATCGATCATTACCAACGTTGGCTATGGCAAAACGGAGAACCAGGGGACCGTTTAAATAGGTGGCCATGGTGGAATAGAGGAGCCGGGCGACGAACATACGGTCGGTCCCTCGGTAGGTAAGATTACTCCTTTCCCCCATGGAAAAAAATTTGTTATCCTTATTGACGATGCCAAACCAGGTGTCCGTTTGATTTTTAATTCTATCCATACCGACACTCAAATCTATGTGTCCCCCACCTTTTAAATTCCCAATAATTACACCTTGAATCTTTTGATCTGTTCCCGCGGGGACTTTATTCAGGGGGTTTTTGGACTGAAAATCCACCCGCCAGTACAGGTACCTTTCGTCCCGGCACATATAGACCCCTTTGATCCCGTAGGCCTGGTCGCCCATGAAGGAACTGTTTGACGATTCGGCGTAGGGACGCAGGTTCCCCCAGGAGTCCACCTTTCCGTCCAGTTTGATGGTTTTCCGGGCCAAAAATCCAATCATCTGGGAAAGGTTCACGGTTTCGTAGCCCCCGGGGAACACGGTTATGTTCTTTTGGTACCATTCCTGACCAATAGGGGAGACGACCCGGACCGTGTAGACTCCCGAATCTACCTCCACCGAATTGGTAAAGGCGGCGGAATCGGAGCGCCGATCGTCGATATATAGAAAGCTTCCCTCCGGGGCGCCTCGTATTTGCAATTTTGATCGTCCAATCGGGAAGGTTTTGTTGAACACGACCTTCTTGTCCGGCAAAACGGTTACGGTATGGGTTCCTGAAAAATCATAGAAACGATTGTTATATAAAATGGGGTTGATAGAGATGGTATGTTCCCCCGGCTCAATCCCATCGAAGGTGTGGGGCGCCTCTTCCCAGGGGCCCTCGTCCAGACGGATAATACCGATGGGCCCTATGGCGACCTCCACGCTCCCGGGTTTTATCCCCAGCTTGGCCGTTATTGCGGTTTCTTGGCCGGTGATTACCTCGAAGGGGGACTCCCAGGGGAAGTAATCCGCCGATTCCAGACGGGCCCTATGGGTTCCCTCCTTTAATTTTTCGATGGTCCTGGGGGTGGTTCCGTAATCCTTTCCATCGATCAGGACCCGTATCCCCGATGGTTCGCTGAAAATTTGGAAGGAACCCACTAATAATTCATCGGCACTGTAGCTGGCCTTTAGGATATCCTTGCGGCCGTAGACCGCGGAAAGAGAAAACACCACGTCGGGCCGGGTCTTGGCGGCCTTTTCCGCGCTGACCAGGGCGGCGTACTGTTTCTGGATCAGGCCCTTTCGGCCGTACAGGGCCGCCAGGGCCAAGTTCACCTGGGGCGGTGCGTTGGGAGCCCCGGCGGCGGCGGTTAACCGCTCGATAGCCCCGTCCAGATCCCCCGCTTTTTCCACAGCCTTGGCCCATTCGTCCACGGCCCCGTACTTTTCATCCCCCTCAATAACCTTCCCCGCGATCAGATCATTCTCAAAATCCTTTCTAAGGGCTATATCGGAAAACTGGGGCCCCTCAATTTTGGGCGGGGCGACCGCTTGGGTCGTCATCGAATCAATCCGTTCCACCGGTTCGGTCCTTTCCACCGTCGGGGAAACCGTCGAGGAAGGGGGTGGGGACGAGGATATGGGCGCCGAGGCTACCGTGGGTTGAATTGGCTTCGGTTCTTGGAAAGGCTCTTGGCGTATGGGTTCCTGAACCAGTTCCGGTAATGGGGCAGGAGGCTGGGTCGGGACGGGGGTTTTAGGAGACGGGGCCGCCGGAATAGCTTTTGTTGGCCCAGGAACGCTAGCCTTCGGTGTTGAGGCCCCAGCGGGGCTTTTAACCGCCGAAACCGGTTCCGCCGTTGGCTTTTCCATTGCCGACGGGGGAGCAACCTGGACCGGGGCAGGTACCGAGGTCTGAACTTCCGGGACGGTAGCCGAAGCGGACCCCCGCGCGGTTTCTCCCTTACCACAGGAGGCAAGGATTAGGACGGCCACGCTCATCGAAATAAAAATAAAATACTTCATGAAATCCCCCTACATCAAAATTACCCCTAGGGGAAAAACGACCGGCCTTACAACGTAGGTAATTTCTTTTAAAGGTAAGTATATAACCTAACGACGGGATGTCAAACCTTTTTTATTTAATTGAGGCTGTCCCGTAACTTAGGAAGTTACGGGACAGCCTCAATTCCCAATAGTTCAACGACCCCTGAGCATACCCCGGTTTTGAAGGGATGCTCAGAGGTCGTCGAAGAAAGCGTGGATTTTTAGTCTACAAAGGCCCGTTTTAACAGCGGTAGATCCAACTGGGGATACACGGGGAAACGGTCCAAGAGACCGGCCACCCGCGAAAGGGCTTCGGCCTTGGCTCCGCTTTCCACTTGATACTTGGCTTTGCTCGGCTTGCCGGGATCCTTCGGGTCCGCGGTGGGTTTTGTATGTTTTAGTACCAGGGTGATAAGGGCTCCAATTTCTTCCATTTCGGTTTTTCCCATCCCCAGGGTAGTCACCGCCGCAGTGCCGATTCGGAGGCCCGAGGTATACCAGGGGCCGTTAGGATCGTAGGGAAGACTGTTTCGGTTCAAGGTTATGCCGCATTCGTGGAGGGCGCTTTCTGCCTGACGGCCCGTGATACCCAGACCGCGAACGTTCACGAGGAAAAGGTGGTTATCCGTTCCCCCGGTCAAAACCTCCAACCCCCCGGCGATACAAGCGGCGGCCAAGGCCCGGCTGTTGTCCACGATGTTCTGGGCGTAGGTTTTAAACTCCGGTTTCCGCGCTTCCCGGAAAGCCACTGCCTTGGCGGCGATTACATGGGGAAGGGGCCCTCCCATGGTTAGGGGACAACCCTTATCCAGGGCTTCGGCGAATTCCTTGGTCGAAAGCACGAGCCCTGCCCGGGGGCCCCGCAGGGTTTTATGGGTGGTGCTGGTAACCACGTGGGCAAAGGGGATGGGGTTGTAGTCCCCCGTGAAAACGCCCCCCGCCACGAGACCGGCGAAGTGGGCCATGTCGACCATAAGAACGGCCCCCACGGCGTCGGCGATGCTCCGCATCCGGCGGAAGTCTATTTTCCTTGGATAGGCGGAATAACCCGCCAAGAGGATGAGGGGCCGCACTTCCTTCGCCTGACGTTCTATCTGATCGTAATCTATAAGGCCCGTTTCTTTGGAAACTCCATAACTGTGGACGTCGAACATTCGGGACGATACGTTGTACCTATACCCGTGGGTCAGGTGCCCTCCGGAATAATAGTCCAGACCTAGAAGGCGCTGATTTCCCAGTTCGGTTTTAAGCTCCTTCCACTGGGCGTCGCTGAGCTTGTAAAGGTTCGTTTCACCGTATTTTTCTAAGGCCGGACTTTCTACCCGGGTCGAAAGGATAGCCCAATAGGCCAGCAGATTGGCGTCGGCGCCGCAATGGGGCTGGACGTTGGCGTATTCGGCCCCAAAAAGTTGACAGGCTTCTTGAGCCGCCAGAGATTCCACGGCGTCCACGTTTTCGTTTCCCGCGTAAAACCGGTGGTTTGGCATCCCTTCGGCGTATTTATCGGTTAAAAGGTTTCCCATGGCCAACTGGACCGCCATGGAACAGTAGTTTTCGCTGGCGATCAGTTTAATCCGTTTCCGTTGATTCTCCAGCTCCTTGACGATGGATCCGGCAATTTCCGGGGTAACTTGGGCGATTTCCTGCAAATTGCAAAGGTACGCCAAAAGGGAGGGTTCGATTTTTTCTGGGGCGGTTTTGGAAAGATATTCCGAAACGGGATTTTTCTGCATGGGTAACTCCTTGATAGGCCCGGCCCAGGCGCGCGGTCGGACGGTGTGTATCTGCTTCCCGATGGTATACCATCTTAAAACGCCAGTCGCCTTTTCTTACTGTACCCTTATACGGCTCACCGTTTCAAGGGATACGGGCGGTTGAAAGTACAGGGGAGACCCAAACCTAGTTTCCGGAGTCTGCCGGGCCCCGTTACAGACTCCTAGTCCTTTCCCTGCATTTTTTTAAGGCAAGCCACCACCAGGGCGTGGTCCTCCTCCTGGGGGAGCCCCGATACCACCGCGCAGGCGACGATACCCACGTGGGCTACCCGAATGGGAACCGCTCCCCCGTGGGCGGAGAATTCCAGGGAACTGATATAGTGTTTGTCTTCCAATGTGGCCTTTGTAAGGGCCAAGTTCAAGCCCACGGAGAAGGAACTCCTTCCCATTCGGAAGGCCAGGTTGGCCTTCCGCCGTATCCATTCCTCGTTATCTGGGGCGGCTCCCGGCAGGGCGCAATGGAACAGCACCTGGGCCGGGCGGCGGATATCGATGGCCACCGGAGCTTTCCGCCGGCGGGCCTCTTCCACAATCAGGTTGCCCAGGCGCCACGCGTCGTCCTCGTCAAATCGATCAAAGATCAATTCCGCTTCTTCCGCAAGGATGCGGTCCAATAATTCTTTTGATGGAGTCATGGTTCATAGTAACCTTGGCGCTGGATTTTAGCAACCGCTCTAAGGGACCGGGAGACCCAGGGGCTCCCTTGTTATTTAGCCGGTCTGGGCGCATAATAGGAGAACTATGAAACGAAGCGAAATAAACGGGATAATACGGGAAGTGGAATCCTGGATCAAGACCATGGGTTTTTATCTTCCACCCTGGGCCCACTGGTCGGTGGACCAATGGAAATCCGTGGGGGATTCGGCCTCCGAAATATTTGATAACATGCTCGGCTGGGACGTTACCGACTTTGGCCGGGGGTCCTACGGTACCTTTGGGTTGACCCTGTTTACCATTCGGAATGGGAACCTACAACGGGACAAAAAACCCTACGCGGAAAAGATACTGATCATTGCCGAGGGTCAGGGAAACCCCATGCACTTCCACTGGCACAAAATGGAGGATATTATCAACCGCGGCGGTGGAAAGCTGATCATCGAGGTGTATGGTTCCACCAAGGATGAGGAATTCTCCCCCGACCCCGTAACCGTGAGTATCGACGGCATCCGTAGAACCGTTCCCGCAGGATCTAAAATTACCCTCCAATGCGGCGAGAGTATTACCATCCCCCAGGGGCTTTACCACCGCTTTTTCGCGGAGGGGGGCCAGGTCTTGGCGGGGGAAGTCAGCATGGTCAACGATGACGTGACGGACAATCGGTTCCGTGAGAAGCTGGGTCGGTATACGGAAATCGAAGAGGATGAACAGCCCTACCGTCTCCTGTGCGGAGAATATCGGAAATTTTTACGGTAAAAGACCCGGATTTTAAGCTTCCATGATTGAACGGCTCCGTTCCTACCACCTGGCCCGGTTCGCTCTGCTCCTGGTAAACCTGGTAGGGATAGTGTACATAGCCTGGATCATTCTAAGCACCACGGATCTAATTTGTCTAAACGATAACGCCCGGGATATGCTGGAGCGCCTTCGGGCGGTACCGATACAACCCCACCGGGCTTTGAGTCTTTCCGTAGCCCTGTACCTGCTCCTTCTGCTATCGGTATTCGTACGGGAAAGTTTGGGACCCAAACTTTCCCTGGTGGCCGCCCTTGTTTTTAGCGTCGCCGACTTGGTTATCTGCGTTATTATTTTGGGGGTCCTGGACTTTGGTATTAAGTACCTGCTTTTGGTCCCTATCGCTAACGCCATCGCCTACATTCCCGATAAAATATGGAAAACCGCCTTTACCGCCCTGGTGGTTCTCTTTTACATCCCCCTGGATTATCAGCTTGTCTCCGTGGGCTTTCCAGTTTTTTCTATCGACGATTACGTGATGTACCATCCGGCGTTGCAACGGGCCTATCTTTTAGGATTCAGGAATATCCTTATCTCCGTGGGGGAGGTATTGTTTATCACCTTCCTGGTTCTGGAAGTACAAAACCTTTTAGACGAGTCCATACGGATAAAAAAGCTCAACCGGGAGTTGACCGAAAGTCGGGATAAACTGGCGGTAGCGAACGTGCAACTGCAGATCTACTCGGAGCAAGCGGAGGAAACCGCTAAAATTAGGGAACGAAATCGATTGGCCCGGGAAATCCACGATACCATCGGCCATTGCTTAACCGGAATTTCCCTCGGGTTGGCCGCCGCCCGGGAACTGATCCGTTCGGACCCCAATATGTTGGGTTCCCAGTTGGAACGGCTCGATGAACTGTCCCGCCGGGGGTTGGAGGATGTGCGCCGATCCCTAAAGGAACTGCGGCCCGATATGTTGGAACGGAATATCCTTTCGGACGCCCTAACCAAATTGGTCGATGAAATCAACAACTGTTCGAACCGTAACATAGAACTCCGGATATCTGCGCCCATGGATAACCTTAATCCTTCCCTGCAGGAGACCGTCTACCGGATTGTCCAGGAAAGTATTACCAATTCGGTCCGCCACGGGAACGCCCAAAGGATAATCGTTTCCATCGATTCGGATAATGGGGCCCTCTTTTTACGGATAAAGGACGATGGGATAGGCTGTTCTCGGGTCAACGAAGGGTTTGGGCTCCATTATATGCGGGAGCGAATTTTGGAAAAGGATGGTTTTGTGGAGATTGAAACCCAGCCGGGCAAGGGCTTTGAAATATCCGCGTATATTCCCAACGCGGGGGATCGGTTCCATGATTAGAATAGCCATTGTGGACGATCAAGAAATGGTCCGCGAAAGCCTAAGGATTCTTTTACAGGCCCAGACGGATTTTGAGGTGGTCGGTATAGGCAAGGATGGTTACGAGGCCCTCAAATTGGTGTCCACCCTAAGGCCGGACGTTCTTTTGTTGGATATTCGGATGCCCGTGATGGATGGGGTGGAGGCGACCGAAACCCTAAAGCTCAAGTCGCCCAAAACGGCGATCATCATCCTGACCACCTTTGACGACGACGAATACGTTCTTCGGGCTATCAAGAACGGCGCTTCCGGGTACCTGCTAAAAAGCGCCGGTTTGGACGAGCTGGCCCAGGCGATACGGACGGTCCACGGCGGCGGAAGCCTTATGAGCCCCGACGTGGCTACCAAGGCGTTTCGACTTTTTTCTGCCCTGGCAAAAAATGAGGAGCATAAGAGGGTCCCCTTGTCCAAGGGGGCTCCGTCACCGCCTAAAAATGGCCCCGTTTCCTCGGAATCGGTACCCCTTAGGGAGCCGGGTTTGCCCACCACCCTCACAAAGACGGAACTCCAAATTGTGTCTTTAATCGGTCAGGGGTGGGCGAATAAGGAAGTGGCTTCCAAGCTTGGCCTAAGCGAAGGGACGGTTCGAAATTATATTTCTTCGATACTTTTAAAAACCGAACTACGGGATAGAACCCAAATAGCTATTTACGCTGTTCGTCATGGGTTGGCGGAATTTTATGAACCCTAGGCTAAAAAAAGTCCTTCCCCCGTTAACCGTTCTAGGGGTGGGAATTTTTATCATTTTGATGGTTTCCATTCCTCTGGTACGGTTGGGGAATCCCCTTATTCGGGTGGGCCTTTTTACCGGAAGCGCTTGGAAGGTCCCAAATCCTACGGCCAACCGTCTCTACGATGGAATTATCGCCGATTTTCGCGTCCAAGAGCCCCAATATCAAGTGTACTATCGAAGCGGTGTCCGGGTCCAAGATTATTCGGAACGGCTTGCCCAGGATATTTTGAAGGGAGAGGAGCCGGATGTATTTTTTATCCTTCCGGAAGATTTTACCACCCTCGCCTCCACCGGGGTTCTGATGGATTTGGGCCCCCTTTTACAACAAAGCGCGGTGGATCCGGGGCTGTTTTATTCCAACGCCATGGCGGCGGGACGGTTTGGAGAAACCCAATACGCCCTTCCCTTTGAGGTAGTTCCGTCCCTCATGTTTGTGAACCTTTCACTATTAAATAAATTGGGGATGCCCCTGCCTGCCCAATCGTGGCGTTGGGAGGATTTTTTAGGGTACGCCCAAAGGGCTACCCGGGATAGGAGTGGTAAAGGGGTGCTGGATACCTTTGGGGTCAACGGGTACTCGTGGTTGGACGCGGCGTATTCCAATGGGGAGCTACTTTTTGACCCTTCGGGAACCGTGGCGGACTTTGACAAGGACGGGGTGGTGGACGCGGTGGATTTTTACCTACGGTTGGCGGCTTTGACCAAAGATACGGTGGTCCCGGATTTTGAAACCGGCCGGGTGCTTTTTTCTCCCTTTTCCTACTCTTCCTACCGGGCGTATAAATACTATCCCTACAGCGTTCAACGTTTTGGGGATTTTAAGTGGCGGGCTTTGACCATGCCCCGGGGGCCAAAGGGAAAAAACGCGGGGGAATTGAAGGTCCTTTTGGTGGGTCTTTCCCGCAGGACGACGAACCGCTTGGGGGCCTGGGAATTTTTGAGGCATATCACCACCGACTCGGAGGCGGCTTATAGGATTTTAGAATATTCCCAGGGCTTGCCGGCGCAACGGGGCATCCTGACTACGGACCGGGCCCGAAGTATTTTGGCCCACCACATTTCTGGGTCCGAGGAACCCCTGGACGCGGATCTGTTGGACCGGATCGTGACCGATTCGGTGGTGCTTCCCCGTTTTAAAAAGCATTTGGCTGCGTTGGACCAGGCTAGTCGGGCCATTACCGCCGAGGGGCCCCAATCGGCTTCGAGTCTACGGAATTTTTTAAATAAATTAAAACGTTCTATCGAAGTGTTTTTAAAGGGGTAGGCATGTCCCAAACTGTAAAAAGGATCCTATTCGTACTGTTCCCGTGGGCGCTTTCTCTGATAATGGTCGCTGTTTTTTCATCCTGTACGGGACCGGAGGGGAAGCCCGTTTCTAGAGCGACAGGTGTTGAAGGTAAAATTCAAGGCAAGGGGCGACATGTTTTTGGAGCCACCTATATGACCATGGTCAACCCGTTTTTTACGGTGGTGGACGACGGTATTCGGGAAATTGTGGAAGCCCAGGGGGACAAACTGATTTCCTACGATCCGGGAAACGACCAGCTGAAACAGATCGATCAAATTCGAGATTTTATTGATATGAAGGTGGACGCCATTTTTTTAAATCCCGTGGACTGGCATTTTATAAAGCCCGCCCTAGAGGCCGCCAAAAAAGCTAAAATACCGGTGATTAACGTGGACGCCCCCGTGTACGATTTGGATTTGATCAATTGTCTGGTGGCCACCGATAACGTTAAAGCGGGGATAATCCTGGCGGAGGATTTGCGAAAAAACCGGGATCACGCTCGGATCGCCATAATAGACCATATCAGCGCCAAGTCAGCCATCGATAGAACCGAGGGGTTTGTCCAAACCCTGGGAAATTCGGGGAATTACAACGTGGTGGCCCGTTATTCCTCCGACGGCAATATCGAACAGGCCCTAGTCGGTATGGAGACTATCCTGAGAACCGTCGGCCGGGTGGATGTGGTGTTTGCCACCAACGATCCTTCCGCCATGGGGGCTATCGCCGCGTTAGAAGCCGCGTCCCACGTGGGGACCGTGTTGGTATACGGGATCGACGGAGCGCCCTACGCTAAAAAGATGATCGCCGAAGGGAAAATGCACGCCACCGCCGCCCAATCGCCGGTAATGATAGGCCGTACGGCCGCGGAGATTGCCTACCGTATCCTCCGGGGCGAGAAGGTTGAAAAGGTTGTATTGATTCCGCCGTTTCTTATAAACGCTTCTAACGTTCAACGCTATGGAATAAACGGTTGGCAGTAGAGTAAAGCCACGGAAACGAGCCGACTCCGCAGAAACGAACTAAGTCCATGTTGTACAGACCCTCCGGGCGGGGAAGAATAAAGCAGAAAATCGAGTGCGCCCATCATAAAAATCTGCAATAGTATGAGATTTAATAAAAGTGCCGTTTGTAGTAAAATAAAAAGCCATTAACCAGATAGAGACAGGAGTTACATACATGTCAAGCATCCAGCAAAGAGCCGAACTACAATCCCAGATTTGGAAAATTGCCAACGACGTACGCGGATCGGTAGATGGCTGGGATTTTAAGCAGTTCGTTTTAGGAACTCTTTTCTATCGATTTATTAGCGAAAACTTCTCAAACTATATCGAAGCTGGTGATGAAAGCGTTAAATATGCGGAACTTCAAGACTCTGTAATTACCGCCGAAATCAGAGACGACGCCATAAAAACCAAGGGCTATTTCATCTATCCCAGTCAGCTGTTTGTTAATATTGCCCAAAATGCCAACGAAAATCCCAATTTGAACACCGATTTGGCGGCCATCTTCACGGCAATCGAGAGTTCAGCCAATGGCTATCCGTCCGAACAGGATATCAAAGGACTTTTCGCCGATTTCGACACCACCAGTAACCGCCTTGGTAACACTGTTAAAGACAAAAACACCCGTTTGGTAGCAGTACTCAAAGGTGTTGCCGGGCTTAAGTTTGGTAATTTTCATGATAACCAGATCGATCTTTTCGGCGATGCTTACGAGTTTCTTATCTCCAATTACGCAGCCAACGCCGGAAAATCAGGCGGAGAGTTTTTTACCCCACAACATGTATCCAGATTGATTGCTCAGTTGGCTATGCACAAGCAAACGGCGGTCAATAAAATATATGACCCCGCCTGTGGTTCAGGTTCATTGCTGCTCCAGGCCAAAAAGCACTTCGATGCACACATCATCGAGGATGGTTTTTTCGGACAGGAAATAAATCACACAACCTACAACCTGGCCAGAATGAACATGTTCCTGCACAATATCAACTACGACAAGTTCAATATCGCTTTGGGCAATACCCTTCTTGATCCACAGTTTGGCGACGAAAAACCCTTTGATGCCATAGTTTCAAACCCCCCTTACTCGGTAACTTGGATAGGGAGCGACGACCCGACGCTCATTAACGATGATCGCTTTGCTCCAGCTGGTGTTCTCGCACCCAAGTCAAAGGCCGATTTTGCCTTTGTGCTTCATGCTTTAAGTTACCTTTCCAGCAAAGGTCGTGCCGCCATCGTCTGTTTTCCCGGTATCTTCTACCGTGGTGGTGCGGAGCAGAAAATCCGCCAATACCTCATAGATAACAACTTTGTTGAAACCGTGATTTCTTTGGCACCCAACCTGTTTTATGGAACCCCTATAGCGGTGAATATTCTGGTGCTTTCCAAACACAAAACCGATACCAAGACCCAGTTCATCGATGCCAGTGAGCTTTTCAAGAAAGAAACCAACAACAATATCCTGACCGATGACCATATCGCACAGATTATGAAGGTCTTCGATTCTAAGGCTGATGTAGATCATTTTACAAAGTGCGTGAATTACGACGCCATTGTTAAGAACGAGTATAACCTTTCAGTCAGCTCCTATGTGGAAGCCAAGGATACACGGGAAGTGATCGATATCAAGAAGCTTAATAAGGAGATTGAGAAGATTGTCGCGCGGGAGCAGAAACCCGGCGATGAGATTGCCAAGATTATTGCGGAAATAGAGGGACAGGCATGAGCAAGCTGGATGAGCTGATTGCCGAACTTTGTCCTGAGGGGATGGAGTACGTTGAACTAGGAGAAATTGCGAGCATTGAAACGGGAAAACAACTAAATAGATCAGCAATGAAAGAGACTGGATACTATCCTGTGTTTAATGGTGGGATAAATCCATCTGGTTACTATCATGAATACAACACAAGTAAAAATACTATTGCAATAAGCCAAGGTGGTGCATCTGCTGGATTTGTTAATTTTGTTTCATCAGAATTATGGGCTGGTGCTCACTGCTATATTGTAAAACCGATAAGTAAATCACTTGATAACAAATATTTATATTATATTTTAAAAAATGGGCAAACAAAACTACAAAGT
>Ga0078972_1007273_pt1 | contig 24851 bp, 20 predicted proteins | sample YelNatPaOPGAMG01_FD_67568 | JGI IMG/M metagenome (GOLD analysis project Ga0078972, IMG submission 67568) | Hot spring thermophilic microbial communities from Obsidian Pool, Yellowstone National Park, USA - OP-RAMG-01 (SPADES assembly) (version 2) | ecosystem: Environmental > Aquatic > Thermal...
AAATATGGATCATGGGATAGTGCATTACGACATACTTTTACTGATATCTATAAACAGCTAAGGTATTATTACTCACCAATAAGTAAAGAAGATATTTCATCTATATTAAGTGAATTGCGTAAAATTTATAATTCCAACCAAGTTAAGATATCATATAATTTAAAGAATCATATCCGAATATTATTTGGAAGTTGGAACAATGGCCTAATAGAAGCAGGTTTACTGCCTAAAAAAGTACCACTTTGGCAAAGACATGGAAAACGTATAAGTGAGGACGAGATTATAGAAGCACTTAGTAGTGCAAGAAGTGAGATAAGTGGAAGGCTATCAATTAGAAAATATGAAGATATTAGAATTAGGAAGTATCCATGGTGGCCATCCTATTGTACAATATATAGTAAGTATGGTAGATGGAAAGCAGCTCTTTCTAAATTTAATATTCCATTTCAAGTAGATGAACTATTGGCCAGGTACCAAAGTGAATTTATAGAAGTGGCAGAAAAAATAAGGAAGATTCTTATTTGTAGACCATTTATAGTTAATGGTGATATTCCAAATTCTTTTAGTTATAAAGATATTAAGATAATTAGACATATTATTAATAGTGATTTTGTGTATTTATCTCCAAGCAAGACAGCCAAGATGCTCCTGAAAATAGCGCAGAAGAATTTTCCTGTTACTACAAGTACTTCAGCAGAAAAAGGTAGACAGTTTGCGCTTATGTACGCAGATGGACTAACTCTAGAACAGATAGGTTGCAGTGTTAACTTGAGTAGAGAGCGCGTAAGACAATATATCAGAAAGTATTTTGATGAACTTTACAGAAAGAAAAAGGTATCAAAAAATATTGGTACCGATGAAATATCAAGTTTTAATGAAGAGCGTTATCAATATGCAGCATCTCTTGGATTTCCAATAGTAACTCATGAAAAATATTATACCAAAAGAAAATTAACTATTGGGCAAATAGGGGCGAGTAGATTACAAAAAGGAGAAACTTTGGAAGATATAGCCAAATCTTTGTATATTTCCTATAATTCTTTAAAGATGTACATCGACAGGTACCTATATAGTGTAAGTAAATTAAATTCTAATGAAATAGAAAAAGTAACAGCTGAAGATAAAATCGAGAACTGTTCTATATGCCAAGGCAAACTAGAGCGGAGCAAACAAAATTATAACAAAGCGGGTTTAGCAGAGAAATATGGAAGGAGGGGGATATCAATGGCAAAGCGTTATTATGTAGTCGAAAACACGCCATCCTGTTTACCAGAAAGTGATCCGGTATATTTTGAAAGTAAAGAAGATGCTCAAAATTATGCACAAGAGCTAGCTAATGAATTGAGAAGTTTAGGTTACCATGTGAGAGGAAACAAGCAAAGTGGATATTATGCCAAGAGGGATAAGAATGATTTAGGTAGAGTTATTGAAATAATGGAAGAAGAAACTGCCAGCTAGTATAATTAGATGTTATTAAGGTTCCCGCTCCTAGCAGTATGATATTTGTTCTATTAAAAAGCCAACAAACTATGATATTAAGTTTAGTTTGTTGGCTTTATGTTTAGACAAAAGTAACCAAGATAAAAGTACTACATACAGCAATCAAGGTTAAAAAAGATTACTAAAAGCAAAATCCCGCTACTGGTGAAGTAGAGCAGATGGTTAAAGTTAAAAAACTTGATTTTTATAAAATTCTTTACAAGCAAAAATACTAACATGTGTGGTAATTTTTAAGGAATTTTGTAAGCAAAAACAGCAACTACTAACTAAAGGAGTGTTAATATGAATACTCAACAAGATAAAAATATAGATGATATGCTAGGTCCTTCAGATCACCTACAGCGAGCATTTAACCTAATTGGGAGAATTCCAACTATTAATGTATATAGTTTACTTCAAAGAAAAAACAGAGAAATGGACACTGTCGCTAATATTGTATACAAATATGGATCATGGGATAATGCATTAATGTGTACTTTTCCCGATACATATCAGCAACTAAGGCATACTCACCAAACAATAAGTAAAGATGATATTTTATCTATTTTAGACGAATTGCGCAAAAATTACAACTCCAAACCTACTAAGATACCGAGTAATCTTAAGATGCGTATCCTAAATTTATTTGGATCATGGAATAACGGTTTAAGAGAAGCAGGATTACCTATTAAAAAAATAGCACTTCGAGTAGGTAACAAAAAAAAGGTAAGCGAAGATGATATTAAAGCAGCACTTAATAGTGCAAGAATGGAGATAAGTGGGCAACTAACAACTACAAAGTATATTAATATTAGAAAAGAGAAGTATCCGTGGTGGCCATCTCATTGTTCAATATGTAGAAAATATGGGGGATGGGAACCAGCTCTTTCTAACTTCAATATCCCATTGTTGGTAGAAGAATTACCAGCTGAATACTCAAGTGAAATTACTGATACTGTAGAAAAACTTAAGAAGATTCTTATTTGTCGACCATTTATAACCCGCGATGATATACCAGATTCTTTCAACCGTAAAACTATTAAAATAATTAAAAAGTTTCTTAACAATGACTTTGTCTTTTTATCGTCAACCAAAACAGCTGATATGTTACTAAAAATGGCACTGAAGAACTTTCCTGTTGCTACAAATTCTTCGGCAGAAAAAGGTAGACAATTTGCATTAATGTACGCTGATGGGTTAACTTTAGAGCAGATAGGTAGCAGTGTTTCCCTAAGCAGAGAGAGGGTAAGACAATATATCAGTAACTACTTTGATGAACTATACTATAAGAAAAAATCTCCAAATAAATTAACTGTTACGATTCTAGAAATATCACAAAAAGGCTTCCCTGCTGCTGAAAGTCCATTAACAGAAAAAGGTAGACAATTTGCATTAATGTATGCCGACGGGATATCTTTGGAACAGATAGGTGACAGTGCCTCGTTAAGTAGAGGAGATGTGAGAAAATATATATATAAATACTTTCATGAACTTTGTTCTAAAGAAAGAGCATCAAATAAAATAAATACCATGATTTTTAAAATGACACAAAAAGACTTCCCTGTTGCAGCAAATCAGTTAACAGAAAAAGGTAGACAATTTGCATTAATGTACGCTAAAGGTTTAACTGTAGAACAGATAAGTACCAGTGTCTCACTAAGTAGGGAGGATGTAAAACAATATATCAGTAAGTATTTTTATGAAATTAACCGTAATAAAAAGATACCGAAAAATCCATATAATACTGAGGCAGCTCTAGATTTTAATGCTGAACAATATCAATACGCTGCAGATCTTGGATTTCCAACTGTAACTCCAGAAAGATTCTATACTGAAAGAAAAATAACTATAGGGAGATTAGGGGCGAGTAGGCTGCAAAAAGGAGAAACCTTGGAAGATATCGCTAGATCACTATGTATTTCTTGCAGTTCTCTAAAGGTATATATCAACCGGTATATCTATAAGGTAAGTAAATTAAACAGTGACGAATAGAAAAAGTAACTAATGAAGAGACTATAGAGTGCTGTGAGGTAAAGTATAGTTAAGAGCAAATAGGAGGGAGCTAATAAACAAGGACAGTTAGCAATATTATCTTCAGTGTGGTTTAGCAGAACCTAACAGTTATACAGAAGTAAGAATTGTGTTAAAACACAAAGTTTATAGGTACACAAAAAGTATTATGACCAATGGTTAGCAGTTATCAGGTAGGAAAATGTTGTTAAAACACAAACATTTACAACTATATGACAATTTTTACAACCTATAAAATCGTTTGGGCTGATGCGGAATCTAATAAAGAAAAGGAAGTGATACTAATGCCAAAGTGTTTTTGTGTAGTCGAAAATACACCGTCATGTTTTCCAGTAGGAGATCCTGTATATTTTAAATATAAAAAAGACGCCCAAAACTACGCACAAGAATTAGCTAATGAATTAAGAAATTTAGGTTATCACGTAAGAGGAAATAAGCAAAGCGGTTACTATGCTGAAAGATATAAAAACGATTTAGGCAGGGTTATCTTAGTAATAGAAGAAACTAAAAGCCAGCATTTGGAAACTAATTGTGACTTTATATAATGTAGCACACAACTCAGATAATATTTATTGTGTGATACCAGCAATTTGTAGTACGAACTGTAACTTATGTTTGGTGCAAGCGTGGACAACATGTTAAGATTTTAGTAGGAGGTTTAAATATGAAAAATAGTAAAATTTCGGCAAATTGGGAATATGTAATTCCGGAAAAAGGTAAAACAATATGCCAATTAGTTGGAGCTAAAAAGGTGAAAGATTTAGAAATATACCCAGATTGTGAAGTTTATTTTCGAGATTATGGAGAAGAATTCATAGTTACTCAAGAAAATAAAAAAGATTTTGCTGATGCAGTAGTATGTACTAAGTGTAGTATATTCAGTAAAATACATCCTAATTTTAATATAGATTATGACCTATCATACGAAGAAGGAAGGGGATGTCTTTTTTCACTAAGAAATACAATAGATATGCTTACTTATCTCGAAGATAAAATTATTGTAAATGAATGCATGAAAAATCGTGACCCAAGAGGACTACTAGAGCTGGCTTCTATGATTGAAAACTTTGTAGCAGAATTCAAGAAAAAACGCAGTAGAACAATAGTTGACAATGAATTTTTGTGGGAACTGGAAACTAGGGTAAGATGGTTCAGAACAATTGCTGGTTATGGTATATCATTGAAGGTAACTAATCAATGATTAGATTTTTATGAACAGCGAGTGGGATATAAGAATAATAGTATTCAGGATAAACTTTCAGGGTGTAGCAGTGTTAAGCATGGTTTAGAGCAATTATCAGCTATGGTATATCATTGAGAACTGGTTTAGTAGAGTAACTGCGAAGGAGTGAGCAACGTGTATAATGCTACGATTAGGAAAGTAAAGTCAGATTGAAAGTTTACGGTGTATTTGCAGGTTATGTAAAGAATGATATACAAAATACTGGATATGAAGAAACAGATTATTACGATTCATATATAAGAACTATAGTTGGCAAGCATGGTTGTAGTTTGGAATTTTGCTATAAAGAAGTACTGAACGAATTAAACCTTCCACTGATATAATGATAACGAGAGCTTCTGTGGATATAATAGATAAAGCAGTATTTATAAATTAACAGGATGAAAGGAGGATATAATAATGCGAGTACGTTATCGTGTGACTATGTGCACTATTCCAGAACTTCGTGGAGAGAGATTAGATTGGGAGCATTTATGGGAATCATCTTGGTATCATCATAAAGAAGATGCTCAACGTTGTGCTCAAACTCTAGCTGATAAGTATATGACACCAGAATATAATGTAGTTGGATACGAGAATGGTGAGTATTAAATCAAAAGAAAGGGGAGTGATAGTGGCATTATTATTAAAATAATGGCAAAGTACGTATCCAATTTTTGAATATATGATAGCAAAGTATTTGGTATATATTTATGAGGCAAGTATGAGGACTCTTAAAACTTTGTTATTATTAGCATAAAAAATTATGGAATAACTATTGTTAACGATGTATTTTTGAGAGACTTAGAAATTGTAGTAAGATGGTTAAGAACAACTGCTAGATATAGTATAGTTACATTACGATAATAGGTAAGATGGTTTCATGCGACTAACTAGAAGGGGGGTAATAAAATGTATAATGATACAATTAGACAGGTAAAGTCAGATGGAACAGTATACAGTACATTTATAGGATATGTAGAAGATGGTAAAATACTTAGGGCAAGTGCTGTACAGTGCACTGGGTATGAGGGAACAGATAAGTACGATTATTATATAAGAAATTTGGCTGCTAATCAGGGATGCAGTTTGGAAATTATACTCGATGGAGGGCAATGTTTTAAAAAAATGTTGAGTGAACTAAATCTACCACCTGCATATAAATAAGATAGTAGTAGAAATAAGAGTTGTGTTAAAACACAACACACAAAAGTACTATAATTAATTAAAGGAGGTGGATATCAATGGCAAAACGTTATTATGTAGTCGAAAACACGCCATCCTGTTTACCAGAAAGTGATCCTGTATATTTTGAAAGTAAAGAAGATGCTCAAAGCTATGCGCAAGAATTAGCTAATGAATTGAGAAGTTTAGGTTACCATGTAAAAGGAAATAAGCAAAGTGGTTACTATGCCAAAAGAGATAAAAATGATTTAGGAAGGGTTGTCGAAATAATGGAAGAAGAAACTGCCAGCTAGTATAATTAGACGTTATTAAGGTTCCCGCTCCTAGCAGTATGATACTTGTTCTATTAAAAAGCCAATAAACTATGATATTAAGTTTAGTTTGTTGGCTTTATGCTTAGACAAAAGTAACCAAGTTAAAAGTACTACATATAGCAATCAAGGTTAAAAAAAGATTACTAAAAGCAAAATCCCGCTACTGGTGAAGTAGCGCAGATGGTTAAAGTTAAAAAACTTGATTTTTAAAAAATTCTTTACAAGCAAAAATACTAACATGTGTGATAATTTTTAAAGAGTTTTGTAAGCAAAAACAGCAACTACTAACTAAAGGAGTGTTAATATGAATACTCAACAAGACAAAAATATAGATGATATGCTAGGTCCTTCAGAGCATTTACAACGAGCGTTTAGTTTAATTAATAGAGTTCCGACTATTTATAGATACAGTAAACTCCAAAGAAAAACTAAAGAATTGGATACTGTTGCTAATATTGTATACAAATATGGATCATGGGATAACGCATTACAGTGTACTTTTCCCAATATTCACCCAATAACAGATTACTCTCATCTAATAGTAAGCAAAGCCGATGTTATATCCACATTGAACGAATTACGTAAAACTTACAGCTCAAGTCAGCCTAAAATAAGGGGTGATTTGAGGAAGCGTGTACGACTGTTGTTTGGAAATTGGAGTCAGGGTTTAATCGAAGCAGGAGTAGGCATTAAAAAAGAAGTATTGCGAGAAATTTACAAAAGAAGTACAAGTGAGCATAATATTAGAACAGCGCTAAGTATTGCGAGAATGGAGATTAGGGGAAAATTATCAATTGCAAAGTATGATAAAATTAGAAAAGAAAAGCATCGGTTATGGCCATCTCATAAATCAATAATTGACAACTATGGAGGATGGAAAGAAGCTCTTGATAATTTTAATATCTCATTGTTTGAGAAAGAGGAAGGGGAATTACCAGTTGAGTACCCAAGTGAAATTACTTATACTGTAGAAAAGCTTAAGAGGACTCTTATTTGTCGGCCGTTTATAACCCGCGATGATATACCAGATTCTTTCGATAGTGAAGACGTTAGGTTAGTTAAGAAGCTTATTGGAAGCGATCTGGTTTATTTGAAGTCAAATGGAATATCTACTATGCTACTAAAAATGATACAAAGAGGGTTCCCTGTTTCAGCAGACCAGGTAGCAGAAAAAGGTAGGCAATTTGCACTAATGTATGCAAGTGGGCTTCCTATAGATCAAATAAGTACAATTGCACAAGCAAGTAAAAACAATGTGAGAAAGTACATAAGTAAATACTTTTACGAGATCGACAACAATAAAAAGCCAGCAAAAAATCTAAATATTAAGGAAACGCCGGACTTTGATTATCAACGTTATCAATATGCTGCCAATCTTGGATTCCCACCCGTGACTCCGGAAAGATATTATACCGAAAGGAAAATAGCTATCGGGAGAATGGGTGCAAGCAGACTTCAAAAAGGTGAAACATTGGATGATATAGCCAAATCATTATTTATTTCTTGTAATTCTTTAAAGGTATATATTAATCGGTACCTATATAAGGTAAGTAAATTAAAGTGTGATGAAACGGAACAGTAAGTCTTATAATAGGAGGAGCTGGTAAGAAGGGTAATTATCCTGTGGCTTAGTGATTGTATAAAAGAAAATAAGCATGATATAGGCAGGGTTATCTGGATAATAGAAGAAGTCAGTAAATTAAGGACGAGATTTAAGGAGGTTTATCTGAGATGAATACCTATAAAATTAAGCTTACTTCACTTATTGTAATACTACTATTTTCAATTATTGTATCCGGGATGCCTATGTATGTTTATGCGCAATCCGAGAGTCCGATGGTTGTGCTGAATAATAATAGTGGTACTGATGCAAATATTTTAACTAATAGTATTAAACCAACAAATACATTTATACAGGAAGTATCTGATTTACCTGCTATACAACAAGGCAACTCTGTAGTATTTACAATTGGCAGTGACATAGTAACAGATAACGGAACCCAATATCAAATAGATGTAGCTCCCTTTATTGATAATAATGGGCGTACTCAGGTACCGGTAAGGTATCTAGCAGACGCACTAGGAGTTACTAATATTGGTTACAATAGTAATACCCGATTAGTATCAATGTTATTTGGGGACAACCAAACAAATATTGCACTAACAATAGGATCAAATAAGATGTATGTAGGCAATTCAACTGTAACTATGGATACTGTTCCTGTAATAGTACCTCCAGGTAGAACAATGCTTCCAGCCAGGTTTATTGCGGAGGCACTTGGAGATACCGTAAATTGGAATTCTGCTACTCAGCAAGTTACTATTACGGTACCAGCTACAAGTACTTCAAGTAACAAGTATACCTACGGTGTACCAGATGCAAATGGATATGTATTTATCAATGGTGCAGCTCCAGGCAGTGGTGCCCAAGATCCTAATACAGGCAGCGGGTTCATTGCTCATTAATATCATTAGATATACTAACTGAATACAATTATCATCAAAATTTTTCTATCGAAGAGCCAACAAACTGTAATACCAAGTATGGTTTGTTGGCTCTTGTATTTTCGGATTAAAAATTACGAAAGTCAACTAAGTTAAAAAGTTTTTGCAAGGAGGATTTCATTTTCATGAGAAAGCATGCAAAACAATTAGTTACAGTAATAACTAGTATCTTAATGTTAGTAATGTCTATTTCACCTGCATTTGCCGATACCTTTAATCCGCTATCTTCAGATGTATACATCTTTGGCTATCAACAAGATGGCCATAGAAGTTATTTTTATTCAGGTGGAAAGTCACTTGATCCTGCATATTATTTTAATAGTGGGCTCTCGTTTTCTCAACCTTTACTTATAAGTCCAGATGAAATGGAAGTTCCAAATGATCCGGATGGATTTCCAGCTGTAATAGTACAGGGTAGCCAAGAGGTCGGCCCACACAGCTATATTAATATGTTATATGGATTTAATCCTATTACAATAAATCCTGCTACCTATACTGGTAATCCAGAACAACTACAGAGTCCAACATGGGAAGTTCCCTTCAGTGATGGACCAATAAACTCTGTAACCAAATCCCACCCAACTCTATCTAAAATTGGAAACTACTATATGGTATTTACAGGAACACTTGGGAAAGACAGCAGCGGTGTTGCTATTGATGCTTTCGATGTAACAAACAGTTTTACACAAGGAACGACCCCTACAACTGTTTTTAAACTAGATATTCCTGAAGATGAAGCATCAGATATAGTGTCTGCGCCCGAAGTAATTAATTACGACGGGCATCCAATAGTTGTTTTTACTACTGGTGAAACTGGTTTAATATGTTTTGTATGGGGATTTGATAATTATAATGGGCAAACAATAACTTTAAACTCAAACGACTATGGGTATTTATATGTAGGAGGCCGTACATCTTCAACTGTAGCACCGATACTTAATGGAACAGGTTTATTGGTAGGAGTAGACAATAATGGTATTGGTAAATATCCAGATGGTGTAGAAGGACCAGGTGTATACCTGTACAACTTAAGTAATGTAATAGAAACATCAGGTGATCAAATAACTGGAATAAACACTCATGCACCTTTTCATTATGCAACATATGCTTCCTCAGGTCAGGGTTCTAGCTTTGCAGTAGATAATGAAAACAACATAGTATACTGTGAATCAGATTCAGGAGATGTTTATGCATTCAATATAAACCCCGACTACACGCTCTCAGAATACTGGCCCAGTTCAATTCCAACAGACCCTAATTCAGGAGACTTAGATATACGTTCAGTCGCATTTGATGGTAATTATGTATACGCAGTAGCTGGCACAACTACTTACGAAAAAGGTCAAATAACAGTGATAACATCAGACGGTTCTAACCATTGGTCACAAGAAATAGAAGTAAATGGTTCTCCAACTAACGCAGATACAGCACCTGGTGTATGGGATACTCCAAATGGACAATGTGTTATTGTAGGTACTGGAGCCGGAGTTGTAAAACAATATCTTGTATCGAATATTCAAAATGGAAATAATGAGGATTATGATATAAACGATCTCCCAATTGTGAGTACGTCTGGATATGGTGTGTGGTATGGTATCGGAATATCTGGTGAAATAGCAATTGGTTATAATGCAGTAGCAGTAACAGGTGACAAAGGTGTTGAAGTATGGTACAATGAACCCTATGATTTTGCAGTAAAATCTGTAACCTTATATGATAAAGCAACAGGTAATCAGCTACCTACAGATAACAATGGTAATTATATTGCGCAACCAGGAGAAAAATGTACAGCTAAAGTAGTTGTATATCTAAAATCTGGTACACCTCCAGTTGACAATGTAACAATATCTGGTATCCATGTAACTGGGGCAACATGGGATAGCTCAGCTAACATACCATCTGGAGGTACTTGGAATGAAGCTGGTTTAGACGATCCTTCAGGTAATCCTATACCAACACTTACAGTATACTCTATTAATAATATGAATCAATATAAGGATTATGTAATGAATTTTAGCTCACCGGCTAGTGATTTTACGTACTGGTTTAATTGGACGGCAGACCAAAGTGCAAATGATACTGAAATAGGAGGAGCTATAGATTACCCAAGTCCTACTATGACTAGTGCAGGAAATAATGATGGGGTAGGCACCCAAGCAATGGATTATGCTGATGTTGATATGTCTAACAATATACTTTTCAAACACGTAATTATAAATCATCCAGTTACTGATATTAGTTTATCAATAACAGCTACTCCATCTGTAGTTACTGGGGTACCATCATTTGTAATTGTAACTGCTACAAGGGCTAACTCAGGTCCTTCTGAAAAAGCTGATGTACATTTAGAAGTAACAAGTACAGATGGAACTACACAAAACTATGGAGATGTATATCTAGGTCCTGGAGATTCTGCTTCTCAAGAGGAATTATTTGGACCTTACAAAATAGGTGGAGTATGTTATATTTATACTGCCCATGGTACACTAGAAACATCAGATATTCAGTTAGATAAACCTATTAACGAACCAACTGCACAAACTTGTGTACAAGCACAAATAGCTCCTCAGTCTCCACCCTCCGAATGTAATAGTAGTGGTATATGTGCCTATATTAGGAGTTAGCAATAGCATGAATTAGTGTTAATAAAGAAAAGAAATATTTCTATAGTAAACAGAAGTTTGTCGAATACAAAAACAATATAAAAGAATCCAAAACAATATAAGCATTAATTACTAATGTTTATATTGTTTTGACAATTTAAGGGTATTGTTAAATTTTCTTGTAGTCTAAACTTTTACAATTTAAAAGCAATATTCAAGTAATTTCGAGTCAATTCAGGCTTGATTTTAAGCTGAAAGTTAAAACAGTTTATTGATTAAGAGATGTTTATGCCCCCAAATAATAAACAGCATGAATCAAAACAACTGAATATAATGGATCCTAATTAGCTAACTAAATAAATGAAAGTGATCCTAAATAGAATCCAAAGAGTGAAAAGAGGAAAATGATTCCAGTTAATTAAATATAAGGGAGTTAATTAAAATGATCCCAAATAATTAAATAGAAATGATATTAGTCAATTAAATTGACAATTTACAGCTAGATAGCATTTACAATACTGCTATAAGTACACCAGCCCACACTAGTCCCTCACCAGCCCAACCAGCCCCAACTAGCCCACTAGCACCAACTAGCCCAACTAGCCCACTAGCGCCAACCAGTCCACCAGTCCCCACCAGCCCCTCCAGCCCCCTTCACTCACAAACCCACCTCTCCTAACCCATCCCTAGCCAAAATCTAGGTTTAATTGTTGTCCCAGCAACTCTCAACACAGCATACCTATAACTTACAATTATTTTAACAACCACAACACCAAACTCTAAAAACTTACATATCAACAAACACTACACTAAATTATAAAACATTACATGCAAACAACCACTATACCAAATTTCCTGGGTTTAGCCGACTACCAATTACAAATCATCTTCAAACCACAATAAATAATGTCCTTCTACACCTTGGCCGACAATACCCTAATAATCAAAAACAAAACTAAACAATTCTTCAAAATTTTACCTCCCACCACCACCCGCTCCCACCACTCCCACCCGTTCACCACTATTTACCAATATCACGCAAACAGCCAATTTCCTAGTTGGTTTAACGGTAATGTTCCAAAATAAACTCACCACAACAAGCCACAGGCCCAATACTAAGATGTCTCCAGATAGCAAAACGGGTTTAGCATAAATAATACTATTACAGCCCAGCCACAGGCCCCCTACACTCAAATACTCACAAACAACTATAACGTTAGAGTACAACTTCTACAGAGTTAAAAAGAGAACAAGAATAACTGAACAATATAAAAACAATTCAGCCTTAGGCCCCCTACACTAAAATATTTCCAAACAACAAAGCCGGTTTAGTAGAAATAACACAATTACAGCCAGGCCACAGGCCCCCTATACTAGAATGTCTCCAAGCAGCTAGTGGGTTTAGTCGAGCCTTACTAAAATAATACCATCTAAGCCAAGCCACAGGCCCTTTGCACTCAAATACTCACAAACAACAAAGCCTGTTTAGCAGAAATAATACTATTACAGCCCAGCCACAGGCCACCTACACTAGAATGCCTTTAAACAGCAAGTGAATTTAACAGAACTTTGCCAAAATAATATCATCTCAAACCAGCCACAGGCACACACTAGAGTGCCTCTAAACAGCAAATGGGTTTAGATGAGACTTACTAGAATAATATCATCTAAGCCCAGCTTCAGGCCACTACGCTCAAATACAAACAACTATAACGTTAGAGCACAACTTTTACAGAGTTAAAAAGAGAACAAGGATAACTGAACAATATAAAAATAAATCAGCCACAGGCCCTCATACTAGAATACCTCCTAACGACAAATGGGTTTACTAGAATAATACTACCACAACACAACAACAGGCTCCTATACTAGAATGCCTCCAAATAACAAAGCCGGTTTAAATAAACACTACTAAGACAGCCAGCCACAGGCCCCCTACACTCAAATACTCACAAACAACAAAGCGGGTTTAGTAGAAATAATACTATTACAACACAGCCACAGGCCCCCTACACTCAAATACTCACAACCAACTATAACATTAGAGCACAACTTTTACAGAGTTAAAAATGGTTTTTATATAGCTAAACAATAATTATAAAAGAGGATGAAGACAACTAATCAATATAAAATAATTTGCCACAGGCCACCCATACTAGAATGACTACAAACAGAAAAGTTGATTTAGGAGAAATAATACAATCGCAGCCCAGCCACAGGCCTCTACACTCAAATACTCACAACCAACTACAATGTTAGAGTTTAACTTCTACAGAGTTAAAAAATGGTCTTGTGACTAGCTAGCCTAAGAAGGTAAAGTCAATTAAATAATATAAAAACAAATCAGCCACAGGCCCCTTACACTCAAATAATCACAAACAACTATAACGTTAGAATACAACTTTTACAGAATTAAAAAGGGTCTTGAAATTAGCTTGTCAATAATTATAAAAGAGTATAATGATAACTGAATAATATAAAAACAAACAGCCACAGGCCACCAGTACTAAAATGCCTCCAAATAGAAAAGTGGGTCTAGGAGAAATACTATTAAACAACTAAGTTGTAGGTCACTTACTAAAATGACTCAAAACAGAAAAGTTAGATTAGGAGAAATAATACCATTATAACCCAGCCACAGGCCTCTTACACTCAAATACCCTCAAATAACTAAACCAAAAGCTACTCAACACAAAATACCTATAAACGTTAAAGTACAACTTCTACAGAGTTAAAAATGGTCTTGTGATTAGCTAGTCAATAATTATAAAAGAGTATAACAATAACTGAACAATATAAAAACAACCTACCACAGGCCACTACACTAGAATGCCTATTAACAACAAAATGGGTTTAAGCGAACTTTACTAAAATAATACCACATCAACCCAGCTACAGGCTGTCTATACTCAAATACTCACAACCAACTACACCGTTAGAGTACAACTTCTACAGAGTTAAAAACGGCCTTGGAATTAGCTAGTCAAAGAAGGCAAAGTTAACTGAACAATATAAAATAACTCAGCCACAGGCATCCCCTACTAGAATACCTCCAAACATCAAAGTGGGTTTAAGAGAACTTTACTAAAATAATATCACCACAACCCAGCCACAGGCTGTCTATACTAAAATACTCACAACCAACTATACCGTTAGAGTACAACTTCTACAGAGTTAAAATGTCCTGTGAATTAGCTAACCAATAATTATAAAAGAGGACAAGATTAATCAAACAATATAAAAACAATCCAGCCACAGGCCACCTACACTTAAATACTCACACAGTAAAAACGGTTTAGTGGAACTTTACTATGATAATACCACCACAACACAGCCACAGGCCCCTACACTCAAATGCTCCGAATAAAGTGCTATAACCAAACTTCAGGCCACCTCTACCCAATTGCTCCAAGACAGCCAAACAATAAACCAAGGTCTACAATAATTAACAAGTTTAGTATAATATCAAAGAAAACAAAGCATAAATTTAAGTATCTACAACTACCGTTCAATATGTTAATTACAAGTCCACTACAGATAAATCAAACAAACAATAAATGTTACTTTAGCAGAGTTAACTGCTAAAGTTAAAAAACTTGATTGAGGAATGACTTTTTAAAAGGATACTTATAAAGAAAAAAATAAGGTAGTAGTGCACGATTTAAATAAACAAGTAAAGGCAAAGATATATGAAATTTTTGGTGCATTCAAAATGCACTTAAGGAGGCGGGAATATCGAATAAAATGTATTATTAAGCAATAAATATATAGGAGGCAATTATTAGTATGACTAGCGAAGTTGAAATTAAGTGGAATCTTATAAGTCCAATAGAAGGGAAATCTATATGTGAAGTAGTTGGAGCCAAAAAGGTAATAGAGTATCCTGATATTCTTAATGAAATAGTTAATAATGTATTAAATATGGAAGGCGGCAGCTCATTTTGGCTAGATGAAGAATATTTAAGAAAGCTATATCAAGATGCTTGGTATTGTACAGATTGTAAATTATTTAATATACTTTTTCCTGGAGAATGTGCGATATTTACTACACAAATGGATTATAGTGGGGATAATTGTAGCATAGATGAAATTATACTTGTTGCAGATCTATTAGAAACAAATGGTGCACATTTAATAGAAGAGTGTATGAAGGATCGTAGTCCAGAGGAAATGCTTGAACTTGCTTCATTATTAAAAGATCATGTCCAAAGTGCAAAGGAGAGGTTTAATGGAGATAAGGATGTAGAGAGGTTTATAAGTAACTTAGAATATGTAATAAATTGGCTAATAGCTTTGGCAAATTACGGGTTTTCTATAAATACTACTATAATAGGCGGTTAAGTAAATATAGTATTAGCAGGTTGTTGGTTATAAAACGAAGTCATATTAAAATACAATTTTTACAAGTACACAAATTACGAAGTAGCATAGATAATGACCAGCTAATTAACAAATATTCAAAATTGTTAGATTATAAATGGGGAAAAAGACTATTACTAGCGGGGTGAGATCACTAATATTCTTACCAGAATAACTTAATAAAAAGGAAGTGGTTTATATGGACTCCGGGTACTACTTACTTACAATCAAGCCACTTACGTTTTACTCAGGGAAATGGGATTCAGATACTATTATGACTGCGGCACTTGCCATTGCTTTTCATAGAGAGGAAGAGAAAATTATTAATTCTTTTCTTATGGGCAAGCCACTTTTTGCTGTTTCAAACGGCTTTCCTAAAGATGAAGTAAGAGACTTGGTATTCCATAAAGGATATGAAACTTTATTTTGCAACGAGCAGATTTACAGTAAGTCAGTAAGGTTTATTCTGTACACAGAAGACCTTCAAAAGACAAGTGAGTATCTCGAGATTCTTTCCTATATGGGTATTGGAAGTAGGAGAACTGTCGGTGGAGGATTGTTTTCGATATCAAGCATTGATCCATTGAAACCTGCTGTAAGTAAAAAAGCGGCAATTATTAGCAACTATGTCCCTAATGAATGCGACCCGCTACCACTTAATTCTTTTACCTTAGAGGTAAAACAGCCAAAGACTGCCGAAGGTAAAATAAAGCAGCCATTTGTTTACATCAAGCCTACTATACTTATAGAAACGAAGGAAGAATGTGCAAAGTTTTATGGTCGGGTACTTAAGTTAGGAGATAAATATCAAGTATGTTATGGTTTAGCTTATCCTGTTAAAGATGAAAGGAGTTTTAATCATGAAATTGAAACTGTTATTGGAAGTTAACACACCTTATCGTAAATTTTTCGGAAAAGATCTTTATAATGGCATAATGGCGAAAATAAATCAAGTAAACCCTGATTTAGGAATGGAAATTCATTCGGGCGGGTATGCTCACCACAGCAACAAAGCATTTATTCTTAAAAAGCTAGTATTTTCTGGATTGTTACCACAGGGAAAGAGGAAGTATATGCTTTATTTAGGATGGCACCCCGATGTAATCAATGCCGTATTGGATGCTATAAACGATGATAGTACTTTTAATGTAGGTGACAATGTATTCGACGTAATCGACACTACTATTATTGATTCTTTTCTAGGAGATACCGAATTATTTAGAACGGTATCACCAATAATTCCAGTAGCTGGGCAGTCCGATCTCGATGGTGATATGTTGATTGCAAACTTACGTAGAAAATATGAAGCGGTAACTGGTAAAAAAGTTGATTCTTTTAGTCTAAAGATTAAAGAAATTATCGACAAATGTAAGGTTAAAGTAAAGTGGGATGACAGATTTGGTGTATGGGGTTACAAGTGCTATGTTCTATTTGAAGGCGACCCAGGTTTAATCGAATTTGCATCAAATGTTGGTTTAGGGCGGCGTAATTCGCTTGGATTTGGTATGATAAGATAAGGGATGGATTTAATATGAATAACACTGATAAAGAATTTAGAACAGTTGTTTTTAGGGAAACAACGGCAAGTGAAATATACCCTAATAATTTTTTGGAGGGCGATCTCAGGTTTATTAGGGTTGATCTATGCAATATAGACAATCTATTTGATAAAATAGACATGAAAAAAGCGTTAAGGCAAATAGCTGGAAAATTTTCATATATTGATAAGTGTTTTGATGTTTTCGTGAATCATGTCTTACAACTATACGGTTTACCGTCTGCAAATAAAGTAATACACTATCCTTATAGCGCTGTATTTATTGCTCAGGCTGACAACCAGTTGTATAAGAGTCTTTTAGCTTTTCAGGAAGAATTCAACTTAAATTTAATCAAGCAAGGATCACCGTTGCATGTTAGGATGGGTTCAGTATTAGTCAGTACTCAAAGCAGAGACTTGGGGTTTGATGACATGTGCAAAGTTCTCGATGCTCTTCAAGAAAAGATAGATAACGATTGCCCATATAGATCCTTTATCAATGAAGATAAAACATGGAAGATAAAGGAATTTGAAGATGTAGAAGTTAACGATGTCACGGTTGTAACTAATATGGATAAGAATTATCATGATGTGTTATCGAAATTTAATATTGTTGCTTATGCACTCATAGATTTTGACAAAACTCGTAATTTATTGGTACAATGGGCGGATCATATTGGCACTACAACTCCAAAGATAGAAAGTGTACATTATTCAATTTCCAATATGTCTATGCAGTTTAATAGAATTTATAGTTTCTTTAGGGATAGTGCCGGATATACATGCGAGAATATTGCACCATTATTTGTTACTGGACATAGTTTGTTAGTAGTTGGTGACTGGAAAGAAGTTTTTGATTGGATTACTAAAACCAAAATAGGATTTGATAAGTATTTTAAGGATACCGAGATAACTGTTTCTGCGGCTGTAACAGTTTGTAAAAACTCGACTCCGTTTATGTTTGTATATTCCAACTTAAGAGATCAGTTAAAAATTACTAAAAACAAAGGAGGAGATAGTGTTTCTGTTTGGGGTACTGTAAATATATGGCGTAGTTTTGAAGATGGGCTGAAGTTTGGTAAAAAACTTTATAGCCTTTACGAAGGACGGTTTATTAGTAAAGTGATGCTTTACAAGTTGTACGAGCATTGCGAAAGAGGAGTGCATGGCAATAGTGAATTAATTCCTGTGTTATTGGCGCAACTAAGCAAGCAATATAGGTTTAGCGGTCCAAAGCAAATTGAAAAATTAGAGGAGTTATGTGGTGATATTAGGAAAGCTGTGAGTTATGACAATTACAACCAACTAATGTTATCAGTAAGTTATGCTCTTACAGCACTTAAGGAAAGGAATGGTAATTAAGATGATTACATTTAGTAGTGACGGTGAAGTGATTGATCGCAAGTATTTATTGGAAGATGCAGAAGAAAAAGGAAGGAGGTTTACGACTGGGAGCTTTAACGAAAGAATTAATACTATTTCTCAGATTCGTCGTTTTTATGACCATGCGATGTCTGCTATGCAATTAGCAGAGAAGAACGAGTACGCTGGATTAGTAATGCTATGGGAAATGGTACCACTACTTCGAGCTAGTGAGGCAAGAAATAATATGAGAAGTGATTGTGCCGATTATTTGGTTAAATGTATAGAATCCGTAAAAAACTACAAGGAGCTTTGTTGGTGCGTTAAGCACATGCAAGCCATAGTTGGGTTTATGATCTATTACAGTAATCGACAAAATAGAGTACATTAAATAAGGAGGTTTTTTGTAATGTTGGAAATTTACTCCGCTCCTTTAAAGATTACTTGTATTACTGGTATGCATATTGGGACTGGTAGATCATTAGGAATAGGTGGTGCAGATAACATTTTTATTAAGCATCCAATTGAGAAAACTCCTTATATTCCTGGATCAAGTCTAAAGGGTAGACTTCGTCATGCAATTATGCATAAACATGGAAATAAAATTGCAGCAAAATATTTTGGATATGTAAGACAATCACGTGACGATCAAGTACCCGAAGGTGTATCTTTAATTTTAGTAAGAGATGCTAATCTATCGGATGAATCGAAAATGGTGTTTGATAATGTTCTAAAGGAAAACAGATTTTTCGAGCTAAAAACTGAAACAAGAGTAGACCCAAATACTGGTACTGCTGCAAATAAAACTTTACGTACAACGGAACGAGTTCCTGCTGGAACTATTTTTCAATCTCAAATACGTATTGTACTAACTAAACCTGTCGATGGTAAGTCTCCTGTCGATATAGTTAAGGAAGCCGTGGATATCGTTAACAATCTTTATATTGGTGGAAGTGGAAGTCGAGGATACGGGTGGGTTGAGATGGAATTGGGTGAGTTTAGTCGAGTGGTATGATTGTTACTATCGCGAGTTTGTAGTATCAAAATAGGTGAAAACCCGATGAGTTTGAATGCCCTATATAAGGGATCAAAATTCTCTAAGGTATCCGAAAGTATATACGTCGGTTAATTTAATTGCAGGCCCTATATAAGGGATCGGAATTAACAGAGCTCATTACGACCTACCGAACAACTTCTTAATTTGCAGGCCCTGTATAAGGGATCAGAAAACTCAGTACCATGGAATACCTCCATAATATAATTCTTAATTTGTATGCCCTGCATAAGGGATCAAAATTCATATAAATTACTGCAAGAGGATGAAGAGATCGTTTGATTTGCAGGCCCTATATAAGGGATCAGAACTCCGACACTATGTTGCTGAACTCTGGAGAGATTTGCAGGCCCTATATAAGGGATCAGAACTCTGATACCAGGTCCAGTAACTTCAGTAAATTTGCAGGTCCTATATAAGGGATAAGAACTCGGATGTTATGTCCAGGAATTCTGGTGAGATTTGCATGCCCTATATAGGGATCAGAACTTTGTTATTGAGGTATTGTTGGTTTATGAAATTTGCAGGCCCTATATAGGGATCGTAACTAACAGACTTCATCATGAAATAGCCCCTCTCAAAAAGATTTGTAGGCCCTGTATAAGGGATCAGAACTCTGATATTATGTGTGTGAATTCTGGTAAGATTTGCAGGACCTATATAAGGGATCAGAACTCTAGTGGCGTGATTTTATTTAATAACAGGATTTGCAGGTCATGTATAAGGAATTGGAACTTTGTTATTGAGGTATTGTTGATTTATGAAATTTGTAGGCCCTATGTAGGGATTGTAATTACTATATCTGATGCATGTTTTGTATCAAAATTTGCAGGCCATATAAATGGATCAGAATAAATCTAAATCATAAGATGACAAACCATTATACGTCAATTTGTAGGTCCTATATAATGGATAGGAATAAATTTTACCTTTTTAAATTGATTAATTTGCAGGCACTAGGTAAAGGATCATAATTAACATAAAATACTATGATTTCCTTATTAATTTTTGATTTGCAGGCCCTATATAAGGGATCGGAACTGCTCTAAATTACTACAAGAGGATATAAGGAGCGTTTAATTGTAGGCCCTACACAAGGGATATTAGAACTACTCTATAATTTCCGCTAGTCAATTGTCAAGCTACATTTGAAGGCCCTATATAAGGGATCAGAACTCATTTAGTAAACTAAATATGGTCACGATGATATGTATTTGAAGGCCCTATATAAGGGATCGGAACTAAATGTATGTTCTCGTTACCTCACTTTTCTTTTAAGTTTGCATGTCCTGTATAAGGGAGCATAATCCGATTGAAATAGTCAAGACCAAAATGAATATCAGCTAAAACTTAGTAGAAAGTTAATTATGACAACTTCTATAAAACAAAAATTATTATGCCAACTTATAATTTACTATTGAATCTTCACTAATAATAAACTAATACTCAGAACAAAACTAAGCAATTCTTCAAAATTTTTCCTACCCACCAGTGCCCACCGCTCCCCCAAGTACCCACCAGCCATCTATTATGCATATCAACTAATATCCTATGGTCCAACAATAGACAATCAATCAATGAGGGTTTAGGCGAACCTTGCAAGGAAATACTAACACAATTTCAGTCATAGCCCATACAATAAAATATAATACTACAAAATGACCAACGAAAAATAATAAATACAGCTTAGGCAATTACTAACAATCAATATTTTCAAGTAACAATAGACTCATAACAATTAGCCTAAAATTGGCAATCTTCGGTTTAATAGAATGTATACTTAAAGTTAAAAAAGTTTATTACAAAATGTCTTTTACATCAGCTCAGGGTTTCGACAAAGGCTATACATAATCAGGTAGTCGGACGCCGGAGGCCGTAGAAAACGGCAGGCAAACCGGCCCGGAGGAAGGAAAAGCAAATGAAGTGCTATACCGTAACAAAATCATGTGTACTTCCCTCTATTACTGTTTCACCTACTCCATATCCCCATATTGCAGTGGGGGAAGAAGGTATGAACCGAATTCTCATGTGTTTTCCATTAGCTCGCAAGTTTGCTGCTAGCTTAGCCAGCTTGGTTCCATGTCCTGAACGTCGCGGGGGATTTATGGATTAATTCTTCCTGTTCTCTCTGTGGAGTATTGGGAGTACCTGATGGACGCTATTTCAGTCATCCTGACCAAGGAGAGATAACGGTTTATCGGCCTATTGAGAGATGTAGTATTTTGCGTACGAGGGAACGTGGAACGTTACTCCTAACTGAGGAGAAGGACCCGTATGACAACCGTGCTCTTGTATTGGCGGATATAGCTGCTGGATTTCGTGGTAAGACAAAGTGGACTGGGGTTAAGCAAGAAGAGTTTCCGTGTCCTGATCGCGGTGGCGAGTTAGTTTATGCATGGGAAGGCAGTTGTATAGAATGTGGAGTTGACTACATTCCTGTAGCAAATGGATATACTCATCCGAATGCCGGTACTATAATTAACTGGGAGCAATTCCCTACTTCAGGTATTACTATTCTAACCCAAGGTTATAAAGCACAAGGTGAAACAGGGAATATGGGAGGTCATGCTGTAATGCTACTGTTAATGGAGCAGGGAGCGGCATTTAGGGTGGAGCGTATAGGACGTCTTTATGGAGAGCCTGCTGAGAGGTATGTTCTATGGACTGGGAAGGAGTTACTTCTAGGTACTAATGACGAAGTATGGCCTCCGTACTATGAGAATGAAGAAGGAGATGTAATATAGTCTGATTTGTATTTCTTAGTGAAGGATAATAATATAGCCTGGAAGTAGCAATCAAACCATCAAAGGAGGAGAAATAAATGAAGTGTTATACTGTAACAGAGTTGGAGGTTAAGCCATATATTGCTGTTTCATCAACTCCTTATCCTCATATAGAAATTGGGGAAGATGTGTCGAACAAAACTCTTGTACGTTTTCCAATAGATCGTAAGTTTGCAGATAGCCTAGAAAAAGTAGTACCATGTCCTAAGCGTCGCAGGAGTTTGCGGACCAGGTCTTCCTGTCCTCTCTGTGGGCTACCTGGAGTACCTGAAGAACGTTATTTTAGGCACCCAGATGAAGGAGAAGTAACGGTTTATCAGTCCATTAAGAAATGTGATATTCTAAGTATTGGAGAAAGCAAAGAGTTCCAACTAATTGATGAGATGGATTGTTCTGACAACCGTGCACTTGTCCTGGTGAACATAGCCGCTGGATATCTTGGTACTACAAAGTGGATGGGGGCAACTAAAGAAGAGCTACCTTGTCTGAATCGCGGTACAATATTAGCTAATACAGTGGAAGGTTGTTGTCCTCGATGTGGAGTTAGTTGTACTCCTGTAGGACATAAATATAAGCACCCGAATTACGGTACTATAACGGACTGGGCAGAGTTTCCTACCCCAGGTATCACTGTTCTTTCGCATGGTTATAGGGCAAAGAGTGAGTATGGGCTGCCAAGTAAGCATGTTGTAATGCTACTGTTAATGGAGCAGGGAGCATCATTTAGGGTGGAGCGTACTGGAAGATTGCTAGTAAGTCCTACTGACAGGTTTGTTATATGGACAGGCAAGAATCTACTTAAAGGCTCAAAAAACGAAATTAAGTATCAATGCCATGAGGAGGATAAGGCAATATTGCCAGATGTGTTTTCTTTGGCATAGGCTAGAAGAATAAGGCAAATCATACAAGGAGGAAAAATAAGATGAAATGCTATACCATAACAGAGTCATATGTAAGGTCATCTATCGTTGTTACACAAACTTCTTATCCTCATGTAGAAATGGGAGAAGATCTTCTTAAACAAACTAATGTACGTTTTCCCATAGATCGTCAGTTTGCTGATAACCTAGCAGAAATAGTTCCATGTCCTAAGAGAAATAAGAGTTTATGGACTAAGTCTTCTTGTCCTCTTTGTGAAGTGTCTGGAGTACCGGAAGGACGCTATTTTCGGCACCCAGACGAAGGAGAAATAATAATTTACCGTTCTGTTGATAGGTGCAGTATTCAGAGTACCAGTGGGAATAGTAGTATATGCACTTTTGGGTTTAGTAGGTTCCAGTTAATTAATGAAGTGGAAGGTTCTGATAATCGTGCTCTTGTTCTGGCTGATATATCAGCCGGATATAATGGTACTGTAGAGTGGACGGGGACAAATTATGAAGAGGTACCTTGCTTTAATCGGGGTACAATATTAGTTAATACCGTAGAAGGCAGTTGTCCACAATGTGGAGTTGATTGCACTCCTGTAGGAGATAAATATAAGCATCCAAACGCTGGTATTATAACAGATTGGACGCGGTTTCCTACTCCAGGTATTACTATACTTGCTCAGGGTTACAAGGCAAAGGATGAGTATGGAATGCCGAACAGGCATGTTGTAATGATGCTGTTAATGGAAAAGGGAGCAGCATTTAGAGTGAAGTGTTCTGGGCAATTTCACAAGAATCCTCTTGAGAAGTTTATTATATGGACGGGCAGGAATCTCCTTGCAGGCACAAGAGATGAAGTTTGGCCTCAGTACAGTAGTAACTATACTGCACAGTCAGGAGAAAAGTGCACAGATAAAGTAGTTGTACAGTTAAAATCTGATGTACCGGTCGTGTAAGTGGGCATAGCTAAAGATGTCTTAATTAGCCTGGAAGTGGTAATGAGAGTGAAGAAAGGTCGCTATAGCTAATATAAATATAGTGGCCTTCTTTATTGCATGAAAGGATGATAAAAGAATGGGTAGTCAAAACAATGGGCAAAAATTTCAGGATATGACGGCAAAACTATTGTATTGAAAAGTTATGATGTCCCAGTTTTCTTCCATGAGTTAGGGCATGCAGCACATAGTCAATTTAAGGTGCAAAAAGGTGGGCAACATACAGATCAAGAAATTGTTGCGGAAATGACAGCAGCAGTTTTGGCTGAAGTATATGGATATCATGATTATCTTGGAAATTGTTGGTGGTATACTAAACAGTATAGCGGTAATGAACCAAACAGAGCAATTCGAGGAATTATGCAGATACTAACAGATGTAGAAAAATGTGTAGGGATAATTCTGACAAAAGAGAAAGAACAAGCTGCATAAACTTAACTACTACAAAGTAAACTATACCAGAAACGACATATGAAGTTTAGGATAACAGGCTAAAAGTAAAGCAAAATTGCATAAATTATTTATCAATAGCGATAAGGAAAGTACATGTTCG
>Ga0078972_1007274_pt1 | contig 24851 bp, 36 predicted proteins | sample YelNatPaOPGAMG01_FD_67568 | JGI IMG/M metagenome (GOLD analysis project Ga0078972, IMG submission 67568) | Hot spring thermophilic microbial communities from Obsidian Pool, Yellowstone National Park, USA - OP-RAMG-01 (SPADES assembly) (version 2) | ecosystem: Environmental > Aquatic > Thermal...
GCTTTCATAAAGGAATGATGGAGCAAGCAGAGCTAATCGAGCGCTTACAAAAAATTAGAACTTTACTTTTGAAAGCTATTGGAGAATTTACACAATTAGAGCAAGAGCTTTATTCCGAAGTGAAACCAAAGCAAAAAGAACCTGAAGAGCCAAACCTAATAAAAAGTTTTTTAGATTTAAAAGAAGAATTTAAAAAAGTAGATGAAAAACTAAAGAAGAAACCCTAGGTGCTTCTTCCTTTGAGGTCGCTTCTATTCCTACGAGTTTCCCAATAGATTTTTCCACTTTTGCTTATCCTTTTTCCAGGTGCTAAAGCTTTTCTTTTTCTATCTCTTCTAATTGACGCTCTTTTGCCAGTTTGATATGGCAAAATCTTTAAAACTCTTGGTAGTTTCAATCTAGGCATATAATTAACTAGTATTTCTAATATTTAAATTTTTCTATTTTCTTTTCACCTTACTTTTACAAATCCGATTTGTGCACTTTGATTACCAATTAGCACGAAAGGTAAAGTATTTTTTGTAGTCGTGTTATCAATTTGCACAAACGGCAAATTACTTTCTAAGCCATAAACAACAGGGTTAACCTTTTGCGGTTTTAGATAAATGCTAAACTGATTTACAGGGTTTTTTGGCTGGAAATAAACCGTTTGACATTCAAAACCAGGTTTGCAGATTTGTGCCGTATAATTATAATATAGGTTTGTGTCAGTCCAGCCTGTAGACGGCTTTTTTCTTACCATGCCATAGCAAGTCCCATTTGCCTGCCAGCCACTATACTGGAAATAGCCGATAGGCGATGTAATACTTTGGTTTACTGTTACATTGTTCCCATTTATCGCAGTAACTTGCAAGTCATAAGTTACTTGAGGAATGTAAAAAGATGTATTTGAGCAAACAATTCGAATAATGTCTCCTACTTTAAATTTACTCCCATTTGATACTAAAAACCATGTTTGGCCCGCAGGTAGGTCCTGCGTAATGCGGTCATAGCTGCCATCAGAGAAGTTTCCTCTATACCAAAACCTATACGGCAATTCAATCTTATAATAGCCAGAGACGGTATTAAAGATATAAGAAGTGCCATAGTTATCTGTTATATTTACCGTTGCATCTGTTGCAGTTCCATTTTCATAATACACAAAAAATTCTACATCGTTTACAATGCGCAATTGCTGCCACGCTGGTTTTGCATATTCATTTGTACTTGGGCTATGTATTAAATCTGTATAGCCCCAAAGCTTTTTAAAAGTCATATTTGTTGCTCCAGTTGAATAATATCGCACTACATTTGCTCCACCACAGCCATCTCCATAAATAAAAACATTTTGCAAAACACCTTGCCCGCAGTGATACATAAGTGACCTGCCTTTAGTAGAACAAGCCGTTGTAACTACATCATAATTACCGCCAAATGCTTCTATGCAAGCCTCTCCGCAATCTGCCGTATAGATTTTTGTAAAGTTACCGCCATTTGTAAAAGCGTAAAGGTTTCCACCTTCTGCACCCGACATCAAAAAAGCATTTTGCACATATGAACTCGAAGCTGGCGTAAGAGGCGAGCCATCTGGATTCATGATTAAAAGCTTTGTGCCTTGCCTGCCATCCATACAACAGCTCATATTTGGCAAGCAAATAGTAGATGCGTTTGTAACTTGACTTGCATTAAACTCACAAAGATTTCGTTCTGCTTTAATTGTTAAGCCATTAATTTGGTAATTCGGCGTCCACAATCGAACATCAGAGGTCATGTAATAAAAATTCGGAATTGGGCTTTCCATCACATTTACAAAATTTTGAAGTGTTATGTTTGCAAGTGGAGAAAATTGCAGATATTTATTATTATTTCCGTAGATGTGCAGTTTTTCATTTAGAGAATTTATTCTTGTATAATTAGTTGCACCAATAATGACATAGTTCGCATTTGTCCAATATTCATTTTCATTTATTTTATCAAAAGTGATTGGCATGTAGCCATAAATTTTATCAAATCTGACTTGGACAGGACCGCTCGAGTTAATATAAAAGTAAATAGCTCCAGTAGATGGTAATTTGCCTTGAGGTGGCATTAAGCCATATGTGTTTTTAGCAATATGCATTCGCTGTATTTCTCTTAAAGGAACAGAAACTTCTGTCCATGTATTTGCTGGAATTGTAGCCGTATTGTTTACAAAATAAAATTCTTGTTGGTAATTATTAATATCATATGCTCCATTTGAAGCAAAAAAAGTTGTTGTAACATTTATACTACTATTAGCCCAAATTGCAAATCTAAATTCCGTAACGGAATCAAATCTAATATAATAATAAATTCTTGTCGATGAATCACCAGTCCACGCATTACCAAAAACAAATCTCGAAGTAGCTGCACTTGTATTAGTTTCTACACAATATGTTCCTTGATAACAAACTCCACTTACTTGAGCCAAAGAACTAATATTTTTCAAATCTAGATTAGAAGAGTTAAAAAGTTTTTGAAAGCTTGTTCCAGTTAATTCTGTAAAATAATCTGTGTTATTGTTTGGAACATAATAAACACTTTTTTGAAAATTTTGATAAATTGTGTTAAAATTGCACGGATTTGCATTTGAGCAAAAAGTAGAGTTATCACCTTCTAAATAAATAGTATATGCGCCTATGTTACTTGTTGTGAAATATGCGCTATGTTTACCGATTTTGAAACTTATTTTCTTATCACTTTTATTTTGAAAGTCAACAGTTAGTTTATATTTTGTTTTATCAACTTTTGAGCCTACTTTTTTGGAATTATAAATATCTGAATAAAGTTTATCATCGTAAAAATCTTTCAAATCAGCTTTTAAAACATTTGGATCTGTGTAATTTGTTAATGGCATTATTTTATTTCTAACGCAACTTAAAGGAAAACTCGGATAGCAAGCCTCTATTGCATTTTTTAAAGCCAAATCAGTTATTTCTGCAGTAACCGTTATAGCTCCAGATTGACTAATATCATAGTCAAAAAAACCTGAGATATCATTTCGAGGTAATGCGCATTTTTCAACTTGCTCAAAAGTGTTTATCTGATTGCCATTTGCATCTTCAATAATCTTTAGCTGAGGAACATAGTAAATTGTGCCACCACTCGCTTCGCAGTCCAGCTTCACAGGAAGCTCAACCTCTACGCCAGCATAAGCCGATTTTAGAAATGTCAAAAGAAATAAAAACAAAACTAAAGTTAAAATACAAGTTTTCTTTGTTAGAGGCATAAAGCTTTAATAGCTTTTCGATTATTTATATTTTTTGCTTTTGTAAGCTAGCAAGCCACCTATTCGGACAGTTCTGCCACCACGCTTGCCCTTCTTTTTTCTAACTCCAATACGGATATAGTGATGTCCTGGTCTGCCTACGTCAACAGCTCTTATTCGCAAAAAAGAACTACACGGCATTTTAATTTAAAAAAATGAGGCGTAGAACCCCGCCTCACGGGCATACTTCAAAGTCGCTGTTAGCTGCTTTTAAACTGTCTTTTTGCCAAAGCCAGATATGAAGTAGCCAATTACTAGCGCACCAATTGCTATTGCAATTATGGCTGGAAGCCATCCTAGTAATCCTGTGCTCCCCAACTGGGTCAATGCATATCCTGCGTTTTGTCCTGCTGTAGTGTTGCTGCCTACAGAAGTCTGTAAGTTCGTTAAAACCACTGCGCCAACTACAACTACTAGTGCAAAGACTACTACTCCAATTGCCAATCCGCCTAGTTGGTCAAACATTTTGGGTTCACCTCCTTTTTATTTATTTAGGTAAACAAATAAGAAATGAACTAATATATAAAACTTTGTATACATCGCCTCCGTAAAGTTGTATACATCATCCCTATTTTGGCACTTTTTTGCTAATTTTTATCTTTTGCGCCAGCTTAAAAGACTTTGAAAGAAACCACCATCACTACTTGCTTCTGGTGTTAACTCTTCTCTTCTAACTTCTGTAACGGTTTCTTTAAACATTCTTCTTATACCTTCATTCATGCTTTGTTTCATAGCTACAAAAGTATTTGTGTAAACTATATCATAAACATACATAATTTGGTCAACGCTTTTAATTCCATACTCTTTCCAATTTCTAATGCACATATAAACCGCAGTTCTAACAATACTAAAAAGCCTTTTACGAATTTCAGCATCTTTTAAATCTGAGAAAGCAACATTTTGAGAACTTGCCGATAACATCAGATTTGCAATTTCAAAAGCACCTTTTTCACTAATAGCTCTATCCGCAAGATAAGGAACTTTAACCCATTGCCCATCAATCAGCTCTTCACCCATTAGCTTATGTCTTAAAACTTCTACAACCTTTTCAGGTCTTATTTTATCGATGATGTCTGCTTTTACAGCCAAGTAGTTTGGTATAATTGGCATTTGTTCTCTTTCTTCATTTTCATATTCTGGCATTTTACTTCACCTTTTTGGTTTTTGATTTTGGTATAGGTCGAATTTCAAAACCAGTGAACTTCTGCTTTTTTGGAATTACGCCTTTTATTTTAAATTGAATTGCAGCAAAAGAAGGAGTGTATTTATAACCTCTTTCTTTACCTTCACCTTTTCCAGCTCCACCTTTTCCAAATCCACCACCGTCAGGTAATAAAGGTGGAATTGCAGATAAACTTGGATAATAAGAGCTTGGTGAGTAACTTGAAGGTTTATAAGAACTTATGGAATAGGAACTCATTTTATAAGAACTTGGCTTCGAACTCGGCGAATAACTTAAAGACTTATAAGAACTTATTGAGTAGCTTGAAGGTTTATAAGAACTTAAAGAATAAGAGCTTGGTTTGTAAGAACTAATTGAACTTGAAATAGATTTTGAAACTTTTTGAGAAGCACTTTGGCTTGCCCTTGATGTAGCCTCAGAAGTTCCTTTTGATATTGAAAAAGAGCCTTTAGAAGGCATAATTTGGCTTCGGGAAGCTATCTCTTTACCTGCTTTTTGGCTTACTTTTGCTCCTGGGCCAACCCCCGCAAGTGAGCTTAAACTTTTGCTTAGACTTTCAGAAGCCGCCATCATGCTAATTTGGAAAGTAGAGCTTGAACCGCTTATTCCTTGTCCCAATGATTCTGCTAAAGCATTAGCAGCAACATCAGAGCCGTAGACTTTGCCAGCCAGCTTATAAAACTTATCAAACTTCGCAGGTGGCATTATAGCCTTTCCAATAGCCAGCATGTCTCCTATATCTTTTAATCGATGCTCTTCAGGTGCTAAAGTTATTTCTTCTCCAACAAAGCGAATTGTTGTTGCAGAACTCATTTTATTAACAAATTCTTGCTGCAAGTGTGAAGCTGGCACAACATAACCTTCACCATAAGCCAGCGTGCCTTTTCCATAGGGCAAAGGATATTCTCCAAAAGGATAACCTTTTAAAGTGTGAGTTCCTTCACCTGCAATTGAATGAATATCAAATATTTTTTCCCATTTTCCAGTCTCTGCAAAATAAGTTTCTACTTGCCCTTCTCCAACTATTCGAGCAGGCACACCCACGCTCATTAAGCCTTCTTGGTAAGCCCCCGCAAGTTCTTGAGCATCAGAGGTCATTACATCTACATCATGAATAAGTCTGTAACTCATTCCAGCAGCTTCCATTCGAGCTTTTGTTGGCAAGCTTCCAAATGTAGCAAAGTCATAATCAGTAGAAATTTTATAGGTAATTTCTTGTGCGCTTTCAGGTAATTGCCCTATTCTTGTTTGTGCAAAGTCTAATTTTGGTTTTGCACCATAAACTTCAAACCTGTGTTCACTAAATTCTTTTAACCCGTATTGCACGAATTCCTTTTGTTCAGGAGTTAGCACTTTCCAATATACATTTAAAGCAGCAGGATTTGAAGGTTCTAACACCGCACCAATTTGTTTATAATACTCAATATTTCCAGTGCCAAAAGCATATTTTGAAATTGTGCCTTCTTCAGTTTGAATTTCAAATTTTGTAAAAGCAGTTCTAAATCTATCATTCATTGAACGCCAGCCATAAGCAGTAGCCTTTCCTTCTTCACCTTGAATTTCCATTCTTGCAGGTCCATATTTGAATTCTGTAAAGCCATAAATAAACCCACCTGTTCGCAAACCGAATTGTGTTGCTCCTGTTGCAGCACCAACTAAAACAGGTTCACCAATAGCTTTTGCTATCTTAGCTCCTGAATAAGCAGAATAAGCACCAAATCCACCAAGCAAAGCATAACCGCCGTATTTTGTAGCATAATAGCCTACTTTAAGCCATGTCGGACTTTCAGTAGCTGTGACTTGCAAAGTTGTAACTGAAAGCGCACTTGTAAATCCCTTTGCTACTTGTCCTATTCCATAGCCAATTAAAGCAGCATTTGCAAATTCGGCTGTTGACCATCCGACATATCTTAGCGCTTTTTCACCTCTTGAAATTGGTGCATTATAAAAGTAATAAACTGCAGGAGCATAAACATACTTGCTTGTTTGCATTTCATATTCCTTTTTTGCACCCATTGCAGAGAAATATCCAGTCTCTAAAGCTGGCATAACCAACTTACCATATTTAATAAACTTTGGCTCTTTTGCAACTACTTCTTTTTGCCAGCTTGAATATTCCTCATATGACTTCGTTGGAACAGAACCCATAAAGCTGGTTGGTATTATGTTCTTTGCAATCGCAGTAAAGCCAGCCCATCCTTTTTCTAAAGTAGGAAATGGGCTTTTTCCTGAATAAGCAGAATACAAAATTGTGCCTGGGCTTGAAAGCAAAAGTGCTTTTGCAAGTATAGGATGTTCTTGCTCGAATGGCTGTCTTACGCCAATTGCACCTTGAGAGGCAAGCATTTCATTGTATTGCGCAGTTGACATTGTTGGCAAAAACATGATTTGAGTTTGTTGTTTAGCCTCAATTGCATCCGTGCCAACACCAATCACTAAAGTCTTTCCTTCTTTTGTAGTTACAACATCACCTTGTTTATACGCCTCTTCTAACTTTTTTGCTACACCTGGGCTAACTGTGAAGCTTACATTACCGCTGTAAGTAACTGGTTTGCCAGCCTGTGGAGTCCCTTCTGCAATCCATTTTCCTTGATAGTTTTGTGAAATTGTTGTGCCTGGTGGTGCTTTCGTTGGAACTCCTGAACCAGTCCAAACATAAACATTACCAGACCTTTCCCATACTCCGCTTGAGTCACTTGAGCCACCCGAGCTTGAACTGCCACCACCTCCGCCTGAATAACTTGTGCCTCCTCTCGAGCTATAGCTTGTTTGCGAAGTAGAAGTTTGTGAAGTCGAAGTCCTTTGGTTTGCTTGCTGGCTTTGTCCTGAAGAGCTTGAGCTTGAGCTTTGAGATTGCGATTGCTGCGAAGACGGCTTTTGGCTCTGCTTGCTCTGGCTATTACCGCCAGAAAACCAATTATATAGCATTCCTACTGGCGTGCTTTTCCACCAACTTTCTGCAGCTCCCATTTTAAATAAATTGCATTTCTTTTATTTATGTTTTTCCTTTTTCCTTTTAGCTTACATTCTCCATTCGTGAAGTTAAGTAAACATAAAGTATACTAAATATGAAAACTGCAATAAAAATTAATGCAATGTTCCATGAAACTAAACTAGCATAGCTCATAAACAGAGCTGCTAAAAATGTTACTAAAGAAGAAACAATAACAGCCTCTTCAAAATTATAAATGAATATCATTAGCAAAATAAAAAATAGAGCTATTAAAATACCTACATAAAACCAGCCTCCCGTGGCGCAGTTTGGCAATGTCAGTATTTGCGTGATGTTGTTTGCGGCTATTGTGCAGTTTACCATTTTACGGCTTAATCCTCATGAGCAATCTTATTAGAGCATAAATGATTGAAATTAGGAATACGGCTTGCAAAATCCTTCCGAGCAAGACGGCTCCTGACCAGCCTTGCGTGATTGTTACGATTAGAGTTGGAATCCAATTGCCTGAAATTACATTCCACAAAATTAAAAATACGCTTCTTATGACATCCCATAATGTCGAAAGTGTTAAACCAAGTGCTACCACACTCGGTGTTCCTTGCGTGACTTGTGAAAGAGAGTTGTTTGTATAATTAGCTAAAGAGCCAAGCGCAGATTGCGTTTCATTCGATAAAAGCATTGTATTTGATTTGCCGTAAAGAGAATTAGCATCTGCGATTATAAAACCTGTAGTTGCAACTACAAGTATTATTAAAACTACTGCTTCTGTCCAAGTGCTAAAGCTTGCCATTAGCTTACCTTTTTAAGTAGCAAAATTGCTACCATGATTACTATAAATGCTCCTATGAATAAGGACATGCTAATTAAGCCTAAAATTATTCCAATCATCAGAGCTGGAATTGCAAAGATGAGAGATGCTACAGGTGAAAATGCTGCTAATAAAACTAAACCAATCATTATAATTGCAATTAGCAATAAGCCAAATGCAGGATTATTTGTCCTAAATAACTCTGCAATAGTTTCCAAAATAGTGGTATAAATCGGCTGGTCAGGCGATGCAGTGCGATAAACTATAACTTTAAACTTACCTTGCCCGGCATCTGAAAGGTTACAATAAATATAGCCTGTCTGCCCAGCTCCTGTTACTTTGCAAACCTGTAATTCGCCATCTCCATATACCTTCTCAATTTCTAAAGTCATGTTTTTGGTATTGCCAGATGGGTCATTCCAAGCGAAAGTGAATATCTTTGTCGAATCATTATAAGTTACATTTGTTTGAATGTTGTAAATCTCTTGCCAGTCTTTGATGTCTAACGGGCTTGGAACTCGCAACTCATAATAGCATGCAGTTGTGCAAACCATTCGCATTGAAGAAGTCATATAAAGCAAAGTGCCATTTCTATCATAAACAGCGATTTTGTAATCATAATCATTTACTCTAACATGGAAGTAAACATTACCATAGTCATCCGTTTGTCCCCACTCTACTACTTTATAGGCATTGTCGGCTGGATACCATCTTAAAATAGAAACAAAATAGCTCTTAAGTGGGTTTAAAGAATAATCCTTAACTTGAACTTGGTAAGCCTGACTTTCTGAAGATAAAAGCAAATAGTCGTTTCTTGTGTCCCGCTGATTAATACTGAAATTAGTAGCAAACCAATAATCCGTTCTTGTTACATAGTTTGTTGCAGAGTATTGTATTTGCGAGTTATCTAAAATGAAAGCGGCATTTGATGTTGTTGGTGGGCAATAGTCATAACAGTATAAATAAAGTGTGTTGTTGCCATTATTAGAACCACTTAGAGTGTAAGTCCATGGAATTATAGGACAATAAGGATATACTATTCCCGTTGTTTGAATATTATAAGCTGCATTTGAGTTTATTGCAGAACCGTTATCTTCATCTAAAAATTGTATTTTGCGCATGTAAGTTGAAAGTGTTGTGTTAGTTATTGAAAAGTCTGGTTTATTATAGATTGATATGTTATTCCAAGATACATTATATAAAGTAACATTAGCTAAATTTCTAAAAAACAATTTTAAAATCGATGAATTTGAAATATTTACAACATCGCTGACGTCTTTTGAAAGATAAACATCATAATTTAATGAATTTGTAAAGAAACAATTAGTCATATTGGTTTGCACATATCCTGTCCAAAGCCCATAAGAGAAATTTGAAATTAAGCAATTTTTAATAGCAAAAGTTCTATCGTCAGTTACACTTATTTTTATTCCATAACCAGCATTATTTCCAATAATTGAATTTTGTTTGCAATCAAATGTTTTTCCAGTAGGAACAGAAGTAATGCAATCTCCAGAGGCAGTTATATTTTTCATTAGCCTAACATTTGTGCAAGAAGAGCCTAAAGCACTAGCACATGATGAACAAGAATCACAATAACAAGCAGTTACTGTAAAGGACCTCGTTTCACTTGAATAAGTTGTTGAATTATAAGTGCAATTAATTGACCATGTGTGTGTTCCATAACCAATATATTCTGTAAAATTTGTTGTCACTAAATCATAAACTGAATAATTTGTTTGTCTAATTTGTTCATCTATGATTAAATCACATCGATAAGGCTGCGAAGCATTTAAATATGAATAGAAACTAAAAGTGGTTGAATTAGTTGTTATTGTAGCTCCATTGTCTGGTGAAACTAATGAAATTTCATTTAAAGCATAAGCCCCTTGCGCACTTAAAGCTAAAAGTGAAATTCCGAGCAATAGCAGCATTAACGCTTTACGGCTGATTACCATCCTGCACCTCCGCCCATTGCGCCTTGGCTTGGTCTTTGCATTTTACCAAAGAGGATTATTGCGCTTATAATAACTGCTATTAGCACAATATAAAAGTAGTGGCTATAAATAAAAGATGTGAGAGGTAACTTCGAAGTCTCTTCTGCAAATGTAACTGAATTAAAAATTTTGTCATTTATTGCGTTGATTGGAATTATCATAATAAACAATATAATTGCAGCTATAATATAAAGTATAAAGAAAAATGGATAAACATCTACAAAATACGAGCTAACAAATAGCATTATTAACATTGCAAAAATCAAAACTACGGCAGCATAATCAAAAAAGTTGTCTGTTGTCGAAATCGCATAGCTCGAGGCATTTCTTGCTGCTTCTGGAATTGATGTTGAATTTGTAAAAGGAGTTAAAACTGAATGCACTACTTTTAGCAAAATCGGTGTAATGAACAAAAGAATTATTAATATTAATGCAAATACAAAAACATCCGTTATTGCTTTTTTAGATTTCATCTTTTTCTTTTGCTCCTTTGTTTAATTTGTTTTTGTTTGAAAATAGGAATAACATCGTCATAAGCAAACTTAATTCCATTTTTTATCGCAATGTGAATTACATCATTAAAAGAAAGTTTATAATTTTTAGGAGCTAATGGCTTTATTATTTCATTTATTTTTTGCTTTTTTTGATTAAGTAAGCTATATGTTTCATCCCTAACCCGTATAGGTTTCCAGCCCATTTTAATTTTACTTTCTCCTGAAAAGTGGCATAGTCTTATCAAACCACAGCCACTTCATATAACAAAAGACGAATAGTATTCCAGGCAATAAAATGTTTGTAATTGCACCAAGATAAGTAAAGAGAGTTAAGAAAGTGTCTGCGATTTCTACACCAACATAGTTAATATTATACCAATGAATTACAAAGAGGCTAAAGTAAAAAATAAAGTTATAACTTAAATCCTTTAGGTCGAATTGTAGCTCTACAAATCTTTGTAAATTTCTAAATAACAAAAAGATAAATAAGCCAATAAGTGCAATTGTGATTATTAAAAAAGAAATATTCCAAGCTGTTGTTGGCGGTCTTAAGCCGTGAGAAGTAACATAAAAAGAATAATATGTGAAACCTGCATTAGTCCCATTTGTGCAAAGAATTGAGGCTTTGTATTCTCCTTTGTCTAAACTCGGTGCAGTATAATTGTAATATGTTGCTTGTTTAGTCATTAACCCTGAAGCAACCAGAAGGTCGTGGTTATCAAAAATCGATATCGTGCAATTTGTTCCACTGTTGCAGAAGTTACTTGCAGTCACACAAGGCACTTTTATGTCAATCGTGGTGTTATATTTGTAAACTGGAATTGCAAGGTCTCGCTCTTCTACAGCATGTGCTAAAGGTGTTAAAAGTATACATATGATGGCTAAAAGCAAACTAATACTTGCGGTTTTTGTCAGAGGCATCAATAGATTGTATACAATCTAAATATTTAAACTTTTTGCTTTTCAGCTCGTTTTTCAATTTTTTCAGCTTGTTTTTGGGCTAATGCGGATAAAAGCTTCATATCCTGCGAAGTAACCGATTTAAAGAACTCAGCATCTTCAGTTTTTTGATAAGTCGAAACAATTGCTTTTTTTATTAGGTCTGGAGAGATAAGTTGTGTAATGTGGTCGAAATCATATGTATTGATTGTAAGCCCAAGTTTATGCAGGTAAGTTAGAAGAACCTCTTTATTTACAGTCTGCGCAAGTAAGTAATTGCACATCGCAGAAGTGCGCAGTTTCCAAAGCTCTGAAACTTGTTGGAGGTAATCCTGCCAAGCAATACCTTCTTGGCTAACTTCTGAAAGTAGCTCTCCTTCGATGTATTTTAGTTTTTCAATTGCTTGCTTAATCCTGTTCTTAAATGCTTTAGCTTTTCTAGCTCGATATTCTTCTCTGTCAAATGGCAAAGCTTCTGTGAAAGTAGAAACGGCTATTGGCTTTGTAGCAGCGTAGTCGTATTTTTTCCTTCCCAAAAGATACATGTCTTTCTTTTTTTCGTAAGGATAAATGGTGTAAATACCTCGCTCTGCCTCGTTTGTTTGAATACAATGCAATAGCAAACGGCTTCTATGAACTGCAACATATTTTTCTAATTCAAAAAAAGTTGGCAAAACAACAATTAAAAAAAGATTCTTTTGTCGAACTTCTGCAGCTACAGCATTAAGAGTTTTGTTTACTAAAGACATCGCATTCCTTGAAGATGCTGTTGCAGCTTCATCCCAAATTATAACATCATACTTCTTCGCAGCATCAATGGCTTTTACAAATTGGAGAGTAGTAAAGCAAACTTGCTCGAGAGGAAACTTGTTTTCTCCAGTAAACAAATGATATAAGTAATATCCTATCTGTGCAGCCAGCGTGCTTTTGCCAGAGCCTTCTTTTCCATCTACAACAATCCAATAATCATTATCTTTTTCAACAAAAATTTTGGCTTTTGTTAAAATTGCAGCTGTTGTCCAGGTATACCTGATTTCTCCAAAATCAGATTTTAAAAAAACTGGCTCTTTGTTTTCTAAAAGTTGTTCTGGAGAAACTTTTTTAGTTTCGATTGCGGCATCGATGTTAATATTGTTTTGGCTTTGGTCTATTTCGAGCATGTTAAACCATCTTCAGCCAGTCCTGCTTCGCTCCGAATAAGCCAGTCTCTTCGATTAACCTATAAAGAAGTTTTTCATATTCGATTAAAATAGTTTTAACATCTGCAAAATGAGAATTCATTGTGTCGTTTGTTGCTAAAATTTGCTTATAGGTGTCAAGCTTTTTTAAGCGCTCTCTTTTAAATTTTTCAAGCTCTTCAATGTGTTCTTTTTTAAGCTTGTGTGATATAACAATTTCTAAATCGATTAGTGCATTATACCATCCTAACAAGTTATTTTGTTTTCTCTTTACTGCGATGTCGAGTAGGTGAGACCCTAAAATGTTAATGGCATAAAAGCTTCTTAAGTCCCAGGGCTGTCCTTGAGAAACATTAAAATCAGCTTGCGCAGGCATTATTACTTACCTCTGTAACGAACATAGAGGAAAAAAGGTGTTAAGTAGTTCAAAGCTGTATTTGCAAAATTCAAAGCAGTCTCTAAGTGCTTCCTGCAGTAAAATTCGAACTCCTTGCCCTCTTGGGAATAAGCCGCAATTGCTTTTACGCCGCACAGCTTGCAAGTCTTTCCTTGTAGTAGCTCTTCGAGTTTTTGGCTTTCGAATGCCGCGTAGTCTAATTTTTTAATTGGCTTTTTTAGCTCTTCTAAATCAACTACCATTTTTTGTCACCTCTTATCTTCTTGCCACATCTTCGAGATTAAGTCATCAACCTTTAAATGCGTATAAATCTCTGTGGTTGTAACCCTCGAATGACCAGCCAGCCTGGCTACTTCGAGAGTTGACCAGCCTTTTTTAATGTAGTGGGTAATTCCTGAATGACGCAAGCAGTGAAAGTGCAAGTCTTTTCCTAAAACTTGCTTGCAAGCTTTTTTAAAAGCGATTTCGAGCGCTCTCGGAGTTAAGTTAAACGGCAAAAACTTTTGAATGCTTTTTACCTCAGGTGGTAAAGGAATGATGCGGTCTTTATTGCGCTTGCTTTGTCTGATTTTGATTTGCTTAAGATTTGTGTCAACATCCTCTGGCTGGAGCTTGCAAACTTCTGAAACCCTGAGACAGCCATAAAAAGCTAATGCGAATGCGGCTTTGTGATGCGGTTTTACTTTTTCGGCTGATAGGAGTTTCTTTAGCTCTTCTTCTGTGATTACCTCTGGGATGCGCAGTGCCATTTTAGAGAATACCTGCTCCTCTTTGCAGGTAGCCAGAGACTATTAAAAGCTGTTTTGTAATTTCGAGGTCTTTTTTAATGTAGTATTCAACTATCAAAGCAAAGGCAAGCATAATCATATTAAGGAGTAGCAAAATCATCAAAATTTGTCCATAAGATAAATCTTCTTCTTTTTTGATGGCTTCGGTTTTCATTTCTTTTTATTAAGAAATTTGAAGTATAAATACTTTTCGCATTTGGAAGTGAAGTGAGAAAAATATTTATAGGAGTTTTGCTTTATTTGCCTGTGCTCCAGCCAGATGGCATTCATGCACCCATCTCTCGGCATTAGTAGCCTTAAATGAGGTTGGAGCACCTTCTTCAGCCTCACCCTATCAAAAAACGCTGGAAACCCTATTAAAATGAGTAAGAAAAGGTCAAAACATCACTTTAAAAGATGCAAGCGATGTGGAAAATGCTATGTCTCGGAAAGCAAATTTGCGAAGTATTGTCTTAAGTGCACAAAAAAGGAAAAAGCTAATAGAAGAGTTGCCGGCAGCCAAAACGAGATATCACAATAGATGGTGTAAGCGCTGCGGGAAAGTCTTCTGGTCTACGAGCAAAAGTAGTAGAACCTGTGCATTTTGTTTAGAGCAGATAATACGCAAACGAAATGCAAAAATTTTAAGAACAAAAAGAAAAAAAGCAAAATTAAGAAAACAGAAAATCGAACAGCAGAAAGCAAGTTGATAAGTTTATTTGTTTACTGAAGAATATAAATCCTTTTAAAAATAGAATGCATATTAAAACCAAATGTGTAAGGACCCAAATGGGTCCTTACGAAATACCAAGAACGATTATGGTTAGTTGGAAGAACGAAGAACTTAATATATAAATATATATATACTCAAGTATACAAATAGCTAAAATTGATTTTTGGTAGGTTAAAAGAAAATTGAAACTAATAAAAATAAACTTTGCACCAAAACCGAAAAAAACTAAAAAAAGTTATGTAAAAGAAAAATAAAAAATTTCGCCTTATCGCCTATTCTGCGAAAGCTTATCTTTCTGTTTTTTACCCCCTTCTAAACCTCCTTTATTAAAATTCCATAGAATATTTTTATATCGCTGTCAATTTGTTTTAAAAACTCAAACTTTGAAATTTCTATTTTCTTTTTTGTTTCGGTATCGAAGATAAATAATTTTTTCTCATTTTTCTTATATTCATCAAATAGTATATTGGTAAAAATTTTAAAAAGAAATTCATCACCAGCGGTTAAATTTGACTTTTGCGCCTTCTCAAAAAATTTATTTATTTCTTGTAAAAATTCAATTTCTTTTTCTACTTTTTCTTTTGTTTCTTTTGGCAGTTTGCTTATTTTTCTTTGTTTTTTGTCGTAAACTCGTATTTCTGTATCGACAGCCGTATTTTTCATTTTTCACCTCTTTTTTATTCGTGTAACACTTCCTATGCCCAATACAGTTTTTTCCATTTTACCACCCCTTTTTTATTTATAAAATTTTGCCCTATTCTGCGAATTTTTTTTCAAGTAAATCGGTGAGCTCTCTGAGCAGTTGTTTGATTTCTTGAGTCGTAAAGTTCTCTGCGGCATATCGCACAATGTCCTCGACTTCGATTTTTGAAATCTTAACAAGCTTTTGCATTTTAAACCTCTCTATATGTAGCCCAGGGCTCTTGCACGGGCTAAAGCTTTTGCATAGGCATCCTCGCCTGCCACGCTCCTTATTGCTTGCAGCCACATTCCTAAAGATGGCACAAGCACAGCACATTCATTTTTGTTTTTTTCAGATTTCATTTTTCACCTCTTTTTTATTCGTGTTCGTTTAACACTTCAGACGCATGTATTATTCGCAAATGTTCAATGTCATAACAATTATTTTTATAAAATCTTAATATATCATCACAATATTCTTCAAGTATTTCTTTTGATGTTTCGCTGTTTACTTGTTTTATGCTTGTCCCAATATTCGCACCCACGATACCATAATCCCCCCATTCATTCCACACAATGCTTGCCACTTTCTCTGCTTCTTCTTTACTATCGCAACAAATAACTGTGCATAATTGACCATGTGCGTGGGCAGAATGCACATAATAAACTTTAACAATATAATTAGCAGCGTCAATATCATCTATTGAACCATCAATATTATCATGAACTTCTACATCATAAAAGCTCTTTTCTTCAATCTCTGCCCATTCCTCCATATCGCTTCTATATTCTTCGAAATTTTTTAAAAATTCTTCTTCGCTCTCACTTGCGAGCAGGTCAAAGACCGAATCTGGGTATCTTGCTAAATACGAATAATATAAATTAATACTGCATTCTTCAATTAATTTCTTTGCAATCTCTGTTGCACTTTCAAAATCTTCCTCACGCAACAAACTAATGTTATCTCTGTTATACATGCTAATCTCCTCCGCATATTTTTCTATCTCTTCTCGTATCTCTTTTATTTTTTCTCGCATTTTTTCGTTTTTTTCATTTTGCATTTTATCACCCCCCATAATAATAAGTAGTATTAGTTATTTAAAAGCTTTTCTATTCTTAAGTATATATTTTCCATATTCACCCTTATTATTTTCTATATGGGCTGGGGGAATCAGGCATTTCGCAGAATTGACTATTTTGCGAAAAAAAGAAGAAAAGTTACACGAGGCTTTCATGGCGAATTTTCGCTTTTCGTGCTATCTGATGCATCTGTTGTGTTTAGTTTTTGGTTTACAACCGTGTCTTCATAATACTCTGGCACGCCCAAGGCAAGCTCTTTTGAGAGCCCATAAACGAAAAGCTGTTTAAGCAGTCTATCCTTCTTAATGACCCAAAATCTTTTTGCACCTGACTTCTTTTGAATAAAGCCTAGAGTTTTTAATCGCATGCCAATTCTTCTTTGGCTAAACTGAGCTTTTATGCCCATCTCATTTGCTATAAAATCAATTATTTCAGTAGTGCTACAATTGCCGTTTAATCTGCAATATGCCTCTAAAATCAGAGCATCAATGCTCGACATGTTTGCAATAAGGATTTCTTCTTCAAGAGAAGAAGCAATCATCCTCAAACTCTTTAGTATGTTAAGAATGGTTTCCATATCCAAAAACATGTCTTTGTATTTTCCAGAAACTTTAAGCTCTTCGCCAGGCAAGAATGCCTTTTTTGCTATCAATACTGAAATAACAAACACAGAACTAAAGATATCTCTAACTCGTGGATTTCTGCAAAGAAGAAGGTTAACTAAGTAAAAATTAGGCGCTGTAGTGCGATTTTGTTCGAGTTCGTCATTTTCGCATTGGCGACGTATGTCGATGGGACACTTGGGCAGATTGAGGTCAATTTTTTCCATTGGCGACGTATGTCGATGGGACAGATAGTGGGACAGATAAACCGGACTGCAGGGACACAAGGACACTTGACCCCCTTCCCCTAAATGTCCGGGGGGGTTAATATTATTATTTTCATTATTGTAATTATTAATATTATTTATTAATATATTATTATTTAATTTATTATTATATATCTGTCCATCTGTCTTTTCTCCCCGTATTTTTTGGGACAGATTGACTTTAGATGTGTCCCAATCCCCGCCCTTACTGTCCCAATTTTTATTTTCTTCATTATTAAAAAAATCTCTGAAAACTCCTTTATAGTTTTCAATAATGCCGTTAACAACCCTCCAAACCCCCATTTCGCCTGCATCCTCTATTTCCTTTAATTCCTGTAGAACATCTCCAAACACTTTTTGCCTTACATATAGATAATAAAGCAGGCTTCTAATTTCACTTTTTTCCTTTTCGGTCATCAGCCGTGGTGGAGTCCCAAGGCACATTCTTATTACAATTTCTCTGCTAGCAAGATGGTCGGTATGGGGTTCTGGGCTGGCAAACGCTTTAGGTCCAAAAACATTCCAAGCTCTTAACTCATCACTCTCGTCTGTTGCTACTCGCATGTAGACACTGCCTTTAGTAATTCCACACAAAAGAATTTCAAGAAGATTTTTTTTATCCAAGAAATCGTTAGTAGCTTCATCAAGCAATGGAACAATTTTCATTGTATGTATAGCTCTTACAAAAGAAGCTTCACTTGCGCTTTGGTATAAAATAGCTCTTCTGCAAAATGCCTGTAACATTTTTAAAGCAGTAGTTTTTCCGCTGATTTTCTCGGCAAGAAATAGCAAATAACTCGCCTTATCAAAATATTCATAGAAATATGTATAAACTATCCATAAAGTTAAAATATCATAATACTCTTCATCGTATAGGAATATTTGGTCCTTTACAGCCTTTCGTAGCTCAAAAAGCACATTTATAATATCAATATTAACTCCTTTTTTCAAAGTATCTTCAATAAAATTCAAATCAGGCAAAGCCCACTGCACAAGCCTCTCATCAGGCAGTGCCAATATTTTCTTTTTATCAATTTCAACTATAGCCCCATCAATGATTTCCAGCCCGCTGCCAGCCGGGTTAAGCGTCCAAAAGACTAATTTGCCGTTATACCTGCCAAGCTCGTAGAACTTTCCATTTGCATAGTCAGCTGCAAACCACACTTCTTTTTTTAATTGCTTTTTATTTGCCTGCAGGAATTTATATGCCGCAGAACTTAACTCCTTCTCAAGTCTTTCTTTGTATTCTGGCACTTTCATAAAATCTTCAATGCCAAAAAGTTCTGATGCTTCACTTTCTTCACCAGGTAACTCAATTTCGTCAGTTTCCATTTTTACCTCCTTTTTGTTTATTTACTAAAAAAACAGCGGTAACTCCAACTTTGTCATTAAAAGCACTTACCTCAACTAATTTTTTGTTGTTATCTAAATCTTTTATTTTATGTCTAATTATAGTTCCGTTATTAAGTTCTATTTCGAATTTTTTTGTTTTTTTCATTTGTGCCTCCTTAAGCTAATTTATTTTTTTAGCTTGCCCCCAATAAATCAAGGCAACGAGCATTAGCATAAATAAGCTCCTTTGGTTTTCCACTTTTCCAGTGTTGTGCAAATTCAAGTGCAATCATGCTTTTTGCACCAAGCTTTTGAACATCTGCACCTACAAACTTTACAAGCCTTTCATAAACTTCTTTTTGAAATGGTCTTGCAAATGGCTCAAACATATGAACATGCACACCTCGAGAATGCGTTTTATATGCTAGAATATACAAATCAACATTTTTTTTCTCAAGCAAGTCAATAAAATTCCAATAGCTTTTCCAATCTTCAAAATCAAAAACAAGCTCGCAGGGCATTATTTGTCTCTGATTCACATCAACATCAATTCCATCAATAAAATTTGCATCTAGCACAAAACAAAGTTCTGAATACTTTTTCCACTTTGTTGCTTTAATACTGCCATCTTGTTCTTTTGTAAGTTTATTTAAATAGAAATTATATCTCTGTTTTCCGAGTTGGTAATACACAAAATCCAGCCAGTCTTTTAGCCGGCGTGGTCCGGTTATGTTACCGAAAAGTTTATATAGTATGATGTCTTTTATATTCATGTTTAGTCCTCTGGAAGTGCCTTGTTTGGCGCTTCCTTTGGTTTGGGTTTTTCCATTTTAGATATTTTATTTAAAGATTTGTTTTTTTTAGTAAACATTTCATCTCTTTTTTTGGCGTAACAATTTGGTTTTATACTGCTTGAAACTCTGTGGTCACATAACGGGCATTTATAATTATACAAATATACTCCACGGTCAAGTTTTATACGACTATTGTAAACCAATATAGCTCGCCCACATATAGGGCAAGGTTTTTCTATTATTTCTTTAGTCATTTTACCTCTTTTTTTGGTATAGGAACTAGCCAAGCTTGACACCTAGGACATCGTTTAGGTTCGTTTACACGTGGAATCCATTCCCAACCGCACTTTTCACATTTCCTTTTTTTAATTTTTTCAATTATCTCCATACGATTATTATATAATCTTTTAATTTATAAAGATTTATATACTCGAGTAAACATTTTAGTCATTTTGCCTCTCTATTTTAGTAACTATATATGAATAAAATGTTAGCCCAATAAAAGCCAAACTAACGCCTGTCAATACAAAATGTATGTAGCCTGAATTTTCATAAATGCCGCAATAATCGCAATAATAACACCCATTAAAAAAATATAAAGCAGAACCTATTATAGCCAATATCGTTCCTAATGCAAACAAAATAGCTGAAATGAATATTAAATATAAGTTTTGATTTCTTTCATAAGTCGAAAAAGACTTTACAACTGCAAAAACACAAAAGACGCCCAAGATAGTTCCGCCTAGCCAAATTGCATCTTCAAAAAGCCTTGTTAAGGCAAAGCTACCAATAACTATAAAAAAACATAAAAAAAGAAAAAGCTCTCCAGTTAAATCACGAATTTTCTTTTTTATAGCACCGTAATAATCTTTTATTTTAGTAGTAACCAGATTTGTTAGTTTTTTCATTTCCATGGCATCCTCTTGCAAACAAAAGAATATATGAAATACGTAAAATCAATCAAAATTCCAAAAAAGCCTAAACCACCTAACACATTAAGAAATAATGAATTTTGTCGTAAAAGAAAATCGCTAAATATAAGCGCTGCAGAAAATATTGCTATCTCAAATAACTCAGACGACTCAAACCAAAAATCTTTTGTTTTGCTAACGACCTGAATTGATTTTTTTGTTTTCATTTTTTAACCTCTTGTTGCTCTTGCAGTTTCTTTTTTTCACCAACACGCCATTTTAAGTCTTGCTCAATCGCACTCAAATTTCCTAAACTTCGTTGCAAGTCAGCCTTTATAATTAGAACTTTTTCCAAAAGCTCTTCAACTGTTGCCATCTTTTTTCACCTCCTTTTTTTACTTTTTTTATTTTCATCGTATCGCCATGTAAACAAAGAAAAGTGCCGCTACAAAAAACACTATCATCATAAGTAACTCAACAATCGACTCAATAATCAAAACTTTTTCCAACTTTTCAACCCCTTTTTCCAACTTTTCAATCTCCTTTTCCAGCTCTTCAGCCTCTTCAACTGTAGCCATTTTATTTCTAGCCATCTTTTTTCACCTCCTTTTCTAGCTCTTTTATTTTTACCTTTTTCAAACAGCTTGGGCAGCTCACATAAATGTGGTCGCTGTAAGAAACCCACTCGTAGCCACAAAAATTGCATTTTACTTTTTTGCCTTCATCTTTTTTTGTTACCATGATAATACTACTAAAGTTACTAATATAAAAAGATTTCTATTCTCAAGTAAACAGATAAAACAAAAGCTTAAATATCACTTTTGCGTTTACAATAGCATGGCCACCTACACAGGTCCTCCTTCCAGATTAATTCTTCCAGTGGCCAGCCTGTGCAAGGTGGCCTTGAAATTAATTTTCGCAAAAGTTGCAACTTCTTCAAAATGCGAAAAATTTATATAGGTCTTTGTATAAAATATAAGTATGTCTGCAATAAACTTCTCTGGAATTGTTTCCTCGATGTCAACGACTTTGCTCTGGTTTGCCGTTGGTGTTATAATCTTTTTAACAGTCATTTTTGCGATTGTAAAAATAAAAATTGCACAGCAGTATAAACACCCGGCTATAATCGTCAGACAGCTTTCAAACAACAAAGCTGCTTTTTTCCAAACAAAGTGCGGTCGTTTACCTCGTAAAAAGCTCTTTTTTGGGCTAATCCGAAAAGGGGATTATGCCTGGTTTGTAAAAGACGGTAGAGAAATTATGAATATGACTGATAATGCGCTTATAGATGTTTTCTATAAAAAAGGTGTTGTTTTATTTCAATCTCCTACAGACCCAGCTGTTTTAACACCTATTACAGATTTTGAAATCAAAGACGGAGAATTAGTTTTGAAAGTTGCAAATGCAGATTACAGAGACGCAGCAGTAAAGCTTATTGAAGCTGCAAGAGAGGAAAGCCTTTCTACTTTAGAACGAATTTTGCCAACATTGTCTATTGTAATTGCAGCAGTTATCTTATTAGTTTGTATCATAATGGTAATTCAATTTGCAAAAGGAGCATTTGCAGACATCGTAAAGCTGATTGGCGAATTTAAAGCTGCACAAGTAGTTCATTCTGGGGCACCATGACAGTCATGAACACAAGAAACATTATTATACACGGGATAAGAAAAAGGCGTTATAGACTTTATAACCTTGTTTTTACGAACGGTGCTAAAGGTTCAGTTCATATTACAGACGGCTTTGCAATTTTTACTTGCAATTCTTTAGACCTTTTAAAAAAGATTGCTGAAGCTGAAAAAAAGACTGATACAGAAGAAAGGCAAACTATTTTAGATGAAAATCATCGAGCAATTATTCAAATGTATAAAAATAAAAATATGCTTGAAATTGAGAAAATTATAAACCAAGAGGTGAAACCATGGCTAATGAAACCGATGAAACCAAAAAAGTAAACTGGGAGCCAACATGGCGTGATAAGCTGATTTTATTTTTAGAAATCAATTGGATAACAATATTTTTTGTTATTTTAAACCTTGTATTAGCAATTTATTTTTTAGTTAATAAAAGAATTGTGTGGTTTATAACAAGCTTTGCTATTGTTATTGCGTTATCAATTTTTTGCTACCAAAACTATAAACACATCATGCTGCCACCGGCAGAGACCGCAGGAGGTAAACCATGAGGTTTTATTGCGTGAAATGCAAAGAGTTTAGAGAAGTTCCAGATGGGAAATTTGTAAAGGATGAAAAGATAACAGAAAAAGGTAAAGTGTTTATATACAAAGCTGTTTGTGAAAAATGCGGCACAAAGATGTCGCGCATTAGCAGAAAGGAGTAAGTAAAATGCCAGAACAAATTAAAAAAGAAAAAGAACCTGTTGCAAAAGTAAGCTGCATTGTTTGCAATCGAGCCGTAGAGCTTGAGCAAGGAATGATACCAGCTTTCTTTTATCCTTGCGAGATTGCAATACAATTTACTTCAAAAGGCATACGAGTTGGCGGTTTTATTTGCAAAGAGTGTGCTAATGGCATTGCTTTCATAAAGGAATGATGGAGCAAGCAGAGCTAATCGAGCGCTTACAAAAAATTAGAACTTTACTTTTGAAAGCTATTGGAGAATTTACACAATTAGAGCAAGAGCTTTATTCCGAAGTAAAACCAAAGCAAAAAGAACCTGAAGAGCCAAACCTAATAAAAAGTTTTTTAGATTTAACTTTTTCGCCGAGAAGTCCCCTTTCGTAAGATGGGGGATGAAAGGCAAATAGAAAAGTATTGTGATTTGTATTGTATTTGTATACTTGAGTATATAAATATTTATATAGTTACAAAAATAATATTATAACTATGAAATATAAATTAGATAGGTCAGCTCATTCAGTTTATGCATTACAATACCACCTTGTTCAGTGTGTCAAATATAGAAAGGAAGTCCTCGAAGGTAAAATTATAGATTTTCTCAAACAAAAAATCAATGAAATAAGCAATAGTTTTGAGGTAGATGTTTTGAATATAGAATGTGATAAAGACCATTTTCATATGTTGTTCAAGGGTAAACCAACACTAAATATACCAAAATATCTAAATGCTATAAAAACAATAACTTCAAGGGAAATACAAAGGAATTTTCCAGAAATAAAAGAGAAATTATGGAAAAATACTTTTTGGTCTCGTTCATATTTCCTCGCTACGACTGGTCAAGTCACATTAGACCAATTAAAAAAGTATGTGGAAAGTCAGGGAAAATGATAACGCATAAATTTAGGCTATATCCAAATGGAAACCAAGAACAAAAATTGTTAGAAACTTTAGATAAATGTAGGTTCGTCTATAATATGCTGTTGGAAGGTCTAAATAAACAAGATAAGCCAAATAGATTAGAACTTCAAAGTTTTATTCCTAAACTAAAAGAAGAATATCCGGAACTGAAAGAAGTGTATTCCAAGGTTCTTCAGTATGAATCTTATAGATTGTTCTTAAATCTTAGAGCATTAGCAAAACTAAAGAAAAATGGCAAGAAAGTAGGTAAACTGAGATTCAAAGGCAAAGGGCGGTTCAAAACTATGTGTTATAATCAAAATGGATTCAAAATCATAAAGACAGGAAAAAGATTGGAGTTGTTGCATCTATCAAAGATTGGGAATATACCAATCAGAATACATAGAGAAATAAATGGAAAGATAAAACAAATTATAATAAAAAGGCACAATTCTGGGAAATGGTTTGCTTATATTCAAGTTGAGAGCAACATAGAAAAAGAAAACAAACCAATAGAAAAGAAAGTGGGAATAGATGTTGGTATAAAATATTTCCTCACAGATAGTGATGGACTAAGAATAGAAAATCCAAAATTCCTAGATAAATCTTACAAAAGACTTAGGAAAGAGCAAAAGAAATTATCAAGGAAAAAAGAAGGTTCTAAAAATAGAGAAAAACAAAAGATAAAAGTAGCTAAAATTTATGAGAAAATTGTAAATCAAAGAAATGATTTCCTTCATAAAATATCAAGATATTATGTTAATAATTATGACTTGATAGCTGCAGAAAATTTGAACATAAAAAAAATGGTTAAAAATCATCGTCTTTCAAAATACATAAATGACGCTTCTTGGAATCACTTCATACAATTCCTATCTTACAAGGCTGAAAGAGCTGGTAAGATAGTTGTAAAAGTGAATCCAAGAGGGACAAGCAAAGAATACAAGTTTGGAAAATTAGATAGAGATTATAACGCTTCTCTGAATATCCTTCAGAGAGGTTTAGAAAAATTAGGGATGGGACAGCCCGAAATTACGCCCATAGAGACAGAACCTCTACTCGTGAGAGCAAGTTCAGTCGTTGAAATGGGAAGCTCCATGCGATAGCTTGGGGTAGTTCACAAGAAGAATTTAAAAAAGTAGATGAAAAACTAAAGAAGAAACCCTAGGTGCTTCTTCCTTTGAGGTCGCTTCTATTCCTACGAGTTTCCCAATA